>Ga0065711_1045044_pt1 | contig 13729 bp, 7 predicted proteins | sample Hoacrofraction12_FD_59098 | JGI IMG/M metagenome (GOLD analysis project Ga0065711, IMG submission 59098) | Hoatzin crop microbial communities from Cojedes, Venezuela - Epithelial fraction 12 v2 (version 2) | ecosystem: Host-associated > Birds > Digestive system > Esophagus > Crop | place... | reverse complement strand
GCGGCGGAGGGGCCGTTCGGCGGGAGCGCCCGGGGCCGCGGCTGCAGCGCCGGAAAGCGCATCCGTGGGATCCTCTGCTGTCCCCAGCGCCCCTTCGGCGCCGCCGGCCTCCGCAGCGGGCGATCCGGCATCCCCGAACTTCGCTGGAGAGCTGCCTGCCCGGTGTGTTCCCGAGGGCTGATTCTGCTGCTGCTTTATTTTTTCCACCTGAGAAACGCACGGGCGCTGTTCTTTGTTGCACAGCTCTATCGGGCCCGGTTGGTGACAAGCGATGAAATCTAATGCAATCATTTTATTAACCGCTAAAAACTCAAGGATACTGAAACTGTGCCCTCTCGTCCTATCGCTTATCATTTCTTCTGCAAGCTCCCCCGTTCTCATGTAACTGACTCAGGCCTGAAACCGCAGGGTGTTGCAAAGCTGGCCTTATTGCCAGTTGGATTTCTGCATTTTCTAGTAGGCACGTGAAACAGCAAATTAACGGTGTCCGTGGTCAATTAATGCAAACCTCAGGATTACACGTTAGTGTGTACCACCGGTATGTAGTATTCTTCAGCTCAAGAGAAGCTTCTTTTGCTTTTCATTTAATTCTTCTAGCGATAGGTTTGTGTTAAACAAGTGTTGCTTCTTAAAGTATATGTGCATATTTTCATCTGTTTCTGTATTTCTGTTTACATCTTGAGAGCGAAAGCAAGAGCTTGGTGTTCAGAGATGACTTATCCTCATAAATGACTGTGGGTGTTTTGGCCACAGAAAAGCTGCAGAGAACTGTGCCCTGAGAACATGAGTGGTCTCTCACTAACAGTTGGGACAACTTTCTGAAAGGTACTACGGACCCATCCAGTGTGTGTAGACTCTGCTGTGCTTTCTAGATGTGAAAATTAAAATTCTTGCTTACCAAGATCAATTTTTGTCTCTTCACATAATCTTACCCTGATACTTGCCATGTTCATAAACATAACTATCCAGGCTCCGCTATTTTTCCTCTAGTACTCTGCCCTCTGTCTAGTCTATTATTCTTTTGTCTTTCATTCTTCTCCAGCTTTTTTCCTTCTTGTTCATCCCAGTGTGGGTTATCAAAGATTGGGTGCTGGTACCCAGGCAGGCGGGGGGCTGAGAGGGGGGAGGCTTTTACCCGGAGCTCCGACCCCACTCCCCAGCTCATTGGGCTTTCTAGGAAATAATCCGCTTCCGAGGGCTCTAGGACGGCATCACAGCGAGTATCGTCAGCAGTTGTCCTACAAATGTCCTGGCACGGAGTCCAGTGTGCACCCGGTGTGTTGGAAAAAAAAGCCGAGTTTGGGGAGGAGAGCTAATTGTTTCCATGCTGGTGACGTGCAGATGTAGAATATGATTATTTTTATGCTGGCTGTTTTGAATCACACCTTTGTGCATACAGATTTGATCAAAGATTTGAAGATGGAGCACTGGGGTTCTGAATAGAACACATGTTTTGAAACACATGCTGAGTGTACCTGTTTTCCCCTCGTTATCTAAATGACTAGTAAGGATCACACTGAGCTGTCCCACAATGTCTGACATTGGTATTAAAAAAACCCCAACGAATCCAACAATGCTCAAGACAAGTGGCAGCATGCTTGACAAAGTGCTTTGTCAAGAGGGGATTTGGCAATGCTTCTTCAAGATGACTATATGGTACTTGTGGCTTTGCTTAACCTACACACTGGAAAGTGGCTGCCATCCTTAAGATTACTTTGTCAGAATACAGAACCCCACACTTTACCATCTGTCTATTGATTCAAATGTGTGCTTGTGGAAAAGTGAAGGGGAAATTGGATTTGTGCAGGTTTCTGCCTTAACAACCTGGCAGCTTGCTTAAATTGGTAGGTGAAGTTCCCAGGTGCTCCTGAAATGCAAGTACTGGTTTATCTAACGCCACCGGTGTTGCCTGTATCTGAGGCAGGCCCAGTTTTGACTTCAGACTCAGTTCATGAGGAAAATCTGTTTAGTGGAATTACACAATACAGAGTCGGTGTGAAAGAAGAATTTTTTTTTTTTTCTGATGCTTTGTTTCCACATCACAGTGCAATTTATATAATGCCGGAGAAAAGTTGTTATCTGAGTTTCCCATAGTGTGTGTATGTCAGATTGTTTTGCAACAGTTGGAGGAAGTGGCTGGTGTGAATACAGTAGTGCAATTATATCCAAATGTCTTTGGGTTAAGCGCATCTGAGAGACCCCACAGGGATTTTTCAAATATTTCAGTCTTGCATTTTAATCAAAAAAAGAGTATTAATGTGTCTTTGGTCTGTTAGTGGAATGGTGTGTTTAATACATCTTTAAGGAGATTTTTCTTGAAAGGCTGCTAAATGTTCGTCTGTGACATACTACTTTATCACTTTTTTCACTTTGGACAGTCTTGAACACACACGGACACCCTGCTAAGTGCCTTTGTAAGAGCCTTTATATTAAATAGTTCCGCAAACCAGATTTTGGACACTTAGCAGAAGGCAGCGCTTCTCAAACCTGTGCCTGAAAGTTGCTAGATGAGGTTACAGTGTTTTTGTTTATCTTGTTACTTTCTTTGTCTCTGACCTATGTACAAGACTGAAATGTTGGTACGTATTTTACTTTACTGAGCTGAAAATAAGTAGTGTGAGGATTTGGTAATTTGTATCTGTGGGGGGGAAAAAACATAATCCTCTGAACCAGTTGTTTAAGAGGTATTTAGATTTTTATTAAATGCTGTCATATATGTGTAATAAGCAATTTCAGCTGGAAAATGAAATAGCATCGTACCATAGTAAAAAATGTTGCCTTCTACCTGTGCATAATTGAATATGAATTGCCAATTTGGCAGGAAGAAACATTTTTGAATTGAGCTATTTTTGCAACTGAAAACACTTACTGTGCTAGATCCCCTGGCCAGCTACATCTGGAGCTTTCATTACTCGTAAGCAGTTTCCTGCAGTTGTTCCATATTTAATTAAACCAGCTTATAGATATCTTTAAAGAAGTTATGAATTGTATTGGTAGCAGTGATTTCAGTGGGTTCTTGCAACCTTATATGATTTTTGCAGCAGTTCAGCACCCTTTGCACAAGCTTCATTCATTCAGCAAAACTCAACCATCGAAGGCACGGAAGAATTAAGCTACATTCTGAGAAAGGGTTGATTTTTATGTAAGGGTGTCTGTCTTTGTGAAGTATGCAACAGCTTTTTGTGACAATACCATAAGCATGCTGCTTAGTCTTCGGCTTTTTAAATGCAGCCTGCTAGCGATGGTGAAAGGGGCTTGTTTGTGGATGTTGTGTGTTGGGAGCCTGAAGGGAAGAAGAAGGAATGCAACTCCCTGCTTCAGGGCTGCTGGTGGTGGGAGGGATGTGACAGCAGTGCATCTGCCGTGGTCTTAGCTCATGCCCAGCGTTGCACTCAGCCGCAGTTGTGCATTACAGTGATGTGCTTGCATTGCCCAGCTGTGGCCTTGGCCTTGAGTTGGGTGTTAAAGGCAATGTTCGTGGGTGTGTAATGCTCCATCGTGCCTCGTTGCACCCTGGAGTTTTCATTACTGCTTGTTTTACCATAAAGCAAAAATGCCAGTGCATTGTTAATGTGTCAGCTGAGTGAAATACAGCTCTTGTCTGCTGGTGTGGGATCAAAGCATTTCTTTAGTCTGGAATTTTGTGTATTCATGTTAAAGAAATGGTGTGTTTCTTTTAGCATGAAGCTGTCAAAGGAACCAAACATAACTATCAATAGCTCAAAGTGTTCAGAACTATAAAATGAAAAGAAAGTGTCGTGTGTTTGAGGACAGTGGGGTTTATCTGCTTTAACTCCAAGCAAAGGTTCAGCTAGGGAGGACAGTCCTGGTGATCACTAGTGCCCCTCCTCCTTGTTTTCATTTATGTAGTGGGAAATGTGATATTTCTTCTTCTCCTGGGAACATGGAGAGTGAGGCTGGGTCAACTGCTCCTCCATGGGTTGGTCAGCTGAATGTGCTCAAGCAGGTTGTATTTCTTTCTTGTTCCTCCTAGCTCACTTAGGTGGTGCATGCTGAGCTCTACCAGGTTAAAGATGCAAGAAGCCAAAAGTTATTACGATGTGTGCCTAAACTCTGTAATACCTGTTAGTTACTGAAACTAGGAAAGGCATCCGGCTGCTGCTCTACTCAACATTAACCATTGTAAAAACTGATCAGTTGTTGTAATGGAGTGCAAAGTAGCAGCAGCTCTGTAATGCTGGAGAAAACTAAGGGAATTGTACAGCAAAGAAAACCCAGGAAACTTTACTCCACTTTAGAGAAAGTCCATCAATCAAATATTTCCCCCCCACCTTTTTCAAATGCTTCCCCAAAGAACGGTGCAGATTTTACCTTGCGTATCCAGCAGAGGCTTGGTGTTTTTTCAGGTTTGGAAACGAGAGGGTTTTTTTGAAGAGCATTTGCCTCGGTGATGCTTAGATTCTGCAGGTGGATTCCCAGTGCTGTTTTGCCAAAGCCAAACATGCAGCCCGGACCTACCCTCTCCAGAGCATCAGTGCATTACCCATGTGGGAGGTACTTAACAAGTGAGTTTCTGCATAGCTCACAGGTGTCAGTATAGCACCTGCATTAAAGCATAGCTTTGCACTAGGGTGGTAGCACGGTGGGCATCGAAGGAGAGAGCCTCTGCCTTGGTCAAGGAACTGGGCTGCTGCTGGAAGACTCACTGTAATTGCTGTGAGTTCACTCTGCAAAGTTGCACTTCAGCATAAAATAATCTGTTTGGCTCCAGAAAACAAAGGAGATTTCAAGAAAAAAATAATTATTTCACCTCTATTTTATCCTTTTTGCCTGAATCGGTGAATGTTTATGTTCAGTATATGACGACACAACCAGATGGTACCTATTTAAACAGATTCCTGTCTAAGTAGCTTGTTTATGTAGACATGTGGCCTCAGTAATTTCGTCTCTGAACACAAGAAATGAGGGGGAAAAAGGTTTTCAGAAAAACTTCCAGACCTGAAAGATGCAAGGGAGATTAATGTGAGCTGAGCATTTACGTGTTAAACTTCAGTCCAGTGTGAATCGAGCTCTGGAAACTGGGTCCTCACTCATTTTAGCACATCTGCTGGTCTCGGTGAAACAGCTTAGTGAAGGTACCTGAGGTAGTGAATAAAATTAATGACATTGAGCTATTATGTGGCCAAAAATGATATATTTCTTTGAGAATGGGTCCATAGTACTGATTTGACCGTTAAGTACAGTTTTGCTTGTTAGCAGGAGCTTAATCACACTACAGTACAGCTTTAATAACAATTGAAAAGGAGAATGGAAACAACTAATCATTTTGTAATGGGAAAGGGGGGAGACAATACATCTGCAGCTAGAAGCTGTATAATGATTTTTACGAAGTCTTAGCACTTAACAAGGCAAATGTTAATAAAACAAACAAATCTTTTCAGTAATGGAGAACTAATGTATGCATTATTTAAGAAGAGTATTAGAACCAGATTAGATTGATGGACTCCTGCAGCAGTTACCTTGTTAAGCATCTTTTCTGTGGGGATGTGGGAAGGTATTACATGAAATGGATCTGCGTTAATTGGTTATGCCATCGGAAGTCTTTTTCAGGCCACTGGTGTGTTTTTGTTATGTTGGTTTTTTATTCTTTAACCTACGATGGGATTTTGCAGATGTTCCCTTTGAAATAGAAGTGTTGTGATTTTTTAGCAAGAGAAGACCAGCTGTTGTACAGGAGATATACAAATCCAATTTACTTCTTGTCAGCTATTGCAAAGTGGGTATTTTTGGTGTAAAAGACCCTCATTACCTGCCACATCTTGGCTGTCAGGAGAAATATTTTTCAAAATGCTTTTTTCCCTTCAGTATTGAAAGTCCGTGATATGTGATACAGCATCTTATTAGTGCTTGATGAAGGCACAGGAGAACAATAAAAGCATGAAGTGAACTTAATTTGTAGGAACAGTTAAATTATATAACCTCAAGGATTAATTTCAATCAAATACTTCCTGATTTTTCTTACAGTGTTAAAATTAGGTCTGGCACTTCACTGGAGTTTTTCCCAGTGACTCTTTAAACAGGATATTTTTTTCTTCTAATTGAGGCCAATGGGGTGTCTGATTTGAGCAGATGCAGGGGCATCCCTGCACGGACTTGCAGGGTGCATCAGTACTGGTGTGTGTAAATGCTTGTATTAGTGCAGTTTATGAGGAGTAACAATTTCAAGTGTTCAAGTCTTATTTTTAGACTTGGGAACGTTAGTCCCTCCTCATTTTTTTTTAAGTAATGGTAGGCCTTTAATGCTGTGCCACAGAGTACGTGTTGAGCAGGAGAGTGCTCGGTGGGAGCAGGGAAAGTCGGAGTCCTGGTTGCCTTCTCCCATCAGTAACCTTTTGACATCTGTAGCAAAGCATTTAGAGCCACAGCTAAAAGCAACATAGAGCTTTGGGGTTTTCAGTTATTGGCTGTCCAGACTTAGTCCTCTTTTGTCTGATAATTGTGTTTTGTTGTTTTTTCCTCCAGTGGAGTCAGACCCTGTGAGGTTCCAACTGTATTTGTCCCTTGCATGTTTGGTGCTGGTGATTGTGGCTGTTCCCTTTTGAGCACTTCAGCCCAGGTTGAATCTCACAAACACTGTGGTGCTAAATTCAGGCAGTCTAAGGCCTTCTAATGAGCAGAGAGAGGTGAGTGCCCCCAGACGGCAATTCAGCTTGCTTGTGGTCTGAATCTGCAAAAGCCTGCTGCTCCTCTGCACCAGCGAGAGAGGGGGGCAGTGGCAGTGGTGCTCAGATATCTGCCATGCCTTTGTAGGAATCCATCCCTTCACACGCCAATGCTGGTATTTCTCTTCCCTAGTCTACAAAGTGTGCTTAATTTTACTTCCCATCTTTCACGGAAGTGGTTTGGGTTTGAAGTAATCGGTCCTTGTGAAATGGTTTGAGATCTTCAGCAAAGACTGGGACCAGCTTGTCAGCTGCCATGAGTTGGCATAGCTCCATTAAAGTCAGTACAGACCAGCTGAGGATTCAGGACCCACAAATGTAATTATTGTTATAATAATAGCGTCAAACAAGTAATCATTATTTTTACTCTCTCTTTTCATTTCAAAATGAGAAAATGATTTCCTCTTGGATCAGTGAAAGTAATTTACATTATGCACGATAATGGTCTACATGGAAATATAATTATTATTCATTTGTATGGCACCATCTGGGCACTAGAAGCTTTACAGACACATGTGAGGAAAGGTCCTTGCCTTGAAGATCTTACAGGCTGAACAGCGAGTATAGCTGCTAGCACTTAACAAGAGCCACGGGTGTAACTTCTGCAGTATTACCATCAGGGACCTGTTCAGCACAGGACTTCCACAAACTCTTCTTCAGTGATTTCCACTCACCGATCAGAATTTCTCTGTGATTGGCACTATACAGCCTAAGGGCAGGATGAGTCAAAGGATTGATTAGCATGGATGGATCAAGAAAGAAATCAGCAAGAGGCTAGTATTATAAATTGGCTGCCCAGCTGCTTTCAGGCAGGTAAAGGAGATTTCCAGGCTTCACCTGGAAGCAAAAAATGCTCTCGATGCCTTGTGGACCTGTGCCTCCTGTGGAGTTACTTCAAAACTTTACATCAGGTATAGGACTGAATACCTTACTGAGTTTGAGTATGAGCTAGCAATGAAGAGATGAAGCTTTCTAATCATGTAGATATAAAAATCGAGCAACACGTAACGTTGCCTAAATATACATGGTGTAGCCTTGCTGAGTTCATCCTATTATGTGAAGTACCAAAAGGGTCAGTGCAGGGCACTTAAATCATGTGACTTCTTATTTTTAGAGATGATTAGAGGATTCCTCAGAGGGATGAACTATTTATAGCTAGTCTATAATTGGCTGCTTTTTTTTTGTGGTAATGAAATTAAACTTCACAATAAATGAATATCAGTTTAGTAAAAAAGTTCACTAAAAAAGATTGCACACTAGTATGTGGTTGATTCTGAGGTCAGATCTTGAATGCTTCCCACGTATATTTTGCTTTCAAGCTACCACTCTATTGCTGTTCTGTTATATTATTAGAGTAAGTGGGATGCTTTTTTAAAACAATTCTACAAAACTGAAAGACACTGCAAACTTGAATTTAACTTGGATTTGGCTGAGTCATGGGCATTCATTTTTACTTCATACTGCAGCCTTTGCTTGCCTTTCAGATATACTTTTTGGTTCAGTTATATTGGTGGAGTCTGAGTTTTTTTCTTAGAGTTCATGCTATTCACTGACTTTTCTTAATGGTGAGTTTTGGATTTCATCCTCTCCGAATTTCTGAGAGGTCTTTCGTTTTGTTCTTAAAACTCAGCCTGTTTGTTGTTAGCTTTGTTCTTTATAATTGCATTCTTTGATTCAGGAGGACACATGGTTCAGTTAAAACATCTTACTTGAAAGAAAACCAATGGAGGTCGGGACTGTATTGACTGAAGTGAAGCGAGTTCCCTGAAATTATATCCAGCCTGTTGACCCTTAGTTGGGAGATGAACAGACAAACCTGAAAAATGACATTTCCATGGCAAATTTTTGGTTCTTCAGAAATGTGCAACTGCATGTCATAGAGGCAAGTAGAGTCCTTGTGTCATGTGTTCTATCTGTAAACTTAACAAGGTGACAACTGGCCACCCTGGATGAAGAGCCCCACAGCTGCCAGGGTCATTAGTTATCTTCTTAACTGAGGAACTTTTTTCCTCAGTTTGGCAGCATACTTGGAGCTGTAACTAGCTAAATGGCCATCTGCTAATTATAAAAATTTAAATTCGACTTCTGTGTAGAAATGGAGTGTTACCAGAGATCTGAGTTGGGGTCACCTTTAACAAGAATGTGAAGAAAAAATGATCTGTTATCAAGCTAATATTACCTGGTAGACAAAAATAATGAAAAATAGCAACTTGTTGCCTGCAGAGGTCTGCTGAAGATAAATCTAGACACCTAATTATACTGACTTAGATGCCTACGGGGTTGCTTATGCACTTAAAACTTTTTATAGATGCCTGATACAGTTATTTAAATATGTAAATATGGATTCAGGTGGCTACCTTAAGGCATCTAAATTCAGCAGCTTGGCCTACAGTATGTAAAACCCAAGCAAACAAGCAGAAGAGGAGTAAATGTAGTAAACAAAGCTGTTAGTGTGTGTACAGCAGGAGAATAATAATACTTTGCACAGCTACTGTGCCTCAAATTACTTATGTTTTGGCATTCACTTGAATTGAGTTTCGTCACTCAGTTGCATAAATAGAAACCTGGAGGTGCTGTCTGCTAGCAGTGTACATGGAGCGGTACCTCAGCAAAGAACTAGCTTTTTTGGCTGCCTTACAAGCAAAGATGTGCAAGTCTTCAGCGCAATATTTTGATAAGTCATTGGTTCTTATTAAAATAATAATTATGGTGATAATTATAACTGTAGTTGGCTCTGAGCTGCTGAGTAGGGGGCGGCAGGAGGAGGATTATGAAATATTCTGGTAAAACTTTATGAATCCTGCTCTTTTAGCTCTGTGCACATAGGTGAGGATGTTCACGTCTGTGTTTCTGGCATGTGTGCCAGTACCTGGCAGTGCCTGTGTGCTATGAGGCTCCCCATAGGAGGGAGCTGGAGATTCCCACACAGTCTGCCTTACAGGCTGATCATCATCCCTGTGTTCATGTTTCTAATAAGAGATACGATCAAAATAGGTGGTAGTATTTTACAGCAGTACAGTAATAAAATGGTGTAATAAGCTCATGGCTGTCTGGCTTTCTGTAGTTAGCACTGTGATGTTTGCTGTGCCCATGACTTCATAGCAAGATTTTATCATCCTGTTCCCAAAAGCCCAGGTCAGGCCCCGAGAATATTGAAACCAAAGGAAAGTTTTCATTAGCAGGTAGCAGTCTGGCTGCAGTGACACTTTCCTGAGCCTTCCTAATCTAATTCAGTATTAAACATTTACACTAGCCAGGCTGCCACTGCATGACCTCCTGGTGCTAAGTGACTGCTAGTGATTAATGACTGTTTATTCGAAAAAGATGGGCTCAGATCTGCTCATTTTCCAGACGGTGCAAACTGATTTCCCTTCCTCACCCCCAAGCCCCAGTTATAAAATATGGTATTCTTCTGTTTGGTTTCTTTTGAAGTTGATTTTAAGCAAATAGCACTGGCCATTGTCTGTTGCAGTTGTGTGAAGCTGCAGTGGGCATCTGGAATGTGAGTTTTGGGAAGCTTGCTCCCCTTGCTTAGGGTTTCAGCGAAATGCCTCAAGAAATGGGCAGAAGAAGAGTTCAGGTTTTAAACTGCAGGACAAATTTCTGTATGGCGAGGAGCAGAAAGTTAGAGGTCAGCTGTAAAACTCTGTGGGACCTCTGGAAGCACAACCAGTTTAAAAACTTGGATAAAATGCATTTATCACGAGCACAGGGATTTGCCAGAAGGGAATCTCATAACGAGTGCTCATTTTGAGAGCTAGTTGACACAAAGAAAGAACAAGGTTTATTTGGCATTTTGGGTAGGTTCACGTAGCCCAGCACTTTGGTTCTGCAGTTGCTGTGGGATCCATGGGTTTATCCACATATTTCTCACAGCAGAATTTGACTCAAAGGTATTTTATGTGAAAGTTAGTTTATAGGGTTTGCTACCTTTATACAGCAAAATATACAAGTAAGAAGTGCTTTACTAGAGTTCAGACAATTTTGACACAGTTATTTAAGGCAGTTCGTTTTTTGTCCCTTTTAGTACCATCACCAGTCTGTCAGACTGAACAACGATCTCATGCTGTCAGAATGTTATTATCAGGGTATTTCATCCTTCAGGAGATTTTCACTTTATAGTTGCACTGATATAAATCAGGAGTAATTCTCGTATCAAGGACTCATGAATTAATGTAATTGCGGAGGAAAATAAAGGTCTTGCAGGTCAAATGGTTCTTTGGGGACTCCATATGTGGACGATGTGGACATATCAACAACTGATGGAGTACTTGGTTGCTTTTGAAGTGTCACTGTAATATTGTAATGAGTGTTCAACAGTCACCTGCTGTGCTTTAGATGCTGTTTGTGGAGTGTGTGTCACTCGAAAGAGGTAAGTGAAAGGAAGCCCTTGAATTTCATACTGTCCTGGATTCAAACTCTGGGTTGTGTTTCCAGTTTAGTTGCCAGACCTAGCCAGGCTTTGATCTGAAGTCTGCCCTAAACAAAGCTCTTCAGTGCCTTGAAGCGTTTGGTAGTCAATGAGCAAGGTGCTATTTGTTTTCCTTCTTAGTAAATGTTTGTATTTTGTTGTTAGCTTTAATAGTCTTGTGTATTAACTTCCTCCTCCTCCTTGAACAATTTACTCCTGTTTCTGGAGGTTTTCTTAGTGGTTGCAGAGGCTGGTTCAAGCTCTGGTTTGAAGTTGCTGGGAGTTATGGCGTTGACTTCAGTAGCTCAGCTGGGACTGTGCTGGTAGCACAGTTGCTTAGGAGGTGGATTAATGTAATTGGAAAGGAAAGTGCTTCAGGTCTTTATTAGACACTTGGTAAATAGTAACTCTGTTATGGAATGCTGTTTCTCCTTTGAATAAATTGGCATGTTTTTGTTTTCCTTGCTTGCTGCCATTGGTAATCAGTTTTCTTCCTAACTTGTAGCTGTCCAGTTTGAAAGACTGTTTGCTTAAAATAAATACTTCTGCAGCATTCGCCTGTTTTACGCTGCCTGCAGACAGCAAAGTGTATTCTCAAATGTTTAAGTCTGTTGCTATGGTTAGGATAGTAGTTTTGCAATGACAGAGAGATGCTATAGGAGTTTGAATCATCTCTTTTGTGGAGAGTTGGTGGTTTGGTGGTATTTGGGTTTCCCACCCTCCCTGTTGACTAGGGTAAAATGTCTTTGGGGCTTGATTTTGCAATTCTTGTGCGAACAGAGGCACGCGTGCATACTTGTATTCCATAGTGGTCAAATATTTGTGCATCTCAGTGCCAATTAACATAAACAAGAGTTGCCCATTTGAGTGATTTGGCCAGGATTTTTCAGACTGACTGTTGCTTTGAAATATTTTACTTTGTAGTATCCAGTTTAAATGAGCCTAGGACTTGGCAAGTCAACGCATTGTCAAATTTGTGCTCTTTTAGTAACCAGTCACTTTTGAACATCTTCATATTTGATGTTAGTTCAGACTTTGATCATTACTCTGTAATCATGATGTGTGAAGAGATTATTGGACTGGACTAATTTTGAGACACCTTTGCCAACTAAATTTCACTTTTTTCACTGAACTCACATGTTTGCTATGGGGTGAAGACAAAAGTGTGCAAGAGCTTGAGTAGTACAGTACACTGAGAGTAACCTGTAGTTCTTCAGAGCCACTGACTGACTTCACTGGGAGCTGGAGTGCAGACTCAGGTGTAAAATGCAGCGAGAATAGTCTTACGAATATGACTGTGTTAGCATTTTTTATGTAGCTTTTGAGTATTCATTTAAGTTGTTAAACTGAAAAGGGTCATAAAATAATGATTCTGTTGTCCCAAAGTGTAATCTGATATTAAAAAAAAAAAAGGAAGTATTTGATAGCAACTCTTCTTTAAGTAGGTTTTATAAATATTGGTTCTGTAAACCCTAAAACTGATGTAAACCTGATACGACTATTTCTATTAAAGCAGTAACTTAAAATCAATATAATATCAAACATTCTTTTAACTTTTAATTCATGTTCTGTGTTCTGAATGGAGATTACCTGTGACAGGAGAAGTTGACAGGGCTGGACAGGTACAATTTGAGTTCCTGCATGTTTCTGTTGGCAGTGGTGGAATTTAAAAATCATTGTCCATTTTTAGTGTTTTAGGAGTGCTGAAACTTGTAATTCAGTATTTTTTTTTTAAAGGCCCTTAGTATTCTGCTGGCCTTGTTGGGTCTCTTTCTAAGTTGTGCAATGTCAATGATTTCATCCCATGCTGAATTACGAAAGATGGTCATGCAGGAGGACTGCTCTCCCAAGTTTTGCGTTACGCTTGCTGCATGGAAATCTTATATTGATGGAAGGTGTGTTAAATCCATCTGTGTTGCATTATGCTTTACCTCTGATACTCTCAGTTAGCTTTTAACAGGTTATATGCTTCAGTAGGTGTTTACTGGTGGACTTCTCTGGGTCAGCTTTGAAAAGAATGGGTGGGGTTGCTGAATGGGTTTTAAATTCCTGCTTTGTATTCAAGTGGATACCTGTGTTAGAATTTAGTTTAAATGTATTGATCCCTACCTAAGGAGATATCTTAATTACTGGTACGAGGTGGTCTGCCTGGGCATCAGCCAGCCTAGGTTAAACTGCAAACATTTATGTTGAAGGACTGTGCTGTATTCTGATCAGCTTGTACAGTGTGTCAGCTCTAACAGTTGTTTAATGATGTTTGTAACAGTTGGACTTGATGATCTTAAAGATCTTTTCTAACCTAAATGATTCTATGAATCCAATTTTCATGAAAAATAAAACAAAACCTCAGGGTCTAGAAGAAAGGTCCTTTGTCTAAGGCTACATAGCAGCAACTGGATGTAGATTCAACTCCCAGATTTACAGGATGCTGCTTGTGTGGCCTTCTTGTGGATAAGGAAAATGTGGGGCTGTCTGTCTCTGCTTGCCGTTAGTCAAACAGAAGGACTAAGTCACTGGATAGTGGACCCGGTTTGTGTGTACCGTTTCCTGGCAGACGACAAACATGCGTATTAAAGCTGCATTGAGAGGTGACATTTGCCAAACATCCTTGTCTGATTTCTTTCGGGGGGGGGGG
>Ga0065711_1009541_pt1 | contig 13729 bp, 6 predicted proteins | sample Hoacrofraction12_FD_59098 | JGI IMG/M metagenome (GOLD analysis project Ga0065711, IMG submission 59098) | Hoatzin crop microbial communities from Cojedes, Venezuela - Epithelial fraction 12 v2 (version 2) | ecosystem: Host-associated > Birds > Digestive system > Esophagus > Crop | place... | reverse complement strand
TAGACGTTGCATAATTTCAGTGAATTTAAAGTGTAGTAGATATTAATTAACTGAATAATAAAACGTGCCTTAAAATACTTTTCTCAAACCCTCTGGACAAGTGTAACCTTTCTTGATCATAAGATAAGAACGGACTTTCATCAGACGTCTCTACCTTCCTTTAATAATACAAACAAACCTTACTAATGAGCTGAGACCTATTAGGTTAGTCCACACGAGCTAACCACCTACACTTCTAGTTCCACCAGTGGAACTATATATATATATACACACAAATATATATATATCAGGTTCCCAGGAAGGGACCAGCATTTTATACAGACTTTGCACCTTGCAGACATGTTGCACACCCGCAGAAGCAGGGAAGAGGAACGTCTGATATTTCTGATCATTTCTGTAGAAAGCCCCTCGTTTCTTGCAGCTTTTCCAACTGCAACATGTTATTTACCAGTGTTTCACTAGTTTCTCTTCTCAAACAGGCACTGCACACAGGAACGTGAGACTGATAGAACAGCCTGTGGGACCAAGGCACTGCCCAGCTCTGCTAGCCACCTAGGCTATAAACTATTGGACAAAGGTCACTGCCGTCATGATTAGAAATCTGCACCTATTTATGGCCAGTTTGTATCTAGATAGAATCATAGAAAGTTTTGGGTTGGAAGGGACCCCTAGAGGTCATCTAGTCCAATCCCCCTTCAGCGAGCAGGGACACCGCTAACTAGATAGATAGATTTATTCTTGATACATCCTTGCATCAACGTTGGCTTTTAGAGCTTTAGAGAGTTATTTTCCCTCTTGGTCAGCCCCATGGTGCACATTCAGCGTGCAATTACCTCTCCTAGTCTTTTCTTAGGGAGATGAAGCATGGGAAATTAATAGAGTCTCCTCCTGTAACATCAAACCCTGCTTTGCACATGTTCTGTTCCGAGTCCAGCCCTCATGAACACGCACTCAAACGCACAGAGAAGGTCTCGATGCTGCCTTACAGAGAGGCTCAGAGGGATACTTGTCTTTACATTGGGCACACACCTGCCCGTGCATCCTAGGATCAGGTTTTCATGCCAGCAACACCTCAGTGATCCCTAGACCAACCACTGCGGCCAGGCAGATCCTTCTCTACATCCATTCCAAACACTAACAAACAACTCACGTAAGCAATATGTTTGCCCTGGTCTCCAAGAAAAGCAGCTTTTATTTTAACCTCTACATTTCTGAAACCACCAAGGTCCTTTCTGTATGATAACTCTATTTTCCTCTACATGAGCAATATCTCCCGGGCATATTTCTGCTAAAGCAGAATGATGTAGGTTCAGCATTTGTCTGCTGCTGGGCATTGACTAATTTTACTTTCGAGAATCAGAAGTAAAAGCCTGGAAAAAGTGCAAGGATAGTGCAGATAAATTGCTTCTGGCTACTCCAGGACAGCTCCGGTGAAGTAACTGGAACTGCCCTGGGGTGGACCTTACTACATGGCACCAGCGACTTCCATCAAAATATGCCCATGTTTTGTGCCATGGCCTTCATCGAGATATTAAACATAACTGTTCCCAAGACTGCTTTTTGAGGAACTCTTCCCGTCAGAGAAATATTCCTCTTTCAAAAACTATCTCTTGCTGCTCCTCTCTGAGCCAGACCTTCTAGTCACTTGTTAGACCCACCTGAACTCACCCTTTCCACCAAGACAAATACAAAACACAGCTTTGTAGAGCTAATATAAATGGATACTCCACATGTCCCTCCCTCAAAATTAATTTATCAATCTGAAATGACCAACTCTTCCTATACTTCCTATATCATCAATCTTTGTCAAACCAATGTTACAGTTTACTTTTAACTTCACTTAAGTTATATTTTCCTTTGAAAGTTCTGCAGAAGCTTGAGATAAGGCCTATTCTTGCTTAGATCATATTTATTTTACTTCATCTCTAATACAGGGACTACCTTTGCCAGCCTCTGCATCTGACAAACACTAGGTAGGAAACTTTGCTGGAGGACCTGAGACCTCATGAATCAGCTCTTGCAGAAATCTGGACACCAGGAATGCCTCATCCAAGCAAAATTCAACTCCAAATGTAAAGCTTCATGAGTCTTACTCTGGTAATTTCTCCTTTCACCTTCTTACTGATACTATTGATCCTATTTTTACTTCCTGAGACAGTGCCATCCAATACTGAAGACCATTTCCAAGTATTGACTGGTTTTTGAACATGCTCAGGTGCTTTTGACCTCTACCTCACCCTTGTTATCTGGATGCTTCTTTCACTGATCCAGTACGTGCAGAAATGAAGACGCTTTGAGTCCCACGTTTTCTTATCCTATGCAAGGCCCAACTCCAGAACAGACCCTGGATTCTCTCTCCCCATCTGGGTACTTTTGAACCTCTGACATGACTGACTTTGCTCAACCTCCCCTACAAATCGCTTCCATAAGCCAAAGCCATCACAAAGGAGCCACAGACCCACTTGTGGTGGGAATCCCTTCCAAGCATACTTTAAGTCCCATTACTGGATTGGCAGCTAGCCCACCTACGAATCCTAATCACTAAAATTCAGAGGAATTTCAGTTCAGACACAATTATCTGAGACTACACGATGGAAACAGGAAGGCACAGCACCGCCACCATAAAGCCAGCACGTTTGCCTTACAGTAGAAGGACTAAGTTCCTCTGCATCCCATGAGAATTCGACATCAACTTAAAAGGAATCTCCTGATGAAGCAAGTCACTGCATGAACGCCAGAAGTAATGAATCCTGTTACTCTTGCACTTTCTTCTCTTCTTTTCTGTACAGATTCTCTGGTGCACAATGTAGCTCTGCAACGGTTTAGAAATGGGGAAATAGATAAACTCTCTGTATTCTGTACCACCATCTATTTTACTATAACGTGCATGCTTGAGACTTTTAGTTCTCCATCACTAGGAATAAGTCAGTAAAAATTGCATACCAGACTTAGAAAGGTCAGTCAGGCCACTATTTTCCTCCCTCCAATAATGCCAAAGACATCAGACTGTAATGCAGCTGCAACTAATGGGGAAATACTGTCTTTGGACGTCTGAAGTACACAGTACTTCCACAGATTAATCAGAAGCTGGATGGAGATATGGGTATCTACAGAAAGCAGACCCTGGCACCAAAAGATCACTCAGTCCCTGACAGCAAATGCAGCAAAGAGCAGCGAGTGTGCCCTCCTCCCCACAAAACGCCCCTCTTCCAGCAAGATGTAACCTCAAACCTGTAACCTCACCCTCTTCATGCACGCTCAGCATGCCAACCACTCTCATCTTGGACCATGCCGCACGGCCCAGCACCCACGGAAGTGCAAGTAGGTATGACCTCAGGTATTTCAAATGATAAAGATGATCACAGAATCACAGGTTGGAAAAGACCTCCAAGATCATGAAGTCCAACCATCCACCCAACACCACCTTGCCTGCTAAACCATGTCCCCAAGTGCCACATCCACACGGTTTTTGAACCCCTCCAGGGATGGGGACTCCAACACTGCCCTGGGCAGCCTGGTCCAATGACTGACCACTCTCTCAGTAAAGAAATTGTTCCTAAGATCCAACCTAAATCTCCCCTGATGCAACTTGAGGCCATTGCCTCTCGTCCTATCGCTAGTTACCTGGGAGACGAGACCAACCCCCGCCTCACTACCCCCTCCTGTCAGGTAGTTGTAGAAAGGAATAAGGTCCCCCCTCAGCCTCCTCTTCTCCAGACTAAACAGCCCCAGTTCCTTCAGCCACCACTCATTAAATTTGCTGTCTAGACTCCTCACCAGTCTCGTTGCCCTTCTTTGGACATGCTCCAGCCCTTCAATGTCTTTCTTGTAGTGAGGGGCCCAACACTGAACACAGCACTCGAGGTGCAGCCTCACCAGTGCCAAGCACAGGGGCACAATCCCCTCCCTGCTCCTGCTGGCCACACCGTTCCTGATCCAAGCCAGGATGCCGTTGGCCTTCTTGGCCACCTGGGCACACTGCTGGCTCATGGTCAGCCGGCTGTCGACCAGCACCCCAAGGTCCTTTTCTGCCGGGCAGCTCTCCAGCCACTTCTCCCCAAGCCTGTAGCATTGCATGAGGTTGTTGTGACCCGAGTACAGGACCTGGCACTTGACCTTGTTAAACCTCATACAGTTGGCCTTGGCCCATCGATCCAGCCTGTCTAGATCCCTCTGCAGAGCCTTCCTACCCTCCAGCAGATCGACACTCCCATCCAACCCTCCTTGTCCCTCTTTTTCTGGTTGATGTATTTGTAAAAAACATTTTTTGTTGTCCCTTACAACAGTGGCCAGCCGGAGTTCTAGCTGGGCTTTTGCTTTTCTAATTTCCTCTCTGCACGACCTAACGAGCCCCCTCTACTCCTCCTGAGTCTCCTGCCCTTTCTTCCATGGGTGGTAGACCCTCCTTTTTTTCCTGAGTACCAGCAAGAGCTCCCTGTTCCACCAGGCCAGTCATCTTCCCCACCGGTTCATGTTGAGACACATGGGGACAGCCTGCTCCTGTGCCTTATTATGATATTACCATGCACATATGTGCGGTAACATCATACACGTATCAGCACACAGAGCTAGCTGAGGTAGTTGGGAATGGGGCGCATTTTTTAGGTAGAAGCAATCACCAAGTATATATTGCTGAAAATCAGTCCAACGGACGCTGATTACATATCAGACATGGATAATTTTTTTTCTGAGAAACCCTTCTTGATTTGAAAAGAAAATCAAGGCGGCCCTTAAGAGTAGTGATAAACTGCTAATTTCCTCCTTTCAAAATAGGAAAAAAAAATGCAACTATCAAAATTTCTTTTCAAGGAGGCTTTATGAAGGACTGGTCCCAGACTAAGCACTATCCCAAGGGACACAAAGTTTTGAGATGGGTTGCGGCAATCATCCTGCATAAAACATCTAAGAGGAATAAGCTGCTAATTATCAATTTTCAGAAAAAAAGCTATATGAGCTCCTCTGAAGGAGCGTGATTAGTTGATTAGTGAGATATGGCTGGACATGTACAGATTTATTCTGTGTGAGTGTCCAACATGACATGAATGGCACAACCCAGGGAAGACGCTTCTCATGCCTCTCTGGATCATCATCATCAACGCTCCTACTCTAATTTGCATTTTCATCATCAGCATGTCTACATGTTGCCTACATGCTGCAGCACATTAATGTTCTGATCCAGTATCAAACTCTCATGGGTTAGATCGAGTGCCTCAAAGAAATGCTAAGATGAATATTAGTATTAAAGGGTTGTAGGCTCATAGGTCCATATGGTTCAGTAACTACCAGGTGGATGCAGAAGAATCACTGCAAAGGACAACAATCTTCCTAAAAACTTTTCATCTGATAATTGACATGGCCTAGTCAGAGGGAGCACAGCCAAGAGAAGACTGCGCTGCTTTTGTTACTGGTTCAACATCTTCATATTTTTGACCAACAGATTCAGTCTGGTCAAATGCAGATCCAACAGCAAATGGGCTGCACATCCAAGATCATGAGATTAGAAATCAGTAAGCCAGGTAATACTTTAAAGAGAATCACAGATCTGATTCCACCTGAACAATTAACATCCAAGTCAGAAGTCCAGCAGGGATCCATATTAATTTTCTCCAAGGCAAATATTAACTCAGCTGTTGACCTGTGGAACCCTTCTAGCTTATATGAGCCAAACACCAAAATCACTGGAGCCACCTCCACGTTCACCACTAGGAAATCTGGCTTTTGTATCTTAAAGGTATGTAGCAGTACAGCAGAAAATGGCTTAAAATAAACTCCTTCTACGTTGATGATATAAAATTAAATAGAATGTTTTTTTCCAGCCAGGATTTATTTTGCTTCGTTCTTTTGAGACCTAAATCTTCCGGTCCAAAGAAAATGTGAGTACAATTGTAATTGTGCTAAATAATGGTGCACTAAAGAAATTCAGGCACAAAATTAGAATTAGATATGTCCAAAACATAGGAGGCCTCTGTGGATGTCTGGGCTTATTATAAAGTCATCTTGTCTTCTTTCTCCTCTAATCCATTACAGACAGGAGACAGTGTGGTCTCTTAATGAAGCTGAAAACAATAAGTATACATTAAATAAAATTCACGCCAGGGTGGCCTCTTTCATGTTGAGCATTGGTACTCAAAATGCAGCAAGAGCATACAAGATATTTGTGAATAAAACCAGTGGCTTTCTTCAAAAAAATCTTGTAACACGAGTAATTAGGAAAAGAAATCAGTCGGCGAGCTGTAGTGTGGGCTGTAAGCTCTAACACGACACTTCGGTTCAGAATTTCCAGCTCAGGCAGTCAGATGCTAAGGACTAAAGTGGTAACAAGCACGGTTAACTGGGCACATGCGCAGGCTGAACTTCACACTGGAGCAATGCAACCCTGCGAAGAGCCTGACGAAAAGGAGAGACAGAAGCGAGGAAGGGGATGGTTGGAACTTGCATGATTGGCATCTCCAGGAACTGAAAGGTCAAGTCCCAAAGACTTGGTTGTTTGTCAGTGCCTGAGAAGTCACAAATTCAGGGCCTTCCAGGCTCCACGAAAGACCAGAATGAATTTTAATCTCTACGTGATTAAAGAGAAAAGGCTAGGACTGCCTCAAATCAGGCTGAGGCAGAGCTGAGTAATAGGACAGAGGGGATTTGCAAGTGAATTGACCTTGACATTGCAGTCAAATATTTTTCTGAGAAGAAAAACAGAGAAGAGTAACTTGGAGGCTCTGGCCTCCACCTGAAGAGCAAAGTGCCAACTTATGTCTGCACAAAGGATATGAACAAAGGCACATGCAGCACATGTGAACTTGACTTCTGGTTACTCCAATTTTCCTGGTGGCACTATGCAATACCAACAATTTCTTGGCAGTTAATTAGAAAGATGATATATTTTTATTCTGTTTTAGAGCCACACCACACAAATAATATTTGGCACACAAGAGCCAAGCTGTTTCATTCCTTTGCTGCAGCAGGATTTTCTAAAACAGCTGACCCTCCCCAGATGTCAAAAATAATTCACACCTGTAGGAAGACCTGAGCTTGCAAGAACGTAAAGAGTAAACACATATTCACACTGGAGGGGCCTGGACAAGCGTCAGGCTAAAATAAACACTGAACCCTGTAGAGAAAGCTGGTGGGGAACAAGGGAGGAACAAAAAAGGTACTCAATGACAAACCTAACGCCTGCCTTGAAAATGCTGGGGGTGGGAGGAGGAGCAGGAGAGATATCGCCTAGACACCTTAATTTCAGTTCCCAGAAACATTCCGCAACAAACAATTCAATAATTTGTGAGCGCCTGGAAGACAACACTGAGATGAGTAACTGTCACTAGGGATTTGGCAACAGCAAATCATGTCAAAATAATATAATTTCCTTCTTTGAGAGTGTAAGAGAGACAGCTGGTTGGGGAGAAACCATAGATATCCTGCATCTTGGCCTGAGCCAGACATCTGATGCTTTTGCCGTGACATTGCCATAAGCCAGCCATAGAAGCATGACCCGGTACGGTAGGAAAACTTGAGCACAGAGTGGTGTAAGACTCATCAGACAGCCGTGCTCAGAGTCCTTGCCAGAATCACAGAATGGTAGGAGTTGGAAGGGACCTCTGTGGGTCATCTAGTCCAACCTTCCTGCCAAAGCAGGGTCACCCACAGCAGGCTGCACAGGGCCGCGCCCAGGCGGGTCTGGAATATCTCCAGAGAAGGAGACTCTACAACCTTCCTGCGCAGCCTGGGCCAGGGCTCCGTCACCCTCAGAGGGAAGAAGTTCTTCCTCATCTTCAGCTGGAACTTCCTCTGCTTCAGTTTGTGCCCGTTGCCCCTTGTCCTGTCACTGGGCACCACTGAAAAGAGTTTGGCCCCATCCTCCTGACACCCACCCTGAAGATATTTGTAAGCATATGTTAGGTCCCCAAAGAAACTTTTGCTTAGGTCCCCAAAGGAACCTTTGCTTAATTTTCAAGGGCCTTGACTAGAAGCTCCCGGCCAGATCTGAAGGGCGTATTGCAGGGGCCCTGAGCTCCAGCTCTATCCAAGCCAGACACTTGGACAAGGAAAAAGCGCTGGACAAAGAGAGCAAGAAGAACTGTTGGGAGGGAAGGGGGTCTGCAAAAACAACACCTTGGCTTCACGATGAATCACAGCTGCAGGGGAATCAGCAGTGTCGTGATGCTGTGCGTTAGTCTGCGATGGAGGAACGGTGCTACACTGCAATGCTACACCCAGCAGCCGCAGGCAGAACGGGGCAGAGCTGTGCCCAGGCTTGGAGATGCATTTCAAGCAGATGAGGGCTAACCTCAGAGACTGTGGATGAAAATAGCAATAGTGACCACATCCAGACAACTCGGCACATAAGGCGAATCTGCAGGAAATGAGTCCACGTCGTTTAGAGAAACCTGAAGGTTGACAGGACAACAGTCTAACTAGGTAAGGAGCAACCAAAAGACGATAAACTGCTCACCATCCCCACTGCAGTTTTGATGAAGAGTGAGGGGCTTAAAGTGGACCAGCAAAGGTCTGAATGAGAAAGAGCTGCAGGGCAGGGCAGAGGGTGTGCAGAGGCTAAAGACCATGAATAGTTTTGACCGATGCCCTTCAGCAGCCCGGTAGGGCTGTTTCAGGGCAGCTTCCAGCAGTGCACCACAGCCATGGCACCGGCAATTTCAGAAAGCTCTGTGTATGCACACATCGAAAATAATATCTTTTTTGCTAATAAAGCTTTCCAATTTCATGTCCCTCCAACACAGCAAGATGTTTGGTTTTCGGGGTTCAGAGCTTAGCTTGAAAAGGATAATAAAACCCAGCAGTCTCTCTTTTCACATCACCAATGACTGAAATGGAGGAGATATGTAGAGATGCGCTTGTTTTCCTTCCGTAGCTCTGAAAGTACAATAGCGTGTGTCGAGGGTACCAAAGACAACACAGGCAAAACACACCCCATGCGATCATTCAATAAATAGCAGGCTTCTTCACCAATGAAAGTGCTAGGCATGGTTTTACACTGCAGACCCAAACACATTCCAATTACCCTTGCAAAACAAGTTACAGAAGAAATTGCATCTGTTGGCCTTTCCAGTGCTAACCAGGACCTCCAAGAGGAAGAAACCTGCCATCCCTCGCTGCAGAGGTCAGCCCTCTGTCGTTTCATTCTAACGAGGAGCAGGCATCGCTTGTGGCCCTGCCTCTCTGCGTGCCAGGCAGTCCCACCACAAAGAGCGAAATGAGGATAGATACAGTCTGTTACTCCTTACAGGGTAAAAAGGAGAAACTGTGCCGATAATAAATCCAAATGATAAAATAAAACTGAATAAGCTGCTACACCTTGAGGGAAACAGTCGATTAAAACAGGGATAAAAATGGCTGTATGGATAAGAATATGTATTAATGGGCACAGTAACTACAAAGGAGCCTGGAAAAGTGAGAAATATTCATCAATTGAGAAATATTCATCAATTGCGAATGGTTTGAATATATTTTCAAGGGCCTTGACTAGATAGAAATAACAATTCCTCTAAAAAAATGCAGGATATGCCTCCTCTTTGTTTAGTCTCCAGAATTTTTATTTACCGACCCAATAATAAATGAAAGGTGTGAAATTTCCCTTTTACTATGTGGAAAGCTTCTGAATATAAGAAGGAGAGCATGAGAAAATCCCATTACTGGGAATTTTCTATCCTAACCTGTTTGAAGAAAGCCATTGGTGCAGCTTACTAACGCTGCCACCAGCCCTCAAAGACCCTCCACGGCAGATGACTGCGGTCTCCACAGCAAGAAACTGAGGTCAGAGCGGTGTGCCGCGTTGCTGTTTGATAACAGCAGCCATCACTGAAATCTCTTTGCACCAAGCAGAGTGATGCTCCCCAGACAGCTGGGCAGCATGACAACGCGCAGGGAGCTCGAGGGTACAATCCATACCCTCCCAAGCCATTGACACACAAGCCCAACCTAGGTGTCCTCTGCTCCTGGAAACTCTTCATCCACCGATATCACTGGCAAGACTCCTCTGGTCTTCAGCGATTTACCTCGTAACGTGAGTTCCTGGCTGGGAGGAGAAGAGTGCAAGAGGATCTCATGCGACACGGCCAACACAGATTTTTCCAAAGCCTGATGGGAGCGACCCGAAGCAGGAGGGTCTCCAAAAAAGCATCATTTCTCTGCAGCAGCAAAGATCCTCCCAGCTTTCACAGCATCTCAGTGACTGCTGTAATGAGTCCAGCGTCCTCTGGACTAGCTCCATCAGAGAAACCTGATTATGTACCAGCACAATCGAGGTCTAATTTCATTCCCGCTGCTGAGTGAAAGGACTGTGCCTGCTGACACCATTTTTTTCTCCACAGGTAAAATGATTTGCGAAACTTCATATTAACAGCAGCGGACCACGTGGCTGAATAATAAAAATAAAAATAAAAATAAAATCTGCCATGAGGCAGTGCAGAGGAAGTGGCAGCCTTTCTTTAAATATGTATATTGCCTTAAAAGATTCTATTTTATGAGACTCCTACAGTCACAAAGTCAAACATTGGAAAGTTAGACAGGAAGATAGTGATTTTTAGAGCAAAATTAATAAGCGTATAACCATGTACATGATGTAACACAGCAGCATTCACAGAATTAATCACAGGCCTATGTCAACCCAAATAAACTTAAACTTTCAATGCTTCACTTCACAATCATAGCTTTAGTTGATATACATATTTCTTTTAATTACGGGAATAAATCTCCCAAGTAATATTGGGGGGAAAAAAAAGGAATTATATTTACTTAGCATCTTCTTCAGTCAAAATGACCAATGACAAAATAGGTGACTGGCCAACTTCATTATTCCAATCCACCCTTCCACGAGCGAGTTGGTTGCTGACTTTACCGCTCCCAGTTCTTGTCATACAAGGAGGACATTTCCCTGCTCAGGTTAGCCATGGCCATGGCACCCCCCTCCCCAGTCACCACGTTCTGAGCTCCAGAGCCCTCGCTGACCTTCTCTCCTCCAGCAGAACTGCTGGAGTCCTTTCATCATGTTTGCTAAACTTTGTTGTAATTTTTTTTTCCTAACTTTTTTCTTTTTTTGTTATTTTTCTAAATATGACATTCCTCCTCACTCTGCTATTTACCTGCTTCTCATGATAATTTCTGGGGATTTCTGAAGGCCACAAGCCGCACTAAAGAGTCTCATGGACTTCCCTCAATCCTTTTTGGTTGTAACTCACCGTGTATTGTTGCCCTTTGATTCCTAGCTCTTAACTAGTTATTAATTGTGAAGATGGTCTCTGTTTTATCATATCACAGCATAGTTTCTTTAAAATAGGACATGGCCTAATGCACAATACAAAGCCAGAAGAAAATCTTTGCTCTTGAAAATACCATATGCAGGAAACAGAACTCCATGGACAGCCCACTGCCCATGCAGGCATTCCCATTCCCATTCACTTTCAAAAGCAAGTGAAAGCCTTTCCAAGAAACAACTAGGTTTTTTTGGTTCCTTCCAGGAGATGCCACATATCTGGTAGCTGCCCAAGCTGGCATGCTAACGGATGTGGGTGCTACCGGCTTTTCCCCTCCTTGTGTTATCTCCAACAGGGTCTCTTTGCAAGAGCTGCACCGTCAGGAGGAACCGACCGCCTGTTTGCAAGTCAAGGGACCGACACTTGTCCTACCCAGTCAGCCAGGACCTAACCATGCCATATCCCCCAGCACCTCCTCTCCCCTCCCTGCTACAGAATTAGGAAGAAAGCTCCAATGTCGGTGTGTCCTGGTAGAAATCATGAAACCAGAGCAGCGAGCGCTGTCACAGCTCTGCAGCACTTTAGCACTGCCACGAAATGGGAGAGGGCATCACTCTGACCCTGGAAGCTTCTCACCCTCAACCCGAAAAAGCCCTGAGCGTTGAGTCAGACGGCAGCAGGATGTCCCTGGGTGTCCCAGACCTTCAGGGACACCAAACCTGCATACAGGCCAGGGAGAGGGAGCTTATTTAACAGTCTGTGCAGATTCTCACTGAACAGTGTGTGCGGATGCTCTCCTCCACAGTTTCTCTGGTGCTGGCCCCATCCTATTTCTCATGAATTTCCACAGCCTTTCCACCCACCTGGATTAGTCACAAAACTATTAAACAGGGCACCATCCAACGACTATTTATCCAATGGCGAAAGCCGTGCTGGGAAGAAGAAGGGAGAAACCTCACCGAAAGTTGCTCATCTCACTCAATGCACCAGAAGGGAGAAGAGCACGTGCAAGACCTTCCTGACTTGCAGAAGGCTACATTTATACCGGAGGCTTCCTGCTCACCTTGGTGGCATTTAGGAACAGAGCACCCATGGGGAGGACAATCTTCTCCTCGTATCGGCGTGAAACAAACCCAAACTCCACCACATTTCAACCTACTGTTTATGTGCACTGAGGGTCTTTAATGAAGCACAGAAGCTGTTTGCTTCATGCTGATGCTCCCTCTTGAGTGCCAAGGGGACAGCCTAGCTCCATGGAGCTAACTTCAAACAACTGACATGCCAGTGTCAGCAAAATGCTACCGTGGTTAGGAGGGTGCAAGTTTCTCTGAACAAACCTGAAAGAAACACTGATGGATTAAAAAGCGCCATTCTCCCAAGATTATCTGTTTGACTACTCAGATCTAGGATGCCATCTCCAGAAGTAGAGCATTCAGAGACACCCTATTCTGATTCTTCCTATTTTCAATATAGATATGCAACATTTATGTCTACTTCCATTCCTCCTCTCATTTTCACTTCTCAAAAACACAAAAAAACTTTTTGCTAGAAGATTGTCTTTGATTTTGCCCTCAGACACTGCTGTAAACTGCTCTGTGGTGTAAGAATATTTTCTACATGACCAATTGTCAAAAAGAAACTTCTATGAATAATTCAATTTTTTCCAGTAACATCCATGTTTATGCTTCACGTTCTGGGGTACTCGCTGCTATGCTGTATTTGGAATTTCTGACAAGAGAAAGATACATCTCAGTAGGTTCTCTCAGTGAGTACAGTTTTAATATTAAATAAGAAAAAATTCAAATGATCTCATTCTCATTTACAATGCTCCACATTGCCAGTGTCTGCATATTCATCACCTCTCCAGGTCACTAGACACACACTACCTTTGACCTTGCTAAATGTCAAAAAGCTCCTAGTATGTTGCTTTGCTGATCAAGCCACCAGTTATTTCCATATACTTTTCCTCCCTTGGTCCATTCAGATTAATTACATACAAAGCCATAATTGCTTATGCACTATGCTGAAATCGTTCTCCATCATTTTTCACTGAGGATTTTATAGGAGAGATTTTTATTGAAGAGATTTTACATAAAAGCACTAAAAGAGCTTTCTGGAAAATCATAGCATCATCAAATGGTTTGGGTTGGAAAAGACCTCAAAGATCATCCAGTCCCAACCCCCTGCCACGGGCAGGGACCCCTTCCTCCAGCCCAGGGTTCTCCAAGCCCCGTCCAACCTGGCCTTGAGCACTGCCAGGGAGGGGGCAGCCACAGCTTCTCTGGGCAACCTGGACCAGGGCCTCACCACCCTCAGGGGGAAGAATTTCTTCCTTATGTCTAATCTAAATCTCCGCTCTTTCAGTCTGAAGCCACCCCCCCTTGTCCTATCACCCCATACCCTTGTCCCAGCCCCTCTCCAGCTCTCTCGCAGCCCCTCCAGGCACTGGCAGCTGCTCTGAGGTCTCCCCGCAGCCTTCTCCTCCCCAGGCTGAGCAGCCCCAGCTCTCCCAGCCTTTCCTCCCA
>Ga0065711_1045041_pt1 | contig 13730 bp, 6 predicted proteins | sample Hoacrofraction12_FD_59098 | JGI IMG/M metagenome (GOLD analysis project Ga0065711, IMG submission 59098) | Hoatzin crop microbial communities from Cojedes, Venezuela - Epithelial fraction 12 v2 (version 2) | ecosystem: Host-associated > Birds > Digestive system > Esophagus > Crop | place... | reverse complement strand
AGCCCTCCGCTGGACTCTCTCCAGTAGCTCCTCATCTTTCTTGAACTGGGGAGCCCAGAACTGGACACAGTACTGCAGATGGGGCCTCACTAGGGCAGTGTAGAGGGGAAGGAGAACCTCCCTCGACCTACTGGCCACACTCCTCCTAATGCACCACAGGATGCCATTGGCCTTCTTGGCAGCCAGGGCACACTGCTGGCTCATGGTCAACTTGTCATCCACCAGGACACCCAGGCCCCTCTCCACAGAGCTGCTCTCCAGCAGGTCAGGCCCAAGCCTGTACTGATGCATGGGGTTGCTCCTCCCCAGGTGCAGGACCCTGCACTTGTCCTTGTTGAATTTCATCAGGTTCTTCCGCGCCCAACTTTCCAGCCTGTCCAGGTCTCATTGAATGGCAGCACAGCCTTCCAGTGTATCCACCACTCCTCCTAGTTTTGTGTCATCAGCAAACTTGCTGAGGGTACACTCTAACTCTTCATCCAGGTCATTGATGAAGAAGTTGAACAAGGGACCTCACTGGTGCCACTTAAATACCCTGAGCCAATTTCCATTCTTCAAAATTCTTCAAGTTCTTGTTTTATTTTGCAGTGAAGAAGAAATAGATGCTTATTAAGACAAATGGTCTGTGCTTCTAGGGAAAGGAAAGAACAACCTTTTGCTGAACAAAGTGATACACACTGTGACTGCACTTGTGCTTCTTGTTAAGTCAGTAAATCTGGCTCTTGGTTGTCACACGACCATTAACTTTCAAAGCAGCATGATTTCAAATCAGAAAAGCAATGTAGTATTTGGGTGGTGTGTGCAAGTTATGGTGTGTAACTTGCGCTATAACTTTCTAATATGCAAAAGACAGAGACAAGCAAGTTTAAAATGTTCAGCAGCATCTACTGCGTATAGGCTCTGGTACCGATGAAGTACCAAATCCACCAGCAAGCTCTGAACGTGTGTGCTGATTGCGCAGCAGCTGTAGCAAGATGAAGCACCTCTGTAAATACTTCGGTGGCTGACTGTACACTGCCATGGCTGCTGCTGACGTCTAAGCTAGCTCAGGTATCTTAACACTGTGTTGCGCAGCACTGAAACCGGTGCAGACTTTTACAATGCAGCATTATTACCACAAAATCAGAGGGCTGGCTTCAGCTCCAATGGTTGTGGTAGCTTCCACTAACCTACTCATCTGTGTGAAGAAGAAAAATCTGCAACCTGCTAAATCCACATTACTTTTGGACAGGGTTATCGAAAATGGCAAATGCATTTCATGGTTTTCCATGCAAACAGATGAAACATTGACTTTTGTGGCTTCTTTTTCTCCTGCTGTAACTCTCTGTATGCAGTGATCCAGGAATCCTGGATTTCCGCTGGATCTTGGGATGGGGTCCGTCAGCTCAATGGATGCCATGCGCGGTGATATAAATTCTTTGCTGCAAAGACTTGATAAAGTAAGCCAGTGAGGCTAGCAAGGACTACGAAAAGACATGAGGACCAAAAGCATGGACTAGAGCATGGGTTTTCCAGGCTTGAGTGATCTGCCATGTAGATAAGTCAAGTCTGTAATCAAGTGGTGGAATCAAATCAGAACGTAGATCTTTAACATCAGGAGAAATGCATGTTCTCTGCAAACAGCTACCAGAGAGAGAAGGCAAATCCAGCACAGGCCTTGTTGTCTTTGATGGCAGCCCAGGGAAAATACCCTGAATGATGGAGTTACAGCTGGCTGTTTTAAAGGACATTTCATTTGTAGGAAACCCATTTGGGAAACATGAGCTTGTCTACAGAATCTTAACTGCACAAAATGTGAGTAAAACATATTCCCAGCAAACATGAGTTCCTGGTAATAGTAAAGAATTGAGAGTGTATCTGTGGGGGAGTGTGTAACACTCTAGTTAAAGATATGATCATAGAAAACAACTTTGAATTAAGTCTTGGAGCCCCAAGTCTTATATGACAAGTTTTCCATTCAGTTTTATTTTTATGCATATTATTTTTTGTATGTAGAATATTGCAAATACAGTTTCCTTTTATGAGTCCCTCTTTAGCCTCCTTTCCACTCTTTAAATTTAAGGGTACTTAATAATCAGGACAGTGAATTTGATACAAGTGATCTTCACAAGAACCCACACTGCAATCAGGAAATGGGCTGGCAGCCTGGTGTGCAATTAGATGTTTTTCTTTGAAGCTAAACGTCTTAGTTCCAAAAGAATAGAGGGGGGAAATCAAATACTAGTAAGTCACAGTGAAAAACAAAGTGTTTTCTGACTTGTCTGATGGTTTGTGAGCTTTATGACTTGGCGCACCTGGAATGGGCTCAGAAGAGCAGAAGGCTCCTAAATTTAGAAACACGGTTCAGGCAGCAGCTGCTGCGGAGTAGCAGTGTGTCACCAGCAGAGCCAGGCTTGTAAGCCTTGTCTTGCTGGCAGCATCCTGGCTGAAAATCAGAGAACCGAGTTCACCCTCCAAATGCAACTCCAGATGCATTGCACAGAGCCAGCCATTGATCTGGTCCTGCAAAGACAATCAAGTCTACTGTTCACAGGTTACTCCCAGAAGCTTAAGGTATCACTCCCGACCAGGAGGAGATGGTTCATATGTGTTACACTGGCATTCCAGTTTTGATGCCATAGGATTTTCAGCAAAGACAATAAATAAATAAAAAATTTAAAAAGCCATCATAACAGCATTCTGACTTTAGAAAGGGTTGTAGCAGAAGAAAATAATGGAGCTGCTACAGGCTTTGCATGTATAACATCTTTATGTCCCAAAACATGGAAGGGGAATGCCTCATGCCTTTGAGCCCTTACCCTGTTGGGATAGCTTTTTGGGGAGAGCTGTGGTGTCCAGGAATGGGGTCCAGCATGAGACAACTGCAAGATGTCACCATGCCAAGAACATGGTGATCCTCAGCTCTAATTCCTTCATGTGCAATAACTGCAATTTCACTTAGGCATGACCTAAAATATTTTACCACCAGCCAAAGGCTATAATTACCCACCAAGTCAGATGCTTGTTCTGTCACTCACATGATCACTGAAATCCTGGTATTAAGGCTGTGGGTAACATGAAGTAGTCTGCTAGGCAGGCATCAGTGGCTACACTCCCTTGTATCATCTTTTATACAAGTAATTTCAGAAGCAACAACCCTACAGACAAAAAAGCCACGTAATTTTCCGCTCTTCACTACTTAACATCAGCTTGACAAATGTGGATTATCAATCAAGTTAAAGCTATGTAACAGAAAAATCATCCTGTTTTCCTGTTGAGGCTGTCAAGGAAAGTCCTTCCTGGTTGTGTAGCATCAAGTGTCAGGTGGAATGTCCAGCCTGGTCTGTACAGTGGTCTCTGAGAGTCGTACAAGTTTTCTGGAAGGACGGATTGAAAACAGGTTCCAGTAATAAAAGTTGGCTTCACAACATAACACAACACAACAACACAAGGGTTTTGAGAATTTGTTTTTTCTTAATTTGCTATTTATTTCTTAATGTTGCTAGTAAACAGCTTCTACCCAGAGAACTCCAATTATCAGGGATTGGTATAGTCAAAATGATATGACCTAAGGCAATCCAAAACCTCAGTAGTAACAGAGAGATACTGCTGTCTTACTACCGGTTTGTTAAACACTTTCATCTAAATCTCACAGAGCATGAACAGAAAACATTATCAAACCGCTGCAGATCAGACCAATGTCCACCATGCAAGAGTCATCCAAAATTCCACACAGAGGACTTGATCTCTCTCATCAATGTGTCATTTCCCTGGCAGAAGAGACAGGCTTGAAATACCACATGAAAGCCAAAAAAATCTTTGTTGCGGCAGATACAAGAGAGAAAGAACTTCAGAACTAAACTTGAACTGAGAAATGCCCTTCCCTTCATCCATGCCTCAAATTTCCCCCCTCTTAGCGCTGGGAATGCAAGAGCTGATAAATGCTTTGATATCTGCAAGCAACAAGCAACTTACATGAGAGCCACATCCTGACAACGTGGCCCATGGTGCCCAAGTCTACCAGTAATCCCAAGACCAAACAAAATTCTTGCCTGCAGTATAGGTTGCTACACACCACTTCTCTGAATACTGCTGTTGCACAGCATTTTGTAGGCAGTCATTTCTCTCTTCAAGCATTTCAGAGAAGAGTGGAGAACAGAATATTCACACTTTCTGCCTCCTGAGTGCAAATGGAGGACTGGAGAGTGCACTGTCGTTCTCAGGTAGTGAAAACACCTGCTTAAATATGGTGCGTAACAAATGAAGACATTAAATAAATAGGATGGCTCTTACTGGCAGCTCCGTGGTGCAGACATCTGTACTTCAGCAGGCCCCAGCAAGCACCGCAAGACTTCCCCTGGGCAGCAGGTTTGCTTTACATGGCACAGGAGCGCTGTTGGGTTTTCCTGACTAAATCACAAACTTGCGTGCTTTAGTGGTGCTCTTCTAGACTTGCCTCATTGCAAATGAGACAACACAGCTTTCCTTTGGAAGATTACGAGATCAACAATGTCCTTGCACAGGAACAGATGTGAAACAAAATGCCTGAAGCAAAGTAGTGCGTCTGATATTTCTTCCTTAGTTCCAGTACTTATTTTGTCATTTGTAGTGTCTGTGCGGGGTGACTGCAAAATTACCTATCCTGATAATGTCTTTTTTCTCATTAAGGGCAGTGGTATTTAATCATTTCACAGCTTCATTAAGTGGCATGTCGTAACACTTACTGCATTAATACAGACTGCAAAGATCATACTGGCGTCTTGAATAGGATGAAGAATATATTGATATTTTTCCACCCTAGCAGCCCCTGCTGAACCACCTCGTCTCTCAAAGGAGAAGACATTTGAAAAACCTGATGCAATGACCCAGCATTTCTGAAAGGTGATTCTTTCTTCATTGGTCTTTGCTTTTCATGCTGCTGAGCTGAAAAGGATTCAGTGCAGTAAAAGAAAGGAACAGTGGTAGCTAGTGTTGCATTAGGAAAGTGATAGATTGTGTTTAGTGATCTTTGGCTGAACTGCTTGTCATTGTATTAGATATATACATAGCCTAAAAGACTATGCACAAACAAAGCTGAAAAAGGGTTGTTGGCAAGATTTTTACTCCTTTTTATAAATATAAATTACCTTCTTTCAACAAACAATCATTAAAGAACTGAATGTGCTATGGAGATCTGAGCTTTTTCGTTCAAGTATGCTTTGAAATACGTGAAAATTTTTACCATTTGGTACAAAATTTGGTAAAGACATTCTCAGAAGCTGTAGTAGCCAGTAATGTACCAGTTTCTCCCCTAGGTATCTGGGGCAAAATAACCCTTTCAAAAATTTACATTGCATTAATCTGAATTTTTGGCAAGGGAATCTTTCCCTGACAGTAGCTAGACAGTAAAACAGGACACAAAACATCTTGGGTTTACCTAATTTTCCTGTTTTATGATTCACTATTGTACATACTAAGAACAATATGTAGAGCTGCATATTTCAGAACAAACTATTATTTTCATCTAAACATATGTATTTTGGACATGGTCCAATCTTAAGTAATTCTTTGAAGGACTTTCTTTCCTTCACAGGAAAGTGTCTTTAAAACATATAATAGTGCTTTGGCTCTACCGTGGGAGGCATGCTAGCTGGGAAATAGCCCAGAGTGTACAAAGTGTGTGATGTTTGCCCCAGGGATGCTGAGTCATGTGGGTTTTTTTGTTAGACTGTGCTGAGGGGGTTTGCATAACGAGGGGTTTGAAAATTCCATTTTCTCCGGCTTTTCCTGGAGAGTGAGAGTCCAGCTTTTGCTGGATGAAAAATTACCTTCAAGAAGGAGCTGAGAAACCTTTGCAGGCAGAGAAAATAGCTTTACAAGGAGAACCAAGGTGACGTGAAAAAGCATGACCTTCAAAATCACCAAAAGCGCTCTGGCAATTCCCATTGCTGCTTTTTTTAGAAGTAGCTAGTCTGCAGTAGTAAGCTGCACTTCTGCTTTTCAGGCTCAGGCTGATTTCATGCAGTGGATACTGTTTGTGAGATGTCTGAAACACAGCCTAAGGACATGCGCCAGTTGTTCACTAGGAGGAAAAATATTATCACAGAATCACACAGAATTACAGAATGTTCGGGGTTGGAAGGGACCTCTGTGGGTCATCTAGTCCAGCCCCCCTGCTGAAGCAAAAATGCATTGTCCCTCCTCTCTTCCCACCAGCCAGGACATATGAGAGGAACGAGAAGGAACAGAGAGGCATTCCCTTTTGGCTGCAGTTGGGTGGATTTAACTTCTTGTTGGTAGGGTGAATCGCAAGGAATTATAGCTCTCAAGGCTGTTAAATTTGCCCAGTTTTTAACAGCTTTCACAGCTTCCTCTCTCCTAATTGCTGTTCGTACCATCTTTTCCCTTCCTGCTCAGTCTCTAGTTTCTGTTTTATTTCATTGTTATATTTTTTAAGAGTTTGATAGTTTCTTCAGCATTTCAGTTCGAAGGGCTTGTGTGAAACAGCTGCTTTTTGCAGGTTTCTCTCCTCTCACGTCTCAGTAAGGTGACCTACCTTACGGGCAGCCTTGAAGGCAGACAGCTAGGTCTGTAGGCAACATTTGTGTTCCCGCACTCCTCTTTCACTGCCGAAACCCCTTTTATCTCTGAACAGCAACATGGTACGGCTCCATAGCAAGCACCTCCTTTCCCTCCACACCTCCTCACCTCTCCACACCCGTTGGTGGTGTGGTCCTCCCTGTCCCTCCCTACCCACGTCTCCCCCCGGGCTGTGGGCAGGGATGCTCTTGCCCTCTCCAGCAGTGCAGGGGCTGAGGAGTGCAAGAAGGTTTTCCAGGCTTTAGCGCTAGCCTCTCTGCCTCCTTCTGTCCCAGGGATCCTGAATGGGAGGATTTGCAAACTCACACTCATGAGTTTTACTCAGGGGCAATGCAGACCCTTGTATCTGCTGTCCATGTCGTCCGTGCTCACTGAGGAGGACTGTGATGGGCTTCGGGCATAGCCCAGCCTGTGTGAAGATGTCTGGAGAGAGCTGGGCTACACAGAATGATCCTATTAATTCAGAAAAATGGATGGTATGAGGGTGATTCTTTAATTCCAGAAGGAATCAGGAGATGTCAAAATTACGTCCTTTGTTTCAGCATAGGTTTCTTCTCTGACTCCCCTCTTTTTCCTCGGTATCCTCCAAGTGACACTATTTTTTAAATAAGTGGGAGAGTAGATTTGCAGAACAGGAGGAAATTCTTTGTTCTTTCTGTCCCAAATTGATTAGCATTCTTGTAGCTTCAATGTTTGCTTAGCTAAAACGAAGCCATGGTTTGACTGAGGAAGGAATATCTTTTGCATTTTAATTTTCTCCTATTCATAAGCTTCTAAAATACCCTAGTTATACTGGAAAAGATTCTGGGACTCACTCGCCATGCTCAAATTCATCTAACTAGTAACATCTCCTGACAGGTCCAGTAGAAGAAACACTTACAGGAAGAGCAAGTCATTTAAAATCCTGCTTATTAAAAAAAGAAAAAAAAGGTCTTAATTGTCTTAACCTTACCTTGCATAGGAAAGCAAACCTTTGGAGCTTGAACTCGTCTTTTTAGCTAACTATGCAGAAACAGGATGTTCATGAATTGTACATCAGAGTGTTTAGTCTATGACAAGACCCCCCAAAATGGAAAGGTTAGAGAGCCTCTAGGATGATCATGAAATGACAAAGTCTGTGACTTATGAGTGGAAAAGCAAACTAAAAAGAATGGATTGGGGTAGACAGGTTTCAGTAAACTGAATACAATTCATAACTGAAGTCTTTGATGGGTGGAGGAGTTATATGCAGGTAAATGACCATAAAAGCACAAACTGTCCCAGAGGAAAGGCAAGAGGTGTGGTAAGAGATTCACTGTACTAAATAACTGGTTTTCCTTGGTTTTAAGGAAAGAAGAAAGTTCACCGAAAATGGAAAATAGTTCAGATTGCTAAGCATAACTTGAATAGAGTTGCAAAAGCATGTAAGGACAAAACCCAAAAAGGCAGAGGCATAATGTGTCCTATACTGTAATAGGAAATGATCCTGTGGCACCGTTACTGGTAGAAAGAAAGCACAGCAAAATGTTGATCTGCTGTTCCACAGAGAGGAAAGGCAATAGATAACACTGATTAAAAAATAATCTTTTTTTGTACTTCAGTCTTCACTGGAAAGGTTTGTTGCAATGTCACGCTTAGCTTTACCGATGGGACAGAGTAAAGAGGAGTTGGGGAATACCAACTGAACTTCAGGCCTTGGAGAATTACTTGTAGCTGTCTAGAAGAAAACAGTGAGTTATAAGCAACTTGAATTTATCAAATAAGGCCTGTCAAGATACACAAGCTTCCTTGACAGGCAGCTAGCAGACCTTGTAACTCCAGGTTGGTTGAGGATGCCAATTATCTTGACAGTAAGGAGACTTTGAAACTTTTATAATCAAGCAGTAGAAATGTGGTTTGGACAAAACTCTGTAACACAGATACAACACTGGCAAGAAACTATTTAGCCAAAATTGAAGGAAAAAGTTTTGATTGACTTCATGCTGCACCATTTAATCTTCTCATTAACAGCTTAGGTGATAAGAAAATATAGAAGCAGACGATCTATTCATTAAACTCGAAGACAACATCAAACCTAGGGGCACACAGTGAAGAACAGTATGATGATTATAAACCAGAGCTGGTCTTAAAAATGCAGTAGAAGACAAGTGCAAAATTTTACCTTTAGGCAGGCATAACCAACTGCACAGACAGGTGGGCTGTGGCTGTCAGCCCAGTTGCCTCAAAAGGATGTGGGAATTAGAGTAAACAAGAAGCGGGGTATAAGTCAAGGATTTTGTACTGTAAAGATACATTGGTAAGCAGGTAATGAGGCATAAAAGAAACCTCCTCTGCTAATCATTAATAAGGTCTCAGCTGGATTAATGTCCAGTTGGAGTGCTGCACTGGAATTACGATGTGAACTGCCAGAAAATCAGGAGGAGAAAGTGGAAGTGGTTAGGGTACATGGTCTACAAGGAAAGACTGCTCAGTCTAATGCAGAGAGTAGGTCTTCCAATATTTCATCATCCGTTGCAGTGAAAAGGAATAACGTGTTCTTTGTGCTCACAGCAGAAAGGACAACAACTACTGACATTAAGTTTTGGCAATGAAAATTCGTTAGAGAAATCCTTCCAGCAGTCGAGGTAGTGAAGCACTGGGGAGGCCATGGAATCTCTGTCGCTTCAGGTCTACAAGATGAGGTCAGAGTCACAGTCATCAGGAGCAGCATTAGTTCAGCCAATGCAGCCTGCCATCGAGGACCTGCCAGACCCCTTCTCCCGAGCCTCTGGGGCTCAGCACTTGCATCCAGCCTCCTCCCAGACTTCGCTCCATGTTTCTGATCACAGAGGTCCACAATCTGCAAGAGAAAACTAACATTATTTAGGGAAACAGAAACAGGGACTCGATAACATCTGCAACTAGTTTGAAAATAGCTATGAAGATGAGACAAATAAATTCCAAAGACAAGAGAAGTTGGATTAAACTGCCAGAAGACCAGACCTTGAAGACAAAGTCAAGCACTCTTCCCCTAAACCTTTTCCAAGAGTGAGCACAGTGAAGCAATGAAGTAGGTTGCCACTTGCCACAGACGGATCTCTGCTCCTGGGCACTTTTAGGAAGGGGCTTAGCAGTGGTTTGATGAGCTACTTGAGGTAAAGGTGACAGCTGCAATTTTCCATGATTCTGTAATCCTCTTGGAGAAGGGAAGTACCAGAATTATATGGAAACAAAACAGAGAAGTGAGAGCAGAAACTGCTTTTTACCAGAGCAAAAGACACACTGTGAAATCCAAACCAGGAAACTAAATACGTGGGGACAGGGCAACCCCAATTTTATGCATTATTAACAGTCAGCTTGTTGCATTTGTTGATTCACCACAGTGGTGTATTTTGCAAAATTCAAGGCAGGGTCTCCAAGGATTTACAGTGTAATTTAGTATTTAGGAAAGGTTGTCCGCTCTTACAGTGTAGGACAAAGCCAACTTCTTGGGCTGCAAGTAAAGAAGAAACTCCCCTGCATGCAAGTCGACCCTGAATTTTTGGTACGTTCCCATGAAATATCTGGAAACAGCCAATGCCAGGCACAGAACTGAATGGACTACCGGTGCAAACTATCCTGCCAGCTCCCTATACAACTGCTTGGAAATGTAATGAAGATTTCTTTCCATTCCCTCTCTGCCTGGTAGCTGGCAAAATATTTCTGTGTTGGAGTCCCTTTTTTCAGAGTTCTTATTTGAAGACATAAATAAATCTGCTGGTTTGCTTTCAGAGCTTCAGTTTTGTTCTCCAAATAATTTCACATTGTTTTATTAGTCTGAAACAGGCTGTGGTTTTTCATCTTTTGTCGTTAGAGTTGGAACAGACATCTGTGAAGAGGAACAGAAGGCATAAATTGTAGGCTCTGTGGACCCTGGAGAGCAGGATGATGAAAAGCTGAAGCTATAAATGAAATTGTAGCATAAAGTGATGACTTCAATGGGTCAAAAATTAAAATATCCATCTTACAGAAAATTCCAAGACTCTGAAATTTCAATTTGTCTCAAATACAGGTGAAAAATAAGTTTATCAGAAAGGTTATGAAAGAGAGGAATTAATAGTATGTGTTTGATCTTCTGAAAACATTTACTTTGGTAAGACTGAAACATTATCAACATTGCCACTTTAACACTTTTATCTGTTCATAGTTTAAATGGTAACATAAAAAGCAGATGTTTCTGCTTCACAGAAACAAAACACTAAGATAATCTCCTGTCAGATTATCATGAAATGGATATATGCCCATAAACACTTTATTTTTATGGTTTAATTAAGTCAAGTCTTTCCAAAGCAATGATACTTCTTGGGGAAATCGTCAACCCCACACCGTCATTTTCTAGTGTCCTTTAACCCCACAAATGTCAAAATGGTATATACTTCGAAACAAAGACAGAAAAATAATCCGTGGTCAGGCAGATATAAAGCCATTTCCAGAGTGGAAAAAAACCACTGCTCAATACTGCATACGAATGCTGCATAATTATTTAAGAGCTATCTATCACATTATACCTGCAAGGAGAATTAAACAGATATATTTTCTGGCCTAGCAGTTGCTCCATACAAAGGGATGTTATGAGTATTGTACTTCCCTGAGGTATTTTGTTATACCTCTTCCTTTCATATCTTCCAGATTTCTGCTGAGAAATGCCAGAAACATTTTCCAGTCTCTGCTATTGATACAGCACATTAAACGTCCAAGGCAACAAGGAATTTATTAAGCTAGTTTCCTAACCTATATGGCATTGCTAATCTTGTCACAGGCAAATTGCCAGTTCCATTCCTTCATCCTGCTTTGTGGCTGTCACAGCAGCCACGGCACAGCACGCCCCTCACTGGGACCTGGTCTGGCACGCTTGGCACTGTACATGCTCAGCACCAGGCAGTCCTGCCCCAGAACCTTTGTCATTGGTGTGGACAGGACGGGCACCTTCATGAAAGGGACCCTGGAGGGGTCAGTGCTGAAGCCAGAAGCACAGCCCAGTCTTCTACTGCTGGAGCCAGAGACCATGGTGCCTCTTGGCTGGTCTGTTCCCTCTCCTTTTAACAGTAGTGTAGCTGTGATTGATCCCACCTTGCAGTGCGGAGGATACGGAAACGCTTCGCCGCTCCTCTTCCTTCTGCCCCTTAGTCATCTGTTCACTAAGCTGCCTTTCAGGTCCCAAAACACCTGTCTGGCATTCCTAACTTTGTGCCACCGTAGCACTGTGGCCTCCAGCAGTGCAGCCGGGGCAGGTCCGCTCAGCAGCCACTCAAGCATTGCAAGGCTACATGCCTCCACAGAAATCTGCACAGGGCTCGTGTTCAGTGATGACTTCTGCTCCCTGCTCTGTCCTGGCCCAACAGCAGATTTTAAACCTCTCATGCCATGCTTCATGTTGAGCATGAGCTGAAGAGGTCTGAGAATGTGTGGTGTCTCAAACATGGACAGAAGAAATATACACATTTTCAAGGCTGTCAGGCAAATGTGTCCCACAGTCTGCATGTGAACAAGAAAACCAGAAATGAGGTTTCCATGACGTGTCCTGGGTGGGAAGGTGTCTGCCTTCTCTGGAGGCTCCTGTGACCCAAATGTTACCAGGTCACATTTCGTAAGAGTCCAACTACCTGCCTCCCGTTTCCGTGTCTTTATTTTTTTTATGCATGGTAGTCTTCTGTCTAAACACTTCACCCTCCACCAGGTGCTCATTTTAAGTGAGAAGAGCAAAGTCGTAGAACATTTCTTGCACGGAAAATAGGTTCTTCTCACTACAACCCCTTCTGAGAACATGTGGAAAGGGCTGTCAGCAGTGTGACCCCATACCTGCTTTCCAGTGGTAGTCATGTCACAAGTGCTCTTTGAATGCATTTTTTTTTTAACTGCTAGATACTAGGTCCCGACTGGAGTCTCCAAAATACAAAGAGTTAACTAAAATACTGAGGCTTATATAACCCAATTTCCCCAATTTCCATGAAATAATGTCAAGATCCCACCGCAGAGTGGACAGCTGTCTGCAACCATTAGCAAGTGTCCCTGGGAAGGCTCTGGTTTACTGCAGACATGTATTTTTATGTCCCTCACATCCTCAGATAAAACTGGAACGAGGCTGTACATTTCATCTATTTTCAGATGTGGAACACACAGGTCATCTACCGGTTAGTGTGGCGTGGGAACAGGCTGCAGAGAAGCACAGAGCTGCTGCTCCAGCCCTGAGGGAGAGCAGAGCCATACCCCGCTGCCCGTCTGCAGGCAAAGATCACACTGGCATGGCTTTGCTGTATCTGGTCCCAGGTCATGACAGCATTTCTTCCAGGCTTAAACATATTTTAATTGTGTTCCTTAATCAAAATTTTTTTGACAAACCAAGACCAACACGAAGACTCTGCAAATAAAATCAACTGAACTGAGATGCTTCCCAAAAGCTACCCATCTTGACACTGGACTGTTTTCTTCCCTATAAATACTGTGACAAAAGTCAAGATAAAAGTCTGGTGGAAATCAAGGACCAGAATATCAACAAACATTACACTGAACTGTGTTCAGCAGATGTGAGAGCTCATTTTGTCAGACCTCTAGAAATGTATTGTTTTTAAAATATTTCTTTAAAATTCTCATTAATTAACATTTTCTTCCATCCTTTGGGGAACCCTGACAACCCCTACTACACAGCAGCCCCACAGTAGGCTAAGGTTTCACATCACCACTATAACTTTCTTATTACCCTCCAGGGTTTTAACATGAGCTTTCTGCCTGCTGCGCATCCTTCCCAGTGCTCTGGTCTCACTGGAGCCTGCGGGTTGACTCCTAGATCACTGTAACCACAAGAGGGTTAAAACACAGACTGCCAGTTCATAGGCCAACTCCACATATGGAACAGCTTCTTCCCTATTATAACTTTTACAGCTGGAAGATTCAACGTCCTGTTTTGGACAGCATGATTAGTTCTGACGACAGCTACAATAGCCTCCTCCATGCTATAGGATACCAATGCATCATCTGTCTAGCTGTTTTTAAACCGAGGAGATACAGGTGAGAACGGGAAGTGCAACACCTGCAAAAACTGCCATTGTCATTGTATTTTCCAAGTGAAAGTTCAGGATCCTGCGTGGAGGAAGCAGGGCGATAAGCAGGATCAAAACCCTGGACCTCAGGAGGGCTGACTTTGCCCTCTTCAAGGAGCTACTGGGAGGAATCCCGTG
>Ga0065711_1012052_pt1 | contig 13731 bp, 3 predicted proteins | sample Hoacrofraction12_FD_59098 | JGI IMG/M metagenome (GOLD analysis project Ga0065711, IMG submission 59098) | Hoatzin crop microbial communities from Cojedes, Venezuela - Epithelial fraction 12 v2 (version 2) | ecosystem: Host-associated > Birds > Digestive system > Esophagus > Crop | place... | reverse complement strand
AACATGAGGAAGAACTTCTTCCCTCTGAGGGTGACGGAGCACTGGAACAGGCTGCCCAGGGAGGTTATGGAGTCTCCTTCTCTGGAGATATTCAAGACCCGCCTGGACAAGGTCCTGTGCAGCCTGCTTTGGGTGACCCTGCTTCAGCAGGAGGGTTGGACTAGATGACCCACAGAGGTCCCTTCCAACCCCTACGATTCTGTGATTCTGTGATAATGCAGCAGTTTCATAGTGTTGTTGTCACTGTTGTCAAGCAATTGTTTTAATCTTTTTACTTAACTAACAAGTGAATAATTGGGGAACACATGGTTGCCTCCCTTCTCATTGAGGTGAAAAAACTGTCTTCTGTTTGCGTTGGACATTTGGATTATTTGCCAGGTTGAGCTTTGCATCTGAAAGTATCTGGCTGCTTGATCCATGTGCAGAAGTAACTTGAAATAAGGATCCATTTTGTGCAGTGACTAGGTTTAGCATTTCGTACTGCTGTCATGACTAGGTGGATTTGGGGATTTCTGCATGGAACAGAACTAGGTGGGTGGATGGAAGGGCAGCTTGGTCGAAAATAAATCTGTTCCACAACAGGCAGAATTTATGAATCCCAGTGCCCTGACAGTAGTGTCCTGTTGCCCCTCTCTTCCCTCCATCTCTGTCCAACCAGGGCAGTAAGAGCAGATCGATGTCAAACAGATATTTGTACCGAGCAGGAAGCAGTGTGTTTGGTGCTATGTCTGGAGCTGTGGGTATGCAAGTTTGCCAGCCAGCTGCTCCCAAAAAGCGTGTTAAAAGCTGAGCTCTGCCTGAGCCTCACTCAGTGGCGAGAAGGGCAGATGAATGACTAATTTATACTTCTTTCCTCATCTCAGATGCTTAGGTTCATGAAATATGAGTGAAACTGATTATTTCTGAGTTTTTGGACTTCTGAGTGTTTTTCAAATTGGCCGTTGGTTTCAGAAGTTACTGGAGAGGACAGAAGTAGACTAACATACTGCATACTCACGTAGGAAATCAGACTTAATATAGTGGTTTTTAGGCTACAGCCTGTGCAGAGCTGTGTATCGTTGGCAACGGGTAGGAGCAGATCTGCAAAGAAGGCTGCTGCAGCGTCTCCCAGAGACTGGGCTGGGAATCGGGCACCTCAAAGTGCCCTTGCTCCACTGCTGCCTTCCGCTGACAAGAGGAGCAGCACACTTTGTTTACATGCCTGCAATCATGATTTCTGGCTGGTTTGCTTGTAGCCTGCCTTAAGGTGATCTTTTTACCTACTGTGCTGAAAGGCCCTTAGAATTTTTAAAGATGGGTCAGGGTGTTATAAATCTTCACAAGAACATTAAGTCTTCATCCTGACTCAAGTTGCTGCCCAAGAATTGGGGAATTGGAGGGAGAAGAGAGAGAGGTGAGGATTTCCGTGAAATCGTGGCTGAATTTGGATATAAGCATTATGTAATTCCTTGCATTTTGATCTGTTGTGTGAAGACAGTCTGAAGAAGATACTACTGAAACAAGAACTGGGTCTCAGGCTATGAAATTGGGAAAATATCACAGCTTTAAGCTCAGCTCTGTGGGAGGGAAGACACTTAGAACTGATCTAGAACATACGTACGTTGATATATTATGTACCAGGTGTATGTACATATTAGATCTAATATATGCATATTATGTATAAGTTTATATATGTTCAATGTTCTCTTGACCTATTTTTTTCGGACCTTTAACTGTGTATGCTTTGATGCCACGCGATACTTTCCGTTTGTTTTCATCCTAAGGTAGTTTGTATAATGTGACACTTCAGAGAGCTGGCAAATGGGAAGGCACGTCCCGTGTCTCTGGAAACTGCTAAAACTAGAACTGCTGACTGCAGGTAGTGAATTGGATTTTAGTACTTTTCTCCTATCCCTTAAAAGCATAACCGGTCCTTTACCACAAAGCATTGTTATTGGTTTGAGAGTGCTGCAAGATGTGTGAAAGTGATTATTTTTTTTTTTATGACTAGTGTTAGCAGAGAGTTTTGAGCACATAAGAAGATTACTGGGGTAATTACAGTGATGCCTGGACCTGGAGGGTCTCAAGGAAGCTTATAATGGGGGCTTTGGTGACTTAGCTGCCTGTGAAGATGACTGTACTCCGTGAATACCGGAGCTAATACACCTCTTTTTTGTGTATGTTTTTGTCTCTTAATTAAGCAGATTGTGGTTTGACTGAAATGTATACTAGAACTGGCTATGTATTTTGGAATGAAGTTTTCTTGGATGGGAGCACTACTGCTTGCATCTCTCAGCTGAGTTTGATACTGTTCCAGCCTTTTTTTATGTCACCCATTTTGGAGAGATAATAAGCAAAACCACTTGCAGATTGAAGGATTCAGTGATCTGATGGGGCAAAACGGAAAATGCTACTGGAAATAATTTCAGTGTTATTCCTGAATCTGTAGGAAGCTTACATGGCCATATGCTTTTCGCTTTTTCCAAATCCTAATTAATAAAGAATCAATGTGTGTATGTGTGTGAATGAATGAAATCTTAGATGGTCTCAAGGAGAAGTGGTGCCAGGTAGTTAACTTTGTAGGGAAGGAGAATAAGGAGCTAGAGAAAAAAATCCTTTGGGTCTAGTTTCAATAATTTAAAATAGATTTAATTTAGAAAATTATGACAGAGGTAAAACTCCTACCAGCACTTGCTGTAATTTTCATGAAGCAGGATGTCGTGGAGCAAGTGTTGCCAAGGCCTGGAGTCTGAATCTCTGCTAGGGGCTTATACGTGGTGCCATAAAACAGCAAGTAACAGCAAAATGCCTTTCACCTACTGTAAGTAGAAGCATCACAGAGAGTTCTCATTTTAACTGTTCTGCCCGTCAGCGGGTACCTGGCAACACATACTAGAGGAGGCAAACCGCACCTTTTTTGATCCTAGGATGGCAGGATTAGAACAGCTCTATCTCTAAGGGCAAGGCACGTAGAGATTCTTCTAGTTTTACTTCCATGTAAAGAGCAGCCTCTCTTGCCTTCCTAACTGGGGCTGAAATACCCAGCACTGCTGCAGGCACCAGGGCCTTGACCCTACAGCACAGAAGCGTAACTGTCCGTACCCATTTCTCGTCTGAGCTTTTCAGGTGGAAGCGTCATAAAGTATAATTTCTGGGAAAATTTTTCAGTCCAGTGTGCAGTATACACTTGGAGCTTTCTCTCACGCAATTGATGTCAGTAGTGATAGGAATTCAAAGCATTCCACAGCAGCAGGGGCTGTCCTGCTTTGCTCTTAATTTCAGCTAGCAGGGCAGCACTAGTTGATAAAAATGTGTGTAGTTTTGGAGGCCCAAGTAGGTCTTGAAGTGCAGCTGAGGATAACCACAGCCTAGGCTGCCGAAGAAGCTTCTTTGCTAGCTGGAAGAGTCCAAGCAGCTCAGAATACTTTTTTTGTTACTCTGGTTTTATCCTTGATGTAGATATTGTGGGGAAAGAGAGGGTGAAATAGCCTCATGAAGTAAAAAGTGGTATGTATCTGTGATGGGGTAATTTCCTTGGCTGCAGGTGCACGGGTTTCTGTACTTGCAGCGCTTTCAAAATCTTTATGGTTGTACTAAGAAATTGGTTGTAATTTCTTCCTCCATTCTCATGCTAATAGGAAGATGTGGAAACAGTTTTTGGGGAGCTGAACATTGGCTGTGTTTTGTTTACAGGTGGAAATATTACTCTGCTCATCTGAGGCTTTCAGAACGTTTGACTTGATTTTTACTCCGGTTGTAATCAAGGACTGAACAGTCTGACCTTTGAAAGAGAATAGGCAATGCTGTAAGGCAAGAGAAAGAATGTGGAAGCTTGCCTCACTTGAGAAAGGTCCCTGACAGCAGAGCTAAACAAGTTGTGCTTCTATGAGTTCTGCAGTTGTTTAGAGATACTGTAAATAACACATTCACCACAGAGGCTGCACAACTGGTGACGAAGTCGTCCACATACTGCTTTCAAACACTGGTCCCTTTTACTGCCGGGTCCTCAGCGGTGTGAAGTTGTTTATATATGCTTTTATCCAGCTGAATACAGAACATGTTGTTCTGTTGCTCTTAAAGAGAGTAGTATGCAGTGTGCTTACTAGCCATTGGCAACTAGTGAGGATTAGGGAATTCTGTATAATCACTGATTACAATCCCTGCTCGGTGTACCCTGAAGTGTGTCAGCTGACCTGTTCCTTGGCAACCTCAATGCTCATGGTGTCAATTCACTATATATAAGCTAACACTTTTAATTTAACCGATCCTGGAGAAATTGCTTTCTCAAGTAGCAGAAAACCTTTAGGGACCTTGACAGGCTGGAGAGGTGGGCCTGCATGAACCGCATGAAGTTCAACAAGCCCAAGTGCAAGGTCCTGCGTGTGGGTCGGGGCAATCCCAAACACAAGCACAGGCTGGGCGGAGAGTGGCTCGAGAGCAGCCCGGGGTACTGGTGGATGAGAAGCTCAGCACGAGCCGACAGTGTGCGCTTGCAGCCCAGAAAGCCAACCGTATCCTGGGCTGCATCAAGAGCGGCGTGGCCAGCAGGGCGAGGGAGGTGATTCTGCCCCTTTATTCTGCTCTGGTGAGACCCCACCTGGAGTCCTGCGTCCAGCTCCGGAGCCCCCCAACATAAGAAGGGCATGGATGTGTTGGAGCAGGTCCAGAGGAGGGCCATGAAGATGATCAGAGGGTTGGAGCACCTCTCCTACGAGGACAGGCTAAGAGGGTTGGGACTGTTTAGCCTGGAGAATAGAAGGCTCTGGGGTGACCTTCTAGCAGCCTTCCAGTACCTGAAGGGGTCTACAGGAAGGATGGAGAGGGACTTTTCACAAGGATGTGCAGTGATAGGACAAGGGGGAATGGCTGTAAACTAAAAGAGGGCAGACTTAGATTAGATATTAGGAAGAAATTCTTCACCACGAGGGTGGTGAAACACTGGCACAGGTTGCCCAGAGCAGCTGTGGCTGCCCCCTCCCTGGCAGTGCTCAAGGCCAGGTTGGATGGAGCTCTGAGTAACCTGGTCTGATGGAAGGTGTCCCTGCTCGTGGCAGGGGGGTTGGAACCAGATGATCTTTGAGGTCCCTTCCAACCCTTACCATTCTGTGATTCTATGAAAATTTGGATATGAATAAACACAGTTTATTGTTTTATTTTCTTTAAAACAGCTTTGCTATGTATGAGAAACTGCACAGAAGCTTTAGCCCTGCAATTTTCTTTTTTTAAATACGTGACATTGATTTCCCTGTACAGTGCATCTGAACAGCCTGGATCAGAGGAAATGGGTCTGAAAGAAGTCTCAAAGCCTCAAAGAATGAATCAGCTGTAATTATCATTCCTGATGTGGTTGTTTAAACTGTTCTTAAAGACCTCCAGTGATGGAGACTGCTGGACCATCTGGTGCAATCCTTTCCAATATAGAACAATCGGCCTGTGGAAAACTCATGCTAATGGCTATTAGGACTGCTGAGCTGTTTATTATGGTCGTGGAAAAGAGATCATTCCTCTTTGCTATAACTTTACATATGCTTAAAAAGAATTGGCGCATTTTATTATGTACCTTCGCTTCTCCTGTAATCACCCGTCCTTTAGGATGATTAATCCCAACTTCACCTGAGTTATTTCTTCGTTAGAAGAACCTCTATCCATCCTTGTACTCTCCTTTGGATTCTTTGTAATTAGACTGTATTTTTCTGTAAGTACAGCATCCAAACCCAGACACAGTCACAGGTAATGCTCTTTTATTTTGCTTTTTAATATCACACTGTGAGACAACTGTATTATGTTCGTACACCTTCCTGCAGAACCCCATGCAATCAGCTGGGCAAGGAGCACTCTGTTTCCACAGCACTCAAGGTGCTTTGCACAGGACTGCAGTGGAGGAGCTAAGCTCAGTTGTACCACCGTGCTGGGTGCCATGCAACGTCAGCCCTGCAGGACATCAGCCTGCACAGAAAAGAAAAATCTTACTCCAGAGATTGAATAAGACTCGGATCATTGCAGATGGTAGTGTTTAAATGTAGTGTGTTTGAGAGCAAAGCTCAATCTCTCATGCTGCCAGCTTGTTTTCTCTCTTCATTTTAATTAACAGATTCTCTCTGTACCGTGCTCTTTCCTGGCTAAGACCAGTATTAGTTAATGGACCGAATTCTCTGGTGTAGGCAGTTATTTTCTGTGTGCAGACTTTCCCAGGTCAGGATAACATCACTTTATAGATGTGTGAATACCTGTGTAAGGTTAAAAGCAAAGGATAATCAAGCTTGTCCTCCAAAATCGTCTCCTCTTTAGACTTTTTTAAGCCCCATCTGATCCACTTAAAAAGAAAATAGAAATTTCCCTGTGTTTCCAGAATGATTTCTTACACTTATTTTAGGGGGAAAAATCTCTCCCTGAAGTGTTTTTTTTTTCTATCAAGGAAGTGGAGCAATGATGCCTTAGGTCTCTGGTAACTACTCCTGCCAGTCTCTGTATTAGGTCAGTTTATAGCAAGAGAGCATTAGTAGGGTAGTAGGAATATTGCAGTTGGAGCTAATTAGGCTGGAAGTCCATTCCCAAGTGACTGTTTGTTGGAAGGCGGTTTGAAACCACGGGGAGTGGAGTAAACTGTAGCTCCTAACTTGTGTAAGGCTGACCTGCTTTTCCTTTAGCATAAATAAAAATTTTATGATCATTTGGCTATATGTGGCAAAGGAGTACAAAGTATCTGTGCTGTGACCTGATCCAGAAACACTGACCATTTTTGATCATAGGCACTTGAGCAGTGTGACTTGTGATAGGCCAAGCTGTTGTAAGGGAAGAAAATAGCTAGATGCATGATTTAATTTATTCTTAAATAATTTAATCGGCTTGATATAGAAGACTTCATCCTCTTTTACTGGGGGCTGTTCTTTTTCCACAGGAAAGTATTTCCTGTTGAGAGATATATTTTTTTCTTTTTTTTTTTATTGAATAGTTCTTGAGGTAGTTGCTTACAGAATTTTCGTTTGGGGTATTTTATCTTGGTGCTTCTGTTGTGGTTTCTAAGGTGTGGACATATAGTTACGATGAATAACGTTATTTCCTGATATTAAGATATTAGGAGAAGAATGCATCAACAGTCAAGCAGGATCTTTAATTCAGCCCTTCCACCTAAGAAAGGGGAAGAATCCTAACATACAGGAACTGAGGTCAGCTCTTCAGATATAACCAGACATACTCTGAGGTGCTGTCCTCTAGCAACCTCTTGCCTTTAAGGCAGGAGTGGATTTTCCAGCTCTGCAAGGGGCACATCAAACAGCATTCATGTACTTTGTAAATACTCCATCTCAAGTAACTGGCAACTTAATAGAGAAGGTTAGTTTATTCATTTTCTCTTTCTTTTGAACCTGTTTCATTGTGGATAGAATTCTTCTAAACAGTAAATTTCTTAAGACTGATACACTATGGAAATTATCAGTGGTTTTTCTTTATCTAATGATATTGTTTATTTTAACATTATCTGGAATAAAAGTGGAAGTAGTTATTTACATGTGCAGTCATTTAAATTTCTTTTATTGTTTGAAGACATTGTGATGTGCATAAGCCAATTTTTTCAAAAATCAACAGAAGCGGCTTACAATTATTTAAAATGGTACTAAGCATGCAATAAAGAGAATAGTTGTGTGAGTTTGATGAGACAGTGATCTGTTCTTTATTTTGGAAAATTGTATCTAATTATTTGCATTTATATGCAGATAAAAAATGTGCATCAGCCTTTCCTCTATTTTGTGTTTTTATTCTTGGAACTCCTGTCATGATTCCCAATAAAAGTGAACTCTTGCTTACCCACAGTTCTGCCTTTTCCCTCTTTACAGATGTAACCGAATCACTGCTTTCCTCTTGGAGTATTTTGAAAAGGGAAAGGAGATGCTTCAAATGTGTGGTAGCTTGTGCAGAACACTGGCAGCCCCATTCACACTGTGGAGACCAGTTTCAATGCAGTGAGTGATATTTTTCAAGCAGGAAGGTTAAAGCTATACATGACATTGAACCCCCAGCTTCTAAATTCAGTTTAGAATCCAATGGGTGGCTGTTTCAGCCTCCAAACATAGCGTGCTGCTCTGAGGCGTACCATGTATGAAAGGAACTCGATGCTTCACCAGGTTCAATGTGACGAGATTTCCTGAAGTAGATAGTTGAAGCTACTGACAGTATCATAAATGAAAAGCCCCACTTTTCGGTTCAGAATCTAAAGGGTATCTGTTTCGGCTTCCAGAAATACTGTGTACTGTCCCGAGGAGTCCCACATGGGGAAGGAACCTATCAACACTTCACTGGGTTAAACTTCTAGGCTGTTGTAAAATGTAGATCATATCATCTCGAAACAAATACCGTGATCTGAATTCAAGAGAAGCCTGCAATTTTCTCCTGAGACCAGTTGCATACTGTTCTGGGATTTTGGTTTTTTTACTGTCTTTGTCTTGGAGACTGCAGCCAGAATGTGTCTCAAGCCTGTTTCCCAGTTGCTTTGCTTCAGTGTGCATGGGAATCATCATGGTTTTAAGCAGATAGGAGATTCACCTGAGGAGCTTCTAATCCTGGCCCAGGTTTTTTCAGTGGAGAATACCTTTAACAGTGTCATCTGTGATAGATGGAGTAGTGCATATAGGTCTGTGTTTAATCAGCGTGTGCTGCAGTTTGTAACCCCTCACTGACTCCTGTGTCTGTAGCTTTACTGAACCTTATGCAGCCTTACGCAGTAGAGCCTATATGGAGAAGTGAAAGGATGACCCAGGGAGCGTAAGGACCAGGAAAGCTCCTAGTAAGGACTTGGAAGGACCATGTCTTCAGCATCATCAGTCTTTTCGGCAACAATTCGCAGCCAGGCTAACACAGTGCTGTACTACAGGATCCCGAAAAGTCTAATCAGAATCAAATGCTTTATGGCAGCCAAGGTGACAAGTGTGTAATGGTTATTACTGAACGTGGTAGACTTTGGCTGTTATCTGCAGGTGCGTGATGCCTTGTTCTCTTCCTTTTCTCCTCGTTGCTTTAAGGAAAATACATTTTCTTTCATAAAAAACATCTTCTCCAAGACTAGTGCGGCTGTGCTGTGGCTGCTGGATTTCTTTAATGCTCAGTTGTTCCAAAACATGTTTCAGTTGCTCTCTGCTAGTAGTCTTGCCTGGGAAAGCTGTGTTAACTGATCTGTTTCCCAATAAGTTATGTTCCTCATTTGTCTCATGTGTGTTAAGGTTTGATAAGAGGAGATTCCTTGCCTCTCCTTTTTGTTCTTGCCTTTGTAGTACATGTCCCAGTGTGTTAATTCCAATGTGTGAATTTACTTTGTGATATTCCTGAAGGTGTTGATTCCTGTAAAAGGAATGCTGCGAGCAAACTGTATCATAAAGTAGGACTATGTAATACTTTCCATTCCCGTGTATTTCTTTGTCCTTTACAGTTGTTTTGTTACCTTTCTGGTTCTCCTATACATACTTCTAGTAAGAATGCTCTCCTTAGATTCTTTTTCTGGATTATCTGTACATTCATTGTTTCCTACAGCAGATCCTTTTCTGATTTATTTCTGCTACTCTTGTTAACGTGTTATTTACTTGTTCTTTTGTTTCTGTTGTTAACTGAGGCTGTGAAGTTTCTAGGGCCGTGCAGAAACTGCAGTTGTTATTACAGAATGGTCTTATTACCAGGACTTGGGGACTTCAGTATCCACAGCTTCTTTCTTGTAAGTTTGGAGTGCACGCACATCTTGAGCAACGAAGAGTACCAAGAAATAGAAGACTCACACCTTGGTATCTTGGGTGTTAATCTACGGCTGGCAACTTGTGGTCTCACAGCATGAACTTCAGTGCTGGGAAAAGGTGATGCAACTTTGCTGGAGCTGGTTGAGGTGAACTCATTTGTGTGGGTCACGAACTTGGCCCCAGGTCTGAAAGCTTAAACGGCAGTAGCTCAGGATAACCTATTTCCAGTAGAGTGCTCCAAGAGCAGTGATTAGGCCTGTTGTATTGCATTAAGGACGTGGAGGAAAAGGCTTTGGGCTAGTTTCATTTCTCTTAAGATGCTAACAACTGCAATTTCTTTACTTATCGTATTTTGAGGATGTTGTTAAGGAGAAAAAGACAAAGAGACCAGAATTAATTGCTAAATCTTGAGATACTTGCATAAGGAAATATACTACTTGATATCAACATTATTCTTAAAACTAGTGCAGTTCCAGAATCTCTAGTAAGGATATTTCCATTGAATTTGCATATGTTGTGCAGTGGTTGCCTAAGGCTGACAGCCTATAGGGAAGGGACAGAACAGTATGTGGGGGTTTAGTGGAGTTTGTGTGTGTTTGTTGTTTGGTTGGTTTTTATTACTTGAAATAATGCTTGTGTTGTCATCTTTCTTCTTGCCTAGTAATTTTGCCAGGGAGTGGTCTTCTGGATGTTCTGTGGGTGTAAATTGTGGCAGAAGTTTGATCTTCAGTATTACGCAGTGACTCACTCTATTACAGGCGTTTTTTAGGAGATTTCTCTTCTTCCAAGTGAGGTCAAGGCCAATAACACTTGCACATTGTAAAGAAAATCTTAGGTAACTTATTTCAGTCCTCTGCTTAAAGTGAGTACTTCTTGAACTTCTGTTCAATCTCTTTGTATGTCCCTTTCCTTTTCCTGTTTTCAGCTCTTGGTGAGCGCTTAGTTTCAGCCCCAAATGCTGGGGTAGCTGGGACTGTTCTGCTGTGTCCCGGCTTTTCTGTGAAATCTCCTTTTTTCTGTGAAAATGCATTGACAGATTCTCCCTTGTGACTTGATTTGCTGAGTGATACATGCAGTGAGTACCACTAAATGCCTTCATATCTGACTGTGCAGGAGCTTTTCAGTATTAGTTGCTTATGCATATACAGCTGTTTGAAAAATGAAGCATGTACAGGCATATTGTTATGATCTGGCCCTGGAGCAATGAAGTTGTTGTTTTGTGAGCTCTGTATGGAGTGGTAGTACCACGCCAGCTGAAAATCTCGCCTTTTCAGATTTTTCATTGTGCTTTGTGTAGTGAAAATCTTGTGAATTAACTTCTCAAGGGAGCTGCTTTTAGGTGTTGCAGGTTGGGACTTCTGTTTATTCCTTGAAGTAATACGATTTTGGAGCAACAGGCCTGCTGACCTGAACAACTTAAAGCTCAGTCAAGGGTATTTTTCCTTTGTCAGCACGGCACAGTTAAGCATATGTGTCAATGAAGAGAGTCCCTGTGGATAGCTGGGTTACTAGGATACAGCGTAGGCTCTCTTTTAATTAGGCGCTTACTCTTGTCTTCAGGCTCTCTGTCATTTCATTGCTTCTAGAGATTTTGTAGTGATAACACAGTATAAGAAATAAAATTAATTAGTTTTAAGAATGTATTTTTTTTCTGAAAGTATTTGCATGTGTTGGATACAAAATACTACTCAGTGATATGTCATCCAAATTTTGGAGGATGCTGCAATGTTGAGCGTAAACAGAAAGCTTCTCTGTAGTCATTTGTTTGGATGAAAACTGACACTGGCTCTATAGAGACTAAAAATCAAGTTGCTGTGCAGGGAGCAATAAAAAAAAAAAATAGGTGGAGCGGGGGGGCAGGAGGGGAAAGAAAGCTTTTTCTTCTTAAAAATGTGACCTGGTTATCATGATGAGCAAATATGAGAGTTTTTCTTAGAATTAACGTTTGTAAAGCCAATTCAAGTTCGTGTGTACTTTATCCCTAACATATGGCTTCTCACATGATGATGTCATGTACAGCTAAATGCCAAAAAAGCATGAATGCTCCAAGCAAAAGCTACACTTCAGACTATGATTTGATCTGCAGTTTCTGTGTGTGCATGGCCAGCCAGCCGGTCATGACAGAGCGCTGAGCTCTGCACGAAGCCATTGCTTTCCTCGGCTGTGGATGATGGTCTGTAGGAACACATAGTGGCTTTAGAAGGCTCCTGTATGGGAAATGTCTAACTTTCTTCCCCCTGGGACTTTGGAAAGGGTGTGAATTGTCATGGCTAATTTGCTTTCTCACCTCTGCATTCGGGTGTCTCTGTTTAGAGAGGTTCTGGAGAGTGACTGTCAGCTCGAGGCATCTTGGTGCTGCAAGAGCTTTATGCAGTTCCACAAGTGAGGATTGCTGTATTGTTTGGGTTTGCAGGTGTTGTGTAGGCATGACAAACTGTTCCGTGCATGGGCTTTGTTCCCAGCCCACTTGTTAGCGAAGCTGTGGTTTTTCAAAGGTAGTAATGGTGTTTGGGAGGTGGGTCTCACCATATCCTTGAGTTTTATGGAGTAGGTGTCTGTATGCTCTCCTGCCCTTACTGCCTGATCTGGTGCTGTGCTATCTTTTGTCTTACAAGAAAGCTTTGCATGGGTGGCATAGATTTTTCTCGCTTTCATGCAAAACAGAACGCGTTACAGTGCTACTAAATAAAGAGAAGCTGTGTTTTTTCATTTTAATCTGCCGTTTACTGTAAACTACTACAGGGTCATCCTCTCCCTCAGCAGTGACTGTGCTAGGAAGATTCCTGGGTCAGAACATAGACTGCAAGTTTTCTGGTGAAGTGTTCCATCAGCTGTGCAGTGGAAGTTGGGATCTCAGACCGCCTACAGCTCTTCAACGTGATGGTTACCAGCAAAAGTGTCCTAAAGGAAATTTTGGGGGTTTTTTCAATGTTGGTTAAGGAAGAAAATGTAAATGCTAGTTTCTGGTGTTGCAAGTTTGTTGGTATTGGTTTTCAGTTGCAATACTTGATAAGGAGTGTCATGGTGTATTTTTTGACTCAGATTTGAAATGCCGTTAGACTGCCTTCTACTAAAACTCTTTTTTTACAAAGCCTTCATCAGTTCTGCTAGCAAGAAAGCCAGGGATGATCTTTGCCCCTTCCCTTTGTGCATTGGTGAATCTTTTCTCCTCGTGCAGAGGTGTAAGCTTGTGCTCATTTGCTGTGCAGGAGGAGGGGCCCCGATGGAATGCACCCACTAGTGCTGAGGGAGCTGACGGATGTCATTGCTGAGCCACTCTCCATCATCTTTGAGAGGTCCTGGAGGACAGGAGAAGTGCCCGAGGACTGGAGAAAGACCAGTGTCACTCCAATCTTCAAAAAGGGCAGGAAGGAGGACCCAGGGAACTACGGGCTGGTCAGCCTCACCTCCATCCTGGGAAAGGTGATGGAGCAGTTCATCCTGGAGGTCATCATGAAGCAAGTGGAAGAAAAGAAGGTTATCAGGAGTAGTCAGCATGGATTCACCAAGGGGAAATCATGCTTGACCAATCTGATAGCTTTTTACGATGGCATGACTGGCTGGGTAGATGAGGGGAGCACCGTGGATGTTGTCAACCTCGACTTCAGCAAGGCTTTCGACACAGTCTCCCATAACATCCTCCTAGGGAAACTGAGGAAGTGTGGGCTGGATGAGTGGTCGGTGAAGTGGATTGAGAACTGGCTGAATGGCAGAACTCAGAGGGTTGTCATCAGTGGCGCTGAGTCTAGTTGGAGGCCGGTAACTAGTGGTGTCCCTCAGGGGTCAGTACTGGGCCCAGTCTTGTTTAACTTCTTCATCAACGACCTGGATGAAGAGTTAGAATGTACCCTTAGCAAGTTTGCTGATGACGCCAAACTGGGAGGTGTGGTAGATACACCAGAAGGCTGTGCTGCCATTCAGCGTGACCTGGATAGGCTGGAAAGTTGGGCAGAGAGGAACTTGATGAGGTTCAACAAAGGCAAATGCAGGGTCCTGCACCTGGGGAGGAACAACCCCATGCATCAGTACAGGCTTG
>Ga0065711_1045039_pt1 | contig 13732 bp, 9 predicted proteins | sample Hoacrofraction12_FD_59098 | JGI IMG/M metagenome (GOLD analysis project Ga0065711, IMG submission 59098) | Hoatzin crop microbial communities from Cojedes, Venezuela - Epithelial fraction 12 v2 (version 2) | ecosystem: Host-associated > Birds > Digestive system > Esophagus > Crop | place... | reverse complement strand
CACCACTGGAAAGAGTCTGGCCCCGTCCTCCTGACACCCACCCTGCAGATATTTATAAGCATTTCTAAGGTCCCCTCTCAGCCTTCTCTTCTCCAGGCTGAACAAGCCCAGCTCCCTCAGCCTCTCCTCACAGGACAGATGCTCCAGTCCCCTCCTCATCCTCGCAGCCCTCCACTGGACTCTCTGCAGTAGCTCCTCATCTTTCTTGAAGTGGGGAGCCCAGAACTGGACACAGCACTGCAGGTGGGGCCTCACTAGGGCAGAGTAGAGGGGAAGGAGAACCTCTCTCGACCTGCTGGCCACACTCCTCTTAATGCACCCCAGTGTCTTACCGGCTTTAATTTGCGTCTTACCGGCTTTGGGCTCTGAAATGGAGGACAATGGACAGTTTTCCTTGAGAGGAGCTTGAGGAGAGCTCCTGCTGTGGCTCATTACGCGCACCGTGGGCACAGGTTTCACCGAGTTTGGCTCCAACATTGCCCCATCTGGGCTTGTACCCCCAGACACCAATCTGCTACTTCGGAGCAACTGGCGTGACACAACCCTCTCGTTATTTCAAGTATTTTGTTAGGAAGGTGCCCGCCTGCAGAATAATCACAGCCGGTGGCTGCAAAGGTGTGCCAGGGAGGTCCGGGCTGAGCGGTTTCCAGTGTTCTGCAGCCCATCTGCTCTGGAGGGCACGAACGCCCCGCGAACGGGAACCGTTGGCTCCGAGGCCAAGATTTCCTCAGTCTGAGAAGACCGTCAGCCTCCTGCAGCGCTCATCCACCAGGCATCAGGATGGCGCAGGGTGAATCTCCCCCACTCCACCCCCCTTTTTGCAGCAGGGAGCTCTGGATGCAGCCCGCTGCTGAGCGGCGACGCAATGAGCTGAACCTGTTTCCCCATCACTTCCAGCAGTAAAGTCTAAGCCCGCTGTTGGGTACGATGTTTTTGCACAGATTTTTTGGGGGAGCTTGGCCGAAAAAGTCAGCGAGCGTCAGGTGTCAGGGCAGGCTCACCCGCCTCACCGGTTTTGGCAGTGGGCTATGGCACCTGCCGGGAATCTGCTCTGCCGCTTTGGGTGAGATCTTGGGTTTCCGGGCAAAATGCCATGCGGTGCGGGAGGAGTCCCGTGCACGGCTGGCCGGTCTGACTTGGCAGGTCCGGAGGGGACAGCTGCTCATGTTTCTGTTTTTTAAATCTTCTAGATGGAGTTAGTGTTTTAACAGAGTACACCACAAGTTTGGAGCCTTCTGTGTACCTTATGTCTCGTGAAATACTTTAATGCTGACTCTAATACAGTGCCTGGGCTTTCTGTTCTGCTAGTGTAATCATTAGAAATAAACATTAAACATTGCAAAATGCAGGAAATCACACTTGGCATTTCATAATTGACTTTGGAACTCTGATAATGTTTATTCTTCACTTTTTTTGGGATGCTACCGGCCTGCTGAAACCGTAACCAAACACGGCAAGGCAGCCCTGAGAGACTGCAGTGCTGATATTTGAGGTGCCGAGATGCAATGCCCAGCTAAAACACCTGAATCCCCAGCTCTGTCCTGGATTCTGCAGCTAACAGGTCACAGACAAATATTTTGCTATTCTTGCTTCTGGGGTTTGTAATTTTTTTGCCTTGACGCTCTCTCAGGGCTGTTCTCAGTAGAGGGCAGCCTTGTCAAACCCATGCGCAAACCAGCGGGCACATATTTAATATTTTCCTCGCTGCTCTTGTGTGACTCGCGTGGGTGATGTCCCATGGAAAGGCAGGAATTGTCCATCCTAAACACCTGCGAGGCGTGGGGCTGGCTGCTGACAGTGCTATGGCCATTCCCCAGGCAGGTTCAGGCTTGCGAGGGGAATTATTACTGTAGAAAAATAAAGCGGTAATTCTGGCATATTTTACTCTGAATTTTAGATTTTTTTTTTTTTTAAAGGAAAGCCATTTTTCAAAGATGTTCTAGTCCTCCATGTACGTGGTCTCTGCTGTTTGTACAGGTGGAGAAGCTGTGTAGTCACGTACAAGAGTTACCTGCTATGTTTGTGTCGATAGTCACGCATCCATGTGAGCTGTGCTTTCCACTCCTCAGCATCCTCTTAAAGCTTCCAGGCAGAGCTCTCCGTGTTTCTTTCCTGGATCACATGTCTGAGGATAGTTATTTTATGGTATAGTAACATTTCTCATTAGCTTTTTCACATTAAATCCCCATTTTGCATCATTTTTCAGACATCATGACAAGCTTTTCTACATTTTTCAGTCTTAGCTGTAGTTGTTTAACTGTTCAGCATATTTGTTTTTAATGCATAGTAGAAATACAGGGCAGATGCTTACTAGGCCTAAAGTGTCCTTTGAAATAAATGGATTCACAAAAAGTTACACCAGATTAGAATAAAAATATTTAACTGGATTACAACCAACATGTCTGTTATACTAAGCCAAATAAAGGGAATATCCTTCATGAAATATTCATCAGCAATTCTCTTAGTCAAATCACGCACTGCTTATCTTGGCAAAAAACTTCTGAGATTCTCAGTAAAAGCAGTTTTCTTTCATCTTTATCAGGATCTGTTTTCATTGAACCTTATTCACAGAAATGATTTCTGAATCTGTTTTAAAAACATACTGTCCTGCCCATGATAAAACCAGCAAACAGGACCAGGCCGAACAGCGAACCGTGTCACCAGTTTTGCAGCAAAGGGGCTCGGTACCGTCTTTTCCTGACACAAGAAGTTACTTGTAGATTCTCCTGTAGGTGCATGGTCGTCTACTGAGAACTTCTGAAAAAACATAAAGGAAGACCTGGGAGGAGAACCACACAAGGCTGCTGATTTTAATTAATGCATGTAATTTTGAGGGGCAATACTGCCAGAATGGCAAAAGAGGTCACGCATAGAACGTGAGTGGTGCATCCAGTGGTGCAGAACAGTCTCTCAAGATGGGCAGCAGTCATAAGACTCCTCATAAGCGAAGGAAAGAAGCTAAATCAGCTAAATCAAGCTTTCCTGACCCTGAACCAACCAACCAGCTTCACAGTTCTGGGTTGGCAGCCTCCTGTTTCCTAGCCAATGTCCACAGTCATGTCTGAGGGAAGCTCTTCCAGCTCTTCCGCGGGATGCCAAAACACGAGCACAGACAGATTTTGCAATTTTTCCTTTGCTTTTGACAACATTGCATTCGGGGAAACAAACCAGAGCCTGCTCATCAGCAGAAGTTTTACTTTCGCCTGCAGAGCTTGTGATGAATTTTCATTTGATTTGATGGTGTGTAACGCTGATGCACCGACTAACGGCTTAAGCCAAAATGCAATATTGCAATCTGAACTCACAAAGCCTTTCCTCTTGCCCACAGTGAAAGAAAACAGCGTCCCTGCCTCACGCCCGGTTTCACGCCCCGAGAAGCCCCCGACTGCTGCCGGTGGGAGCCCCTCCGTGGCTCTCGTCCCTTGCCCTCCCGCGCTGGCGCTCGGCATGGGGCCAGGAGATGTTGCCAAGACCCGTCGTGTTCTCCATGCCCGCGGCACCGGCTGGCTGGTGGGTGGGCACGCTCCCCATGCCCTTGTGCAGGGTCTGCTCCCTGCCAAGCCGTGCCCACCCGCGCTCGGAGCGCCCCAAACTGGGCCCGGCTCCTCCCCCGACGCAGGCAAGGTTACACCTCTCCTCCCTACGCCTGTCAGCGAACAGCTGGACTTCTCTGGTTACATGTGTGCAACCGTTTAAAAAAAACATCCAGACCGGCTTACTCAGCAGATTATAAAAGCGTGATTTACAAAATGCGGCTTTCTTCCAGATCAGCCCGTGCCGTTGTGTTTATGTGACTGAAGGTCTCAGCTGATCCCTTCTTGTCTTGTGCAGCCAAGAGGTTTGCAGCAGCAGCAACAGCCACGGCCAGTACAATACTGTAAGTCACTGGGAACGTTTTTTTCTCTCAGTTTGGAAGGGGTTGGTGTTTGGTGTGTCAGATCCATAACAATTACTGCATTTCTCTAGCGTAGAAAATAATGAGTATCTTCTGCTGGGGCTACGACTGTGCTGCCCTGCGAGATGCAGTGTGGTGCCTGCTTTATAACAGCGGCATGAATGAATGATGCAATCGTGCAGGGGGGAAGCATCATCATTTTGTCAGGACAGGCAAGAGGGGATTGGAGAGTTGGGAGGTCTGTGTCAACATCCACCAGGTTCCTTCTACCCCTTTTCAACTACTTTTAAAAAGGTGCTTAAATAAATTCGCTGTTAGGCACTGCTGTTCAGATATTCGTGCACAGCTGCAAACAGTCCATCTCTTGACTTGCATACAGGTTTGTGTTACTACCTGTAAAAACTGAACAGAAAACCAGGAAGAGTGAAGCAGGCTTAGTGAGGTTAAGGATGGAATCTTTCTATTCTCACACTGAAAACCACAGAACCTCACAGTTATGGGTGGATGGGTTGAACTTTTAAAGAGTAGTACTTGCAGGAATACAAACAACAGTAACAATTTGCTTAAATATAACTAATCTGATTAAACATATCCTCCTTCCTCTAAAGCTTTCAAAACAGATTGCTATTACTGAGAATTAAACCTCAGCATAGTAAAGCTGTATTACAATATTATTCCCATTTTACAGACATAGGACTAGAAACAATGAGGATTTGTTTAATGCCATGGAAACACTCCCGTGAACATTCTTATGAGCAGAATCACTCCTGTAGTGGGATCAAGTCCTGAGAAAAGTTTCAAGAACAATTTTCTCCAAATCCCATACTCTCAGCAGCCGTTTCCCCTCAATGCAATAGAAACAGTTTAAGGCGGTTGTGTTTCTGTTACTCTCCCTGCACGTTCAACGCAACGTTACTCTGTTGTGGGAATGTATCTCAGAGTCATTCTGTTCTCATCCACACCAGTGCAAACCTGGATTAACTTCACTGGTACCAGGGAAATAACTCCAGGCAAAGTGAGATCAAAACTGGGCTTCTTGTGCAGCCACAACTCCAAGTGAAGGGCTCACTCTCACCTCATTAAATGGGAAAGTGAATCAGAATCAAAAATACCAGAGACCATTTGCATACTGTAGGATATTCCAGAGTAATCTGTTTCAAAAGATATCTTAGGTAATATTTCATGAAGATTCACTTAACATTCATTTTTTCACAGCAATAAATGTGAACATAATGCAAAGTGGCAGCGTGGCAGCACTTCTGCAAGCTGAAATATGATAACAAGTGAAGTCTGGTCACAGTGAGGATTTTGAGCTCTCATTAAGATCTCATCAAAACCTACCAACCCCAGAACACCCGGAGTTCTGAGTCTCATTTACTTATTCCTTTCGCATTGTATGTCGCCGATACTGCAGATGTTTCATTTTTTCACTGTGCGGCAAGTGCCCTGCTTTGAAGGGTCAGCAAACAGACAAGATTTCAGTTGTTTTCCTTCGACATGTGCTCTTACATAATTCCTGTGCTTGCTTCTGTGACTCCACCCTCTCGGTTACGAAACAGAAATATTTCTTGTGGAAAGGCCAGGTTTTTTTTCCAAATGGCCTAATGAAGTACTTCGGAGTCTGGAGGCAAGGAGATCTCACGGGAATTCCACTTTTCCCTTGTGATTTCCTTTTTCTCCATCTTTATCTCAAGTTTCTCTGCTCTTTTCTTATGCTTTCTCTAGTCACTTCTTTGCCCATTGTTTGTTCTCTACCCCACTTTGTTCTGTTCAGTTTTTCCCCATAATATTTTATTATTGGACCTGCTGAAGTGTTTGCTGCTTGGATGCTTTTCCAGCATGCAAATAATCGGATAGGAATAGGTTACCTATCTGAAATTCAGTGGCGGGAAGACCGGAGGTTTTCTACCCATGTTTTTCATATGGAGACAGAACTCCTTATTTGTGAGAATTTCTTTTTTCTTACCATCTCATTAAAACATTGACGCCTTTAAGCAATCAGATGCCCTGTATTTCAGAGCAATTAATCTCTGCCGACTGTAGAGGCCTATACCACTCTGGAATAAAAAATTGCTCTTCTCTTACTACAGCTGTTAGAGATTTGTCCATAGAAAGTTTTTACACAGCTTCAATTCTTTTTGCTCAAGTGACATGTCCCTGTGGAGAAGCTACTGTGTCTGTCCTGATTTCCTATGTGCACTTACCCAGAGGTGAATTCTAGGCAGCTTCCTGGTGGACACCATGCCAGGATAGCACAGTGAAAATTCTGAAAACAAGAGAGGGAGCAGAACCTCTTCTCCTGCTTGTATTTTCCCCCACTCCTGTTGGCCATTACTCAATCACTGATGGCCTTGCCTTATGCTCTCATCTACGTTTAGGGCTGGGAAAAAAATTCCACAAGTTACTGAAATTGGCATGTTACCATTTGGAATGGCATTTTCCAACCTCTGGAGCTGATGGTGACCCCTGCAGCTCTGCCAACAAGGGCAGAAGGACCTTATTTCACTCCAGGTGAACCACCTCTAACTCCTAAAATTTGCTTTTCCCACGAGCAAGGCTCCCTGCAATAGCTGAAGCTTCCTTCATAGTTTCTCCTCTTTGCTGCTGTATGAGCTTCCCTACTTTACAGTTCATCACAAGTTCTCCAACATGATACATTGGCCAAAACCAGGTCTGTCTTTTCCAGGACTCAGTGCCCAGCTATAGCAGAAAGTGGAAATATTTTAGCAGGTCACAGGCTGAGGGAGATCAGGAGCTACTGATGGTTTCTGCATTTCAAAATGCAGTTCCTCCCTTCCAACTTGTCATTTTTAGGCACTACAAACCCCAGCTTGAAACTTTTTTGAAAGAGTTATTGCATGGAACAAAGAGAGGGCAGGGTTTATTCCAACCATGGCTCCACAACTGGTATCTGTAATTCCTCCTGTAACTTGTCTATTTGTCCATCAAAGTGCAAAGCCCACCACAGCAGTGGTTGCATCACTGTAAGGAGCATACAGAAGGGACAGGAGTATGGGAAATGTGGATAATAGAGAAAAGAAAATGTGAATGTCTCTTCCTTCCTGCTCCCAATGTGTGTTTCTAGCAACAACATTCTTCCCAGAGAGACTAAAATTTTGTAGACATGTCAGAGAATTATAGTAGTTGGCAAAGACCTCTAAAATCAAGTCCAACCATCAACCCATCACCACCATGCCTGCTAAACCATGTCCCGAAGTCCCATATCTACATGTTTCTTGAACACCTCCAGGGATGGTGACTCCGCCACTTCCCTAGGCAGCCTGTTCCAATGTTTCACAACTCTTCCAGTAAAGAAATGTCTCCTACTATCCAATCTAAACTTTCCCTGATGCAACCTGAGGCCAGGAATGTATTTCAGGTTCTCACCAAGAAATCACATCACAGCACGGTATCTCCACACAGTAACGTTGCATCATAATGCAGACATGTTGCAGTACAGCCTCAGGTTAGCATGAGGCAATGTGACACCTTTGCATAATATGGAATTAGTGTTGGAACACCATGACGCAAATGTCATGCCACAGTGATGCAAGAAGTTTGTCCAGTAGAGCAAATCTTTAAAATTGGCACCAAATCCATGGCTGAATTTCTGGTGGACTTTATAACCTCTGGTAGGCTGGAAAAAATTAACACCCTGTCATTTAAAAAATGCTAGTGGATGCATTTTTCTTTAATTCCACTTCACAAATATATTTTGCAAATGGCTGTCAAGGCCTGCCCTCAAGTCAAAGCCTTCCTGCTCAGAAAATCACAACCTGCCTCTGAAAATACAAACAGAGTGCTGTGGAGCCAATGTCACGTCAAGGCTAACGCAGAGTACACTTGGAATTCACGTGTCACCTGCCCACCCACTCCCAAGTCTGAGCTCAGAACCAGTCTCGGTCAGAGGGAAGTTTTTATGTTCACGGGCACTTAAGAGACAGAGGTTTCTCTTAAGTACAGTGCTGATGGCATATGACGATTATTTCTTACAAGCACAGTGCTACAAATGCAGTCCTTACAGAAAAATACAGAAAAATGTGTGCCATCTGCAGCAAAAAATTCTTTAGTGATGCTTCTAAGGCTAGACCAGGGTTTTACAATAAGTCCGTGCATGCAACAGCTCTGATGCAGCAAGAGCAGAGACCTGTCCTTGTTCAGTCCTTGCTTCTGCCTTTCCCAGAGGCGCAGTCTGTAAAAGCCCTTTTCCGGAATAGCTCCCCTTTACTGCCTACCCACTCATCTTTCCTTTCTGCCACACTGGGGAGGTTGAGCCCAGGCCCTGTCCTACCTTCCCACATGTAAACTGAGTGCGCGGAGGGGAAGTATGGGCTGGGTGATACCCGCTCGCCCATTCTCGCTCACACCCGCGACGTAGATGAGCACTGAGGAAGCGACTGTGTCACCTTCTCGGCCTTGTGCAGAAGCCATGAGTCCACTCTGGTTAGGTTACTACAGTAGTGTGTTCACACCAAAAAACTCACGAATAGCTAGAACAACCCTCTGAGACAGTACTGCCTCATGGCTGCCTTTGGATAGCTTTGCCTTTAATGTGATGTGCTCGCTCTCTTTCACGGATTCTCTCTGACAAACGTGGCTCTTAGCTGTTCACAACAGGTTTCACTGCTTAGGTTTGGTGCCTTCATTTATACAGATTTTTACCTTTCAATGAAGGACTGGAGTGTTCTCTTTTATTCTATACACGTAAACAGATAAAAGATGAGTGTGTGTTCTACACATTTTTTCAGTGATTATGGTAATTTTTCATAAAGCCTTTTGTATCCCAGTATTCACCACATGGTTACTAGTCATGGGAATAAAACCAAAGGTTCCCATTCCTGCTTTGACCATTGATTACTGAGCTGTGATCTCTCAGCGAGCACACAGAAGTCACCTCAGGCAAGAGCACTGGTGCTTGCCATGTGTGATCCCTGGATGACTCCTGTCTGGCAGAGAGCTACACCAGTACCGATCAGCTCCTGCACTTTTCTGCAGCACGGTGTATAGTGATCATCTGCATCTTCACTGGATGTCTTTTGTACCTGGGGGTGCAAAGTTTACCCAAAAAGCGGAAAAAAAATGTTTAGGGGGAACTTATGTTTGTAAGACCTCTCACCATCAAAATTCATGACATATAGGAGAAAAATTAGCTTAGTGAGAGGAAAATGAAAGATGCCGGTATATGACACAATGAAGGTATATAACATGCTGTTTGATATTTTTTCCCCTATCCCAGAAAAAGAGAGAACCTGCTACCCAGATCAATTACACAAGGCGTGTCCTGAGAGACATCTAAGAGATTAGAAGAGACAACCAAACAAAAACTTTTACAAAAATCTGGGAAGTGAGATAGATAGAAAGCTGTTATTGCTGTCTAAAAGGTAAAGATTGGTAAATTACAGTAAAGTCCACACTGAATTCCCTTATGAAAGGGTGAAGCATAAGGTGAGTAGGGTAGAGTAAGAAAATACTTGATTAACACCTTGTGCTTCTGATCTGCAGAAGTGCTCAACATATTTATGTGGACAGATATAAAGGGAAGAAAATCAACTTTTGTCAGGCATTGTTATGGAAAAAGTCATGTCATGATCTTAACGGGTTGAGTGAAGTACTCAAAGCCCAAGACTTCAATGGATTTTATAAAAGACTAATTCCCAATGCTAATAGCCAAATCTTCTATGCATTCATAGATGATGAGAATATTTCATTTATATTAATCAGGACATAGAAAAGGATCAAAACTTTATGCTTTAGGGACAATCACTCACTGATAGGTTTATTATAGTTACGTCTACTGTGATCAAGCAAATCATTAAGGTCTGGGTGTCTTTTACTATCTCCTGGAACAACTAATTTGACACACTAGACTGGGTCTGAGGAGAATTCAAGATCCATTTGAGTGGTGAGGGCAAGATCAGAGAACTGCACGTCCCACGCAGCACTTGGCAGTCTGATGGTTCAGCAAATGCCAAGTATTAACAACCTTGAACCCCTTGTGAACATCAACGGGCCGAGCCTGCAGAGAGCAAATCAGCAACTGCCCAAAGCTCCACGGCCCACCTGTAACGTAAATTGAACATCTGTAGGCAGCAACAGCAGAGAGCAAATCAGCAACTGAGGCAGACCTCCACCACCGCTCACGCTCTGATAAAAGCTGGCTACCAGGCTGCGCTCGTTCCTACTGGCAAGAACCAGATCACTTGCGCCAATGGCTCAAGATGGAGTGCAGTACTGTCACTCAGAGAAAGACTTTATCTTGTCCCCTCACAGTAAGAAGGGTCCTAGAAGGATGGCATCCCTCTTGGAGATGAAGGAAATCTTCCGCAATGCTGATGCAGTGTGCTTTGATGTGGACAGTACAGTCATCAGGGAAGAAGGCATTGATGAGCTTGCCAAGTTCTGTGGAGTCGGAGATGCCGTCGCAGAGATGTATGTATATTTGCTGTTTGCTTCATAGGAATAGTAGTAAAAAATAAGCACGGATAAGGCTAATCTGTGACAATGAATTTACAATAGGGATTAATTCAATGCTTTCAGAGATTATTACAGTTTAAAAAGGATTTCAGAAATAATAAGTGGAATTAATGCATAATGAAGTAACTTCTTTTGGAATTGTGAAGCCACTCAACAAAACTATACTGACATAAGTTCTCTAATGTAAATTTCTTCAACAGACTAAGATCAGCCCTCATTATTAAACTTGGCTGAGAACCAGCAAACCTTACTATGAGATGGAGGAGGGGGAACAACTCTCTTAACACTTCTCTGAGGCTGATGTTGTTCCCGTTGAAGCTTGTAGCAGAAGCTCTGTTCATTTCAGAGAACAGCCCCTGAGCTGCAGTTCAGGAATACTGGTCCCAGTGGTTCAGACACATTCAGAGAGGGAATGAAGCAGTTTTTGTTTGCCTTACTGGTCCTCACAAGAGCTCCGATCTGTGGAGATCTACCACTAGTGGTTGCTACCAGACTTCGCAGTGTCCCAAATCTTCTCCTTTACCACATAGACACAGTGTAACCTAGAACCTATGTTCTCTTACCTTCTTCCTTGTCATTCTTAGCTACCTGTTCTCAGAAGCCTCTGCTTGTTGAATTATACTGATTTGTTTTCTTTGGACTACAATTTAGGACCCGCAGAGCTATGGGTGGCACCGTGACATTCAAAGCAGCTTTAACGGCACGACTAGGTCTCATACGTCCCTCCTATGAGCAAGTGCAAAAACTAATATCTGACAACCCACCTCAGCTAACACCAGGAATAAGGTAAGAATTTCAAACGATCTAACAAAAAAGCTGCCTGCACATGGCATAAATCAACAAAATCCTGTGACATTAGTGAGGCTGTAGGACCACAGAACTGGTTTAGATTGCTTTCCTACTCTATTTCCATGTTGTTTGCATACAAAGCTTGTATCAGGACCTTATAATGGCCTAAGTCCATGTCAAATATCTAAGCATCCACGTAAAAAGAAAAGTCTTAGGTGTTAACTGGCATTTTGGCTGGCAAACTCAAATTCTGGCTTGAGGATTAAACTGGCACAGAAAATCATCTGTTCAGTCGCATCTGTTTCTTGATGGGTGATGGAACTGGGAGGAGATTTAATACCCAGTGTGAATTACTGGCTTGGTCTATTCTGCTATTCTATTACCTCTCTCTTACACTTCTGTGTGCTGTCACAGCCCTGGACTCAGTTTAGGGGATCCATTGTTCAGAGCCACCCATTCTGTACTGAAGTCCCTAAAAAGTATTAAAAAATCATTAAGGGGAGATACATATATATGTGTGCATTCATTCATCTTTGGGTTTGCAATAAACGTTAACTATTTAAACCGAAAAGTTTTTTTTTCCCCTATTCGCATTGTTTCAAACAATTGAAAATAATTTCTTTATTACAAAACCTGGCCATAGCTCCAAGTCTAAAATACTTTCAGCACATACAGTAGTTTTAGACAATATCGTGCTTGTGTTTTCTCCTCGAAATGAAGCACATGCTCAGCTTTTTCTGTAGAAGGCATAGCTCAATATAAGTACAAAGAGAACATTGTTTCCTTGTTTAGAATCACATGATTTTCCTTTTCATTCCTTCCCTTTCTTCCTCCTTTTCTGTGTAGCCTGCTTTAAGCCTCCACTTTGCATTGTAGTATTTAGCATTTCTGCTGTTACCTCTACCACTTCTATTGCTCAGTGTTGCTGCATGCTGATCTTCTTGCTTCTAGAGCCAAATCCTGTGCAACTTCTGCCTTCAAGCCCTGTTGACATTAACTAGGTCTGAAAATTTTGCTTTCTTGATTCCTTTTCTGTGGCTGGTGGCCCGTTCTAAAGATGGCATCGATGTCCAGTGTCTGGGGAACCACCTCCAAGTTACAAAACGCTTGCATTCTGCACACACTTCAGCCCACTTTTGCATTTTGGCACAGTGGCTTTATCTCCCCCGCACTCCCTATGTTTTTTTTGCATTATAGATTGATTTTCTTGCTGTTGTTTTACATCACTTCAGAAAAAAAGCTGCACTGGATCTGCTCTCATTTGTTCAAGGGAACTAATCTGAACAGCATGAAAGTATAAACATTTCTAGGGAGTGCTTGTTTCTGAGCAGCTGAATACCTGCGTGTCGCTAGACATGAGGGTTTTGTTCAGCTCTTTTCAAGCAAGGTTCATGCACAAACTTGCAAGGGAAAGAAGGAAAAAGTTCGGGCAGCAGAGATGGATGGAGCTGGAAGGCAGCACACACCCGAACTAAACGGGAGTAACATGAAGTACGGGCAGCCTTGGTTAGGAAAGATGTGTTTTCACTTTGTTATCCCTAGATGCTGCCACGCACTCACACTTGGTGACTGCTCTTTCTTCCCAGGGAGCTGGTGAGCAGGCTTCATCAACGAGGGGTCCAGGTCTTCTTGGTCTCTGGGGGGTTTCAGAGCATCGTGGAGCACGTGGCCTTGCAGCTGAACATTCCAACAGCAAATGTCTTTGCCAACAGGCTGAAGTTTTATTTCAATGGTGAGATTCCCTTAAAGTCTCTTTTCTCTGCTAATTAATGCCACTTTTTTGGTTGAAACTGTTAGATGTTGGGCTACAGATACTGTCCAGCCTACAGGAACTTGTTATCAATCCAGCTAGCTCCAAGTAGAAAAATTGCAAGACCTTGTCAAAAACATGAGTTCAGGTTATTTTCCAGACATGAAATACAGCTGTAGTTACTTTTTAATTGCAAGCTGGGCCAAAGGTAAACCATGTTACAGTTGCTGACAGCAGAGTTTCATTTTCTCTTGCTCCTTCAAGTTAAAAGAGTTTATTACACTTACCTGGTTCAGAGGCAAACTTCACTGTCAGTGACTCTGAGGTATGTATGGAGACCGATGTGCTTTAGCAGAGCTGCTCTGGACTTTAAGCTTGCGTAATCAAGCAGAACTGTAGTTAGTGAGGCTGTTTCTTACTGTTCCATACGCAGCCTATATATCATACTGGATCACAGAATCACAGAATGGTCGGGTTAGAAGGGACCTCTGTGGGTCACCCAGCCCAACCCCCTGCCGAAGCAGGGTCACCCAGAGCAGCCTGCACAGGACCTTGTCCAGGTGGGTCTGGAATATCTCCAGAGAAGGAGACTCCACAACCTCCCTGGGCAGCCTGTGCCAGGGCTCCGTCACCCTCAGAGTGAAGAAATTCTTCCTCGTGTTCAGATGGAACTTCACAGGCTTCGGTTTGTGCCCGTTGCCCCTTGTGCTGTTGCTGGGCACCACTGGAAAGAGTCTGGCCCCGTCCTCCTGACACCCACCCTGCAGATATTTATCAGCATTTCTAAGGTCCCCTCTCAGCCTTCTCTTCTTCAGGCTGAACAA
>Ga0065711_1045038_pt1 | contig 13732 bp, 10 predicted proteins | sample Hoacrofraction12_FD_59098 | JGI IMG/M metagenome (GOLD analysis project Ga0065711, IMG submission 59098) | Hoatzin crop microbial communities from Cojedes, Venezuela - Epithelial fraction 12 v2 (version 2) | ecosystem: Host-associated > Birds > Digestive system > Esophagus > Crop | place... | reverse complement strand
TAGAATAGAACAGAACAGACGGCTTCAGTTAGAAGGGACCTGCAGCGATCATCCAGTTCAACTGCCTGACCAGCAGGGCTTGTAGTGATAGGACAAAGGGTGATGGCTTTAAACTGGGTGAGGGTGGATTTAGACTGGATTTAAGGAAGGAATGTTTTACAGTGAGGGTGGTGAAACCCTGGCCCAGGTCACCCAGAGAGGTGGTCGATGCCCCATCCCTGGAAACAGTCAAGGTGAGGCTGGATGGGGCTCTGAGCAACCTGGACTGGTTGAAGATGTCCTGGCTCATGGCAGGGGGGTTGGAACCAGATGATCTTTAAGGTTCCTTCCCACCCAAACTAGTCTACGATTCTATTTTCCACCACTCTCCAAGCCAGTGAACTGTATGGTAGTTGTCAGGGCATTCACGTAGCATGGAGAGTACTTGAGCTCCTGTGCTTTCTGTAAAGCAGACAGGTCGTCAACCTGCGCAAATCGGAGTGTTGTAATCACTCGGCTACTGCTGCTTTGTTTGAATTAGAGGGCAGGAAGAAACATCGCTCTGCCTTTGCTGAAAGAAAGGCATCTCTGACAAACACCTTTGTTTTTGACAAATCAGTATTTTCTTTAAAACATTTCTAGTGTGTGTTGCTGAGTTCAAATGCCTGTCTGGAATGGCATTGAGTTTTAATTAAAAAATTTTAATTTGATCTTCAAATCTATAACCTGCTAGCACACTACAAAGATCTGAGATGGCTGCCAACACTTCAACACATTTTTAAAGCACAAACTGTGGCTTTAGTCATATTTAAGTTGCATGAATGGGAGCATTCTTCCTTGGATAGTCCTTCTGACGATGAAATTTGTTTAAATTTCTGTGTTGTGCATCTGCATTTCACGCTTTCATATGGGAACAGGTTTTTTTCGTGTGCATCAGGGAGGGGTAAGGAAACAAGGACGCACTGACCCCAGAAGCTCTCGGGAATTTGCTAGGGCCTTGGGCTGCCTGTATGGAGGGGTGTGTGTGCTTATTCCAGTCTTTCCTGGTTCCTCTGGTTCTGCTGTGCACACCTCGCACTGATCCACCATCCCTGCCAGCGGTGTGAAAACACCAGCGAGCCTTACTCGCACAGCAAAAAGCCTTCAGGTGTTTTGTAGGTGAGTGTTGAGGAGCAACGAGTCAATAGGATGAAGTTCATACTACTGCTATTTTTGTTCCATGTGTTGTGTAGATGCAGGCGAATATACTCTCATCAACTGTCAAGTTAGCAATTTCTGTTCTCAGTAGATTCACTTCAAGGTGAAGGCAGAGCAACTGCCGCCCTTGGTTCCCTTAGCATGAAACCAAGCCTCTAAGGCCCTGCTGATGCCCACTTGAGAAACAACTTTGATTTCCATGGCTTGAAATGGCACCAAGAGATGTGGGCAACTGTAGCCAAGGGATGCTGAGCTCCTGTCAGCACTTCAAAGATGTTTCTTCTCCCTGTTAGACACACGGTTTAGCGGCTGTTACTGAGTTCATGCTCAATCTCTTTGGAGAGCAGAACACATTGTTCTTAACACTCACCTCTCATCCTTTCTGTACAAGATTTGGTTGGGTAAAAAGGCTTTATTCCCATTTGTTCTTGTGGAAATTAGGACAGAACCAGGCTGGAGCAGACCCAGATGCACATGCACACATCTGCCTATGAGAACAGCCGGGAGTGGGGTGGAGAGGAGCACCTGTAAGCAACCCTCTGCGCATAGTAGCAGGTTCAGGTCAGAAACCTGAGATTAGGGGGTATGGAGAAGAGTTACTCCATTGTTAATATTTATGTTTTATGGGAAAGCCTTGGGGGGAATTTTTTCATCTATTTTGGACCAAAAAAGTAAAAATTTGAACTTTTTCGTGGAAAGGAATTGCTCCCGTTTTACATCTCCCTGCCCCCCCAATGTATTTAAATGTTGAAATGAAATGGAAACAGGTTTGAAGACTCCTGACTGGTCCTTGAAAAGCGAACCAGGAACTGACAGCACAGAGGTCTTGGGATAACTGAGCTGAAGACTAAACGCGGTTTCTCCTGAGCTCAGGAACAGTGATCTATACTAAGGCATGGGCGCAGCTGTGGAGGACCAAGAAATCTGTTCCTTGATTTGTGCCTTGGTTTTGACTGTATCATTTAAGAATTACGATTCGAAAACACAACTGTTCTCATGTGTTAACTGAATAATTGCGTTAGTTTAATATCACTTATTTGTTTTGTATTTTGTACTCCACTCCTCTAGAGTGCCTTTTCATGGAGACTTTGGGCTCCCTGCCTCTCTCCTTCCCTCACTCTCCTTATTGCTGTATTGTTCATGGCTCATCTGGGGTAGGCAGAACTGTGGTGGTCTTCGTAGTCTCGTAGCCCAGAAGGAGAATTTTTTGTGATACAGTCACTGCTGTAAACCTTAAAGCCTCCCGTTTACCCTATTTGTAATCCAGTTATGTTGTGTTCTCATAAATTCCTAGGCCACAAGACACCCCGATACATCCCTGAGTTGATGACTGCCGGGTGAGCGGCTGTCGTTAGATAACCGAGCACACCCTTGCAACTCTGCCCAGAGGAACAGAGAATTGTTCATACCTATGACTAGCTGCTGTGGTTGAGCAGGGCACTTTCCAAAATGGCCAGTGCGTTAGAAGATGGTTTTCTCTTCTCTCTCTCCCCTCCCACTGACCTTCCCCAACATGGCCTTGACTAAATATGTAGTGCTGCACACGAAAGGAAGGAATTCAGAAGTGTGTGAAGTACTTGCAATTAAATGTCATGCAAGCCACATGTGGTTTTATTGCTCCAAATTCAGCTCAAATAGATGGAAAGGATTACAAAATGAGGGAACAACTTGGGTCAAGCTGGAGTGTTAAACAAAATATGTTTTCCTTTGGTAGCACCTTGGAGCGTGTGATGCATTTTACCAAATGAAGAGAAAGACGTGGAATCCAAGCGAGGGGCTGAGGCGAGGTATAATTGTCACAGGAGTAAGGAAGTTGGGCAGCGTTGCTGTATGAGCCTTACTCGTTCTGGTGCTCGAAATAGTTGCTGCTTGCTTTGTTTGGCTTGCGCCGCTGCAGAGAAGGGAGTGTTTTCCATGCCCGCTGTGACAGGACAAGAAGGAATGGTGGTAGGAGTCGGAAGTGAGGTGATGGCTCAGGCTCACTAATGGGAAATTAGGCAAAGGAGAGACAGGAACTGTGCATGCTGAGCCTGCAGTGAGCCAAAGCTTAGGGAGTTCTCAGGTCTGTAAGATTATTGAAGATTTTTTTCCCTTGCTGTCCCATGCAGCGAAGGAGATATCTCTGTACATGAGATTTTATTACCTACCATTCCTAGGGAGATTCCTAGGGAAATATGTATAGTTTCTCACTGAACTTGCTCAGATCTCTGACATTCCTGCAATCAGGAATCTCCTGATTAGGAAATTTTCCACTGGTTTTAATTGAGAACTGCTCCGCCCTGGTAGAACTGCTCAACTCCTTTTGTGAAGTTGAGAGCCAGAAGACTGCAGCAAACCTGCCGCAGCCCAGTTGTCTTCTGCACAGCAAGCTCTGAAAGGTTTGGTAGTGTTTGCTGGTGGAGGAGGGACATGTGCCTTTTCCTGAAAAGCCGAGGAGAAAATTTACTCCCTGTATCAGCGCTGCCATTGCCTTTCCCAGTCAACTGCTGCCAGCTGTGGAAGTCACGTTCCCTCCTGCCAGCCGCTCATTGTGCTTTTGCAGTAGGACGAGGGGGGATGGAAGAAGGGGGGATCTTAATTGAAAAAATAGGCCTAGGGCTTCAGGGACATAACAAAGTCAGTGGGAGTGTGTGAACAGCAATTTATTTTGTCAGTTCAAGTTACAGTCACACTGACATGTGAAAATTGCAGATGCCAGTTTCTCAACGTGTCGCTGTGACACACAGCATCCCAAATAAATAAATAATGAAACCCTGGACTTGGTTTGCAGAGCTTTGGAAAGCTCACAGAAATGGGATATACAAATTGGCAGGCAAACTGAGAGAGTTTTCTTGGGTATGAGAGGCATGATCTTAGCTTGGCCCTTCACGAGATGATGTTCATACCTTTCATCACTTCAACAGGTGTTCCTGTCGTCATTGTAGTCTTCATATAGTTTATGGCCTTCATAGCCTCTTTGGGCTTTGAAAATGAAGCTGTTTTCATGAAGAATGAAGCAGACCTTTTCACTTGAAACTGTAAAGGATGGAGAGGAGTGTGGCTGAAGTCTTGATCTGAGACTGAGTAGACCTCCGAAGCAACTCGTTAAGGCTAGGATCCAATTAGGAAATTACCTGTTGCCCTGACTGCTTAGTATCCTTAAAAATGTTCCATTTCTATATTTTGTTCTTCACTTGTAAAATGGGAGTAATGGTGATATTTACATCTCCTGTCTTTTCTGATTTAGTTTAGATCTTTTGGTAAGGAGCTCTCCTTTCCATGTATTTCTGCAGCACTTAATGTAGTTTGGCTCAGCCTTTATTATGGTATCTAGATATTCTAGCAATAATATCTCGTTGCAAATCCAGTAATTCCAGCAGCAGTCTCAGCAGTGAATGTTTGTTCAGTGGGCTTACGGAAGCAGACAAGTAGCCATTAATGATCAGGTGAGCAAGTCAGAAAAATGAAGAGTTTATTGAAAGTTCAGTCAGAAAGAAACTGTTCTGCCGAGACCCTTGGCAGAAGCTTGAGTGGCGGCAAAGACATTCATTGCCAGTAAAAGAGAAGTCCTTTATAGTATGGCAGTGCTATGAACAGTGTTCTTTCCCATTTTCCGAGTTAATCTGGGTTAGGAATCAGCAGGGTGGTCAGACAGAATATGTGACTTCTGAGGAAATCCTGAATAACTAGACTGATTTTATCTAAGAAGAAAAGAGTAAGAAGGGATATAAGTCTTCAAATGCATAAAGAACCTGCGCGTGTAAGATGACACGTTATTTTTGGAGATGAAGAATAGGATGGAAAACTGTAAATTTAAATTGCAAGGGGGTCTGTGTCCAGAAGCTGAGGAAAGTATCAGCAAGGCAAGTGGGGATGAGAGCTTGTGCCCTTATCTGTAGCATGTGGTCCTAGCAAGCTGGGGGTGGAAGGGAGTTCAAGGTACTGTCTAGCTAACCCTTGCTCTAAACCAACATCTGAAAGATAAGTGCTAATATTTTTGCTCAGTATTTCAGGAAGCTGAAGGTCAATGCAGACAGGAAGGTTTATCTGGTTGCATGACTTTAGAAGCACTGTTAAGCTGACACTTCTTACCAGCAGGTAGATTGTGCCCAGGAGCGTTCTCACTGGCGCAAGAGGATCCCCCGATTGGTAGAACAGTACCTCACCTTCGGCTGCACCACTGTCTCTTTTCATGTAAACTTGAAAATAGGGGATGGAGCCTCAGGAGCTCAAAGCCAGACCGTCCTTCTTGTGCAGCCAGGGCCAAAAGTAATTTTGGTCACATGAGGCTGGAGACAGAGATGTGAAATGAGCCAGAGCGGGATCAGCTCCTGATGACAGAGGAGCGAGCTCCGTCCATACGCTTTCCAGGCCATGGTTAAATCTGAAGTTCTTCTTTTCCATGGAAGAGCATCCACTGACATTGCATCAGTGCTCCAAGGGGAAGTGCTGCACTGCCCTTCTCACACTTTTGAGAGAGCCTTATCTGCTTCCTTGAGAACTACAGAAAGAAACTGTATGAATTAGGCTGCAAACAAATCTTAGGAGTCTTACTGGATGTTCTTCATCCACAGCTGCCCTGGTCACACTCTTCTGAGTACACCCCTAGATGGACAGACTTTGAGAAAGCTGATGCAGTTACTCAGCAGACCACTTAGCATGAGATTAGCTCTGTACTTGTCTATGCTCTTAAAACATGCGTCATTGTACACTGTAATTATAAGGAGAGCTAACTGGCAAGGAAGGATGATTGCATCATTAAGGCACTGGAACAGGAATAACTAATTCTGCTATTAACTCCTCATGTAACCCTGGCTATGACACTGAAGATACGTTTTCTCATCTGAAAGAAAAAAAATTTTCCTACCTTATCCATCTTATTTTCTTGTATTGTATAATGACGCTACATCTACATGATATTTTGAAGGGGCAGAGACACGAGGAAGTTGTGTCTATAGCATGAGTGATGAGGATCCAATTCAAACTGGAATTTGAACTAAAACTATAGGTGTCCTACAATAAGAACATTACTGTCAATAATAATATTTATAATAAAAACATTTACAAAGAATTTGGAAGATTAATCATAACAGAAATAGCTAGGAGAAAAGTCTGTAGTTTATAATAGGAACCTGGTTAATTCTTCCTGTGTCAATTTGTGACCCTGACATCTCTCACCAAGTATTCTGGCAAGCTCATAGCACTTTCAAGAAAAGATTTAACGGCCAAGTCACAGCAGTGAGATCTCATGTTGCTTTTAGTTTATTATTATTGCAAAATGCACTACTGAACATCTACTAGTGTATCAGGAAATAAAATGCTGTGGAATTACAAATGAACTTTGCTTGTAAGATGAATGAGTCCGTGATGTAGAATCTTTGATACCAAAATCATTGATGCTTTTATGGTGAAGATGCATCCAGTTGCAAGTTTGGTTTTTTTTTTTAGTGTGGAAGTTTTGGCACAATTTAGAAAAGGTAAATTTTGGTGAGATTCTTTGTAATTTTTTTCCCAGAGAGTTCAGCCAGAAATGAAATATGGGTAGTTTCATGTGGTTGTCCCCCTCTCCCCCCATTTTCTTCTTTTTCTTCTTCTAGATCAAATGTTTTTTACAAAGTCGACTTTTTTCTACCTCTGCTCCTACCTCCCACACCTCTGCTCTTGTGCTCAGAATTCCACAGGCCCCTGGGGCTCTGTTGCCTGTTGATACTGTTGGCAGAAGCTCCTCTGTCCATAGAAGCTGTTTTCTTGTGCTGTGTTCCCTGTGCCTCCATTTTCATTTGAGTCACATTATAAACCCGTGCAAAACTCTCACAGCTGAAGAGCAAAGTCATCACTTTCAAATTCGCAGTGCAAAGCAATAGGTTTTTTTTTTTACTGAAATATTTCAGACAATGCTTTTATCAAAATGGGTCATTCTTCTGTCTAGTCGGTGCGCCGCTCCTGGCAACCACCAGTTCTAGGTGCAAGAACTGCTGCAGTGGGCAGTAATGGATTAAATATGTCCACTGTGAAAGATTCTTCCTTAATTGCATTAGTTTGAGGTTTATTTTATGCCCTGATATGTGGCGTTGAGCCAAAGAGACCACAATACACCTTCCCTTCCAAGGTCCGAGCACCGAAAAGTATCCCTTTACAAGAAGGGTGCTTAAGTGCTTTTCTGAATCGAAGCCTGCGTCAGTGCTTTAATGTACTCTGTTCATGCTTGGAAATGGCTTCTATTCCTCTGAGCAAATTTCCTTTGAAGAAGCTAAGCCTGCTACAGTGTCTGAAGAATTCAATGTCACACTGAAAACTTATCCCCCAGATCTGTGTCCAAAGAGATCTTGCTTAATGGATGCTACCTATTACTGCCATACAGCATTCCTCTTTCAAGCACTGAAACAGTCTGTTCTCTCCCTAGGCAATGTGTCAAATTTTTGTCTGGTTGCCTATGTTGTTTTCCATTTATATTGAAGGTTCTAGAGAAGGTCACTTCAGTGCAGCATCAATAGCACCTCCGTACCCATGATCTCATACGTACGTTTGAGGCTGACTCCAAGGCAAGAGTATGGTCAGACTCAGACTGCCCACTGGAAAGTTTAGGCAGCCATCTCTGTAGGAGAGTGATTTAGGGATATGTTCTCTTCGCCACCGCTGCTTTCAGCACAGTGGACCACGTTGTACTTTCAGAGAGTGAAGCAGGTGCTTGACCTGCCTGGAGATGGTTTATCGTGGTTCCTGTCAAGCCTTACTGCTGACTGCCCGTTCCTTGTCTGACTGCCGCAGTCCTTGAGGAAGATTCATCCCTGAGTCTAGCTGGGCTATTTTAAGGCAGTGCTTCTAAGTATCTCTGCGAGCCCATCTGCTTCAATTAACTTTTGTCTGGCCTGAGCTGTTTTTGTTATCACCCTCTTTTTGCTGATAAAGCAGGAACATTGTTAGAGGCGATTTTTTTTATCCCCCCCTGCAGGAGCGCCAGGATGGATGGGAATGAACTTAGGGTGCTTAGAATAAAAGGAATTGTCAGGATACCTGGCTCCCTGGCGGTCCTGACAAATCGATCGGGGGCCTCAGGTCTCAGGTTGCTCGATCTGCAAAGCAAGGCTAATATTTATTTCCATTATATATATTAATAGCACTTAGTAACTTTGAACAAGGTCAGGACTTCGCTGCATTACATGCTGTGCTAAGACACGCATACATTAGTTCCCGTCTCCTGCCTCCTGGAAGGGAGTGATGTAAGAATGCAGTGCCTGAGAGATGCAAGAAATGATCCATAATGCATGATGTATTCCGAGGTTCTGTCCTGTCACTCCGGCTCGTCTGATGGAGTGCATTATGGGCGGGAGATAACTTGAGCTGGCCTTTTGTAACTTGATTATCTTATTTCAGTGTTAGTACCGATGATAAGGATCTACGACTAAAGGGAGACAACGTCTGAAAAACCTCTGTAAAGTTTTGGTGCTGCTGCTGGTGACATAAACCAGGGAGAATAAAGCAGCGATGCCAAAGCACACGTACCTCCACCAAACCTGACCCACGTTTTCTCTAAATTTAAGCCCCTCACTTTCATCACTGCCTGAGGTCCTGGAGTCTCTCTCCAGATGATCCCGTGCTCCTTCAAGTTCAGATCAACGGCTCTCTGAATTAATAGATTAGTAGACAACAACTCTGTGAACCTGCGGTATGAATTAATAAGTAGGCTGTCTCCAACCACTGCTAATGCATCCCAGATTTAGGGCTGCCTGACAGGCAATGTTCTGCCATTGCCACCATGTCTTTATTCTCTGCTTTAAACTTGGAAGCCGTGGTTAAAATAAAGAATAGTTTGGAACTTCTGGTAGTTAAATCACTGCAAGCTCCCATTGTGGCTGCACAATGACAGCGCGGTTGCTAATGTCTATGAAACGGCTTTGCAGGATGAAGTTATTCTGGTGGGACCTCGCTGGGTTAGTTCTTTTGCAGACAGGATGAGGGACCTTTGGGTGCAAAAGCAGCGTGTTGGGGTGGCATCGCTGAGGTTATACAGCTGGGAGTTTGGATCTGTGATGGCATATGATTTTTTTGGGTCCTTCTGTAAATGGACAATATTAATAAAAGGTGCTTCCACTGAGTATCACTGTGCCCATGTATTCTGGTTTCATGCTTGGAGGCAACGGTTAAAGTTCAGGGTGGGAACAAAGGCAACGAGATGCGCTGTTGATTGTGTAACTTTGCTGGTGATAAACAGACCGCACTGGGTGCGGGGCTGGACTGAAGTGGAGTGGGTGCTTGTCTCTGAAATACTAAAGCAGGAGTTGCTAGCACTTGAATGAGCAAAGTCTCTTTAAGCAATGCTGTAGTACATTGTCATCCTCTGTAAGGCAGAGAGGTGGACCTGCCAAACCAGCCCAGCAGCAGAGCTAAGGCTTTGTGTTAGTACTGATACAGGTATCGACCAGACATCCTATACTGAACCAAAATGGATCTAATGAAGCAAAATAAGGGCGTGCAAGCTCTGAAAGCTGAATGAATCTGAGATTAGCAACACTATATGCAGAGCTACAGCTTAACCTTGTATGAAAAGATATATAGAATTGTTTATGAAATGGAGGCCTAGTTGGGAGGTGGTAATTAGTTGCTGAACTGCAGTATTCTGAAAGGTGTGTTTAACGCAGAATTAGGAATCTATAAAATCAATGGTGATTAAAATATCCTTTTAACTTTCCACTCTACATCTTTTTTTATAACATAACCCTGCTTTATAAAGTTTGAAAGTGAGGTACAAATTTAGCAAGAGCAATTAATATGGTTTGAGAGGTGCTGGCTTTTCATGCCTTGCAGTCACGCAGGGCAGTGCTTGGGGGAAAAACGGAAAATGATCCAGAGCCTTCATTCCAAGAAAGAGTCTAGACATTAAGCCACTGCATAAAAAGCTATTGGAAATTCAAGGATTTCCTTACAAGTACTTGCATCTTTCTTTCCTGGCTTCTTCTGGAAGCTGCAGAGAGGTCCACTGACTTCTCGGAGATTCACAGTAGCACATAAATTAGACAGAAAGAGTCCATGGGAAGTGGGCCAAAAGAAAGGATAGTTCTTAAATATATTATCGACTTCACTGTTCTCCTTTATACATTTCTCGACACAGCAGCTCTTCCTCTGCACTTGGTGAAATATGCTTTGAAGTAAGTTAAATTGCCAAAAAATAGTTACGCTATATTTTCATTCTCGATTTGGTATGGAATAATACAGCAGAAGTAGTAAAGAAGAGAGTCATGTTACTTCCAGTGTTGATGCAGTGGTCTCCAAAGTCACCTCCAGTTGTTCTGTCCATCCCTCCGTAACTGATGAGGTGACAACAGTGGCAGACAACAAGCAAAGAGAGCAGAAGGTCCTATAAAGGTCCTGTAGAGCAGTTTCAGTACTGGGTCTTTTTTCGAGCTGGTGGTTGTTTGGAGAAAGGAACCCATGGGAATAAGCCACAGCCATTCATCTGGTACCCACTTCTGGTCCACTGGAGCAGAAGACAGGTTAGTCGCAGGGGCCGTCCATGCCCGATAGAAATGCCACTGGAAAGGTGATTTTTTTCTACCGACTATTTCAGGGTTAGGGGCATCGAGTGTGGCTGTCTGCTGATTGTTCATGTGGGCCAGCTCGCAGCTGCTTTTTGAAGGTACTTATTTAGGTAACTGTTGTATTTATCAGGGTGGATTAGCCGCGGCTGTTGACTTCAGTGCTTTGGCACAGGCTGTCAGAACTTATGTTAGCAATGCTCTGCCCTGGATGAAGTGCATTTACCTTTCAACCTCTGCTCTCACTTCCAAGCAATAAGCTACTGAGGGTTTCATTTACAGTCAAACATTCAGTGGAGTTCCTATCTGCAGCTCTTTGTTGTACATTGGATTTTTGTTTGTTGAAATCAAAGGGAAAAGACCATCTGCACCTAATGGCTACCAGTAAATCGTGGCTATTCCACAAAGAGATATAAAGCACAGTAGGATGTTTTCAGAGAGATAATAAATCTGCTGGGTTTGTCACAAGGAGTGCCAACATTGTTTGAGAGAGAAGAACTTGTGGCATTTCCTTTGCTCCATCTCAGGCGTAATCTCCACGAAGGCCTGAGTACATGGCCAAATTGTCTGCTCAGCAGATCTGTCATTTTCCAGCACCATAGGGCTGAGCCTGTCCTCTGCAAATTGTTTAGGGTAATACCATGCTTTATTTTCATTACCAGTGTTTTACGGGAACTAAAAAACCAGCCCTCCTCTTGGTTAAGCTGCTTGAGCTTTGATAGTACCTTGAGGGCTGTGAGGAAGTTTTTAATGGAACGTATTCACCCTAATGTTGTTCAAGGTAAGGAAGAATTTAATCTGAAGTAAAGGCTTATCGTTTAAGAGCCTTTCCTTTAAATTATTATCCTCTCTATGCCATTATCTTCAGCAAAAAGTTCACGAATTTTCTCTCACATGACTCGGGCTAACCTTTACATTCATACGTACCTCTAAAGTAAACGCGACTACTCGCTTCAGAAAGGTTTCTCGCTCACACGAATTAGTTTGTTCGTTCTCTAATAATTCCACTTGTCTCCCCTGCAGATGAATGTCACCGCAACCTCTGTGCTTCCACACTAAAACCTGATCTCGTCACTCACTTCAAAGATGCAATTCACTGCCAAATCCCTCACCTTCATCCATCTCAATCTAAGCTCAGCAAAATGACCTCTCAAAAAGTACTCTACAGAGGCACTCTTTAATCAACATCTGTTTAGAGCTTTCCCTGTTAACTTCACATAGGCAGATTGTTTTCCATAATTAGACACAGATAGGCTTTGATATAACCAGCTGACATATAGAATACATATTCATTTCTCCCTCTGACTTCTTAAGGGTCTGAGTAATGCAGAAGAAACACCTAGTGCATTTAATACTAGTCTCAAGAGTTTCAGGCTTGTCTAAGAGAGTCGCTGAAGCACGTCAGGTAAAACTCTCAGCCCTTGTTAAAACGAGAGGCTTAGGACAGTGTGATGCTCTTGATGAACTAAGAGGCTGTATTTAAAGAAGAAATGGAGAGGAACTTGAAGCTCGTGTCTCCATATTTTCCTTTGCTAGATGGGCCGTAAGGGGTAGAGACGTTCTTTAGGGATGTGAAAATTATGACGTTGATAGAGCTATTGTTGCAAAGAGTGTATGGGCTTGCAATTATAGCCCTGAACAGCTACTTGGGGCTCATTGATGCTCGCTGCTGTGGACTTTGCTTGGTCTGTTATTGTCTTAGGCCATTTGCAGAGACTCTAGTTCAGATAAACACTTAAACATACAGTTAAAGTTATTCATATGTAAAATACCCCCTAAGCCCTCTCTGCTAAACATGACCTTGATCTCTTGGTGCTGCACTTCCCCAGTGAAAAATAGAAATACGATAACAGCTTTATCAGTCTGAAAACGCCCAGCAGTCTCATGCTACTATTTCTCATGTAACATAACAAAACATATCTATAAACGTGATAGTATTTACTGGCTTGATTCTGCCCTTTCTCTTCAGTGAAATTAAATAACAGCCGACTCCAGAGGCAGGCTGATTGATTTCAGTGAAACTAATGCTGCTCCTCACCAAGAGTAAAGGCAGAAGTATCGGAGCTGGGCGCGGAGCAGGTTCTGTTACTCCCCTGTTACTGCCACAGAGCTCTGGTTATTTTGAGAAAGCCTCTTCATATTTTCTCTTTCGCTGTCTCCTCCTGATCTTTTCTTTTCGCCTTTTCTCAGCTTCGTAGAATAGTCTCAAAACCTATCAATTGACTGTCAGTGTTAAAATCTCCTATTTCTGGAATTTTCAGGTTCCTCAAGTGAGCATTTAGAGCTGCGGTATCTCCAAACCATCTGCTGTTACAGGAAAAAAACAACACTTTAAAAGCTGACAGCTGACTTTCAGAAGACTTTAGTAATTGCAGCCTCAGTTGAAGTTATTGAGAACTAATAGACTGAAATGTTTTGGAAAGTCAGGGCACGGGAGGGTTCATTTGCATTCTGCTCCCTCCAGCCTCATAATTTTCTACTGTTTTTCAATGTGTTATTGTTAAAGGTATCAAAGTTTGGAGGTGATTAAAACTCAGTAGTTCGTTTGGTCTCTAGCATCTTGTTTTCAAACATTTCCAACAGAAGTAAATGCTTAAATCCCATTAAATTAGAGTCTAAATGCCTTAGGTTTCTTTACAAATCCTTCTGGTAGGCATCAGATATCAAACAGACAAAACAAAAAAATTAAGCTGAAGCCAGGGTATTTTTCTTTCCCTATGGGGGAAAGGGCATCCATTATGCAATGAATCTCCTTTTGTAATGGTTTGGTGGCTTTGACAAAATCCATTTTACTTCATTGTCCTTTTACTTTACATAATGTCCATAGAATGGCAAAACAGAAGATGTTATTGCTGATCAGAACAATTAGCATAAAGCTCTGGAGCAGAAGAACGTTGCAAAAAAAGCAACCTTTCAGGCCAGAGAGACTTTCTCAGGAACTGTATTCTGCATGAAGGGGTATGACTTGTCTTGCAGTCCCCCAAAGCAGTTTTCATCTGTTGTCTTCATATTAGAAAAAAAAAAAAAAAAAAAAAAAAAAAAAA
>Ga0065711_1045035_pt1 | contig 13732 bp, 7 predicted proteins | sample Hoacrofraction12_FD_59098 | JGI IMG/M metagenome (GOLD analysis project Ga0065711, IMG submission 59098) | Hoatzin crop microbial communities from Cojedes, Venezuela - Epithelial fraction 12 v2 (version 2) | ecosystem: Host-associated > Birds > Digestive system > Esophagus > Crop | place... | reverse complement strand
TTAAATCCATTCTTTTCTCCAAATCCAACTCTTCACTGCAGTCATTGTAAGAAGTCCTAGTTTTAAATATCCCTAAACTAAAAATTCTTGCTGCTTCACAGGCTGACTTTACCAGCTTTAAAGCATTGGCATGGTTAACGAGCCAGAACTACACTCACTGAATCAAGCCTTTGTCCAACAAAATTAATAGGAAGAGTACAGCTTTCACTGGGACAAGAATCAGCTCAATCTGTAAGTAACAGCTGATACAACCTTTTTGTTCACATCTTCCCCTGTATGGCTTGTTTTCATCTGTCTAGCTGAAGAAGACCATATACTATAAAAAACCCGTACATCAGTGAAAAGTAGTTCGCTCAGGGGAACCTACCTTTGGTTTTCTGTAGATTTCATGCTGACTTACTGATTTGATCTTCTCTTATTATTTTAAGGCCTCCATAATCAAACAGATTTCTTGAAAAGCAATGCAGAGGGGAATAAATCAAACCATAACAAACAATTCTGAAAATGTTTCCCACAGAATAGTACATTCAAAAAGAGTCAGCTGTTTTTTTCCACTCTATTCCTATATGAATCCTGTTTATCTTCTGATTTCAGCCTTGAAGCAGCAATAGTTTACTGCACATATTACGATTTAAAAACCCCCTGATCTCACTGTCACATTGCAGAGGAAATGTCAGTGAGACCACTTAATCTGTTAGTATAAACACAACCTTTCATAAAATAACTGGTCTTCCTACACTATACTGTGTTCATTTATTATCATGTACAATACCTTTGCTTACAGTAATGATATGTGATTAATAACAAAATATATATTTTGAATTTTCTTGCATAACAAGAAGACACCGTTAGTTAAGTATGCCTTAATGACTCCCTAGCAGACAATCTGAACTGCTACTAACTGAACAGAAATCTGCAGCAAAAAAGATTTCAAAAAAATTCTTAATTATTGAGGAATACAACAACTGATTTCAAACAGAGTTATTACACTTGCATTCTCACTTAAAACAAGACACTGATTTGTGACTTAAGGCACATTTCACTGAGGACGTGATTTGATTGTAGAACCTTCAATATCTGAAAGTGTGACTGAGGAAAGCAAGACCCTAAACTGGGCTTTGAGACTGGAACTAAATTCGCAAGTCTCCAGTTAGATATGAAAAAAACAGCTTCTCCCCCCTCCTTTCAGGTGCTTCATGCAAACCACTCATATAAAATTACGAACACCATGATGTGTTTTTTACTAAATCTGAGTAATCACAGAACAGACCATTTTAAATAACCCAGCATTTTTCAGTGGGAATAATTTCCTACAGCTACTATTATTCACAATTACTAGTGATTTTCTACTTGCACCCTGTTACGCCCTTCACTTGCTAATTGCCTTTTTTTATTATTGTATTGGAATATGTTGCTTGTTAAAACACAACATGCTGAGTTAAATAATAGTGACTGCAGCTGCCCTCATCTTTAATATAAGTAAAGATAGAACCACCTTGGAAAAAGACTGAAGTCTTCACAGCTCTGGCCTCGTGTCAGGGCTGAGTTTGATTTTAAAGTCTACTCTGTTTTGAACACAATTTGGCATACCCTTTGGACTCTTTGCAAGCTTCCAGAACTTGCTAACTCCAGTCCTGGTAAATAAGGCCAATTGGAAAAAATTCAAACATAAGTGTACTGCAAATCATCAAAAACTTTGCTATGCAGCCCTAAATTAGTGAAGTAGAGCCTAAGCAAACAGCTAGCTGACAAGCACATTTAGCATTTGAATTAACTATAAATATCTGTACTTTTTCTATCTACTATATATACACACCACAGCAACAGGAAATAAAATAATAAAGAACAAATTAGCATCCTCTTTTACTACTTTCATAACCTGATTACAAGCAAGTAAATTAAGTAAATTCACAGAAATGGACTGTAAAACTTTCCTGTCGCATTGACTTTGATCATTATTTGTACTGCTCATGTGACTTGCTCAATGCTTTTAGATAATGTGAGGCAATATAAAACACAGACTAGGAAATGGTGCATTTTATCCTAAAATGATTAAATAAGAGAAGATATTGTATAAACTTTATAAACTTTTTTTTGAAATGTGATATCACAGTCATTGCTTTCTACAAAAAGGCTTGATAGAAAACAATAATAGGCTTTGGAATAAAAACCCAACAAACCAAAAACCTTTAAGAACTTCTTTCACTGTTTGGTTTGGTTTTTTTTCCAGATGGATCAAAAATTTAACTGTTGCTTGTAATTAATTCACTTAATACATTAAAACACTGAAATATGGTGATTCCAAACACAAAAGACATGAATATATGCACATATAATACATTAATAAGGTACATTGAATCACTCTAGATGTTCATCTCCCTTGAGAATTCGTGCATTAGTTCCACATCTGTAAATGTAAGTAAGCACCATTGTTCTATTTCTCCATATGGTGACAAATTACCCAGGTATCACAACATGAAAGGACCCACACGGAACTAATGATACTTCATGTGTGGGGTGGAAGGCTGTGCCATATAATAAATGCGTATTTATCATATGGCACTGTTACATCTTTAACAAGCAGACTGACACAAAATACTGAGATACTGACCAGCTGACCTCCAGCTATTCCAGTACACCACACCAGGCAAAGTTCTCGAGGGAAAAAAATCAGATAGCCTTCAATTAGACACACATTTAAAACAGAGGAAATAAAATGGCAACCTTCATTCAGAAATTTCTTAGCTTTCAAGAATCTGGAACTTTGAGAGCATCCTTTCGTGGCAGCTCCCATACCTCATCTTCTCCTTACATGCTAGTTGCCTCCCGGGCAAGGTATACCAGCAGACTAAAGCAAACAGCCATCCACCCCTGAAACACCCAGTCCTTACTTGCACAGCATCTTACTTCATACCAAAGCTATGAATACAAATATCAAAAACATTCATGTTTCACATTTGGGCTGAACTTATACCTAAAGACGTGTTCCATCCTATGCCTAAATTAAGATACCTAAATCTCAGCTGGGAGGCAACAAGGAACAACGTCTTAAATCAACCCATGTCTGTATAGGAGAGAGCACTCTCTGCTCTGCGTGTGTGTGGAGTCAAAATTAACTAGCTTAAAACACTGGTGGAGGAATGATCTTTTGCTCCCTTGGACTTTTAAACAAGCAGCCAGGAGTGTGACCTACTTAGATCGCCCAGGCTTGGAAACAAGCACAAACCTCTCATTGCAAACATCCATTATTACCCTCTATGTTATTAGACCTAAGAGATGACAAATCTAAGATGCTCTCAATGGTCTGCTCCAAGATGGAAATCGGGGAAGAAGAGAGTGATCTAGAAGAGGAGCTGTGCTTAAAAACCTGCTATGTAAATCAGGGCACCAGAAATTAGCATGAAAATGTCTGCCTCCCCTACAAACGATAACACTTAAGTGCTTTAGTACATTTCTGCACAGTACTTCCCAGGCAAGCGCAGTCTTGCTTTGCTCATGATCCAAGCCAGCTCAGATCCAAGCTGCCTCTGAACCAGAAGACATGCAGCTAGGCTGGACCGCTGCTGAGTCTAAAGTAAAACATCCCTGTTCCTTTCCTTAGCACAACTTGTTAACTTCGACCCAGAACTGCACCCAGCTGTTGTTCAGATTGGGCTTGTGTCCTCCTGCTGCACCAGCAAACACTTGAGGCCCTCAGAACCAACGCTCTACCACTTGCCTGCCACATCGCCAGCTCTACGCAGCACTTGAATAACACCGACTTGAAAATGCTAAGGGAAATTAATTGTCAACAGAACTCAGTTACAGAGTCCAAGAGGAAACAAACGAGTGACTTTCTCTGTTGATTATGATCACAGTTCTGGCACACTTTTGTAATAAAATTAAGCAAACATTAACTTCTGCAGGGTCAGATATTCTTACAGCTGCTAATTCTGCTTTGCTTACGATGTATTTTGTTCCCAGTAAGCTTCTGCTTGTACTGAGCAACACTAACACTGTTCTGTATGACGAAGTTAATAGAATATTAAGTGAAACATTGTTCTGTATTTTTATAAACAGATTCTGATAGAACTTGCTAAAAAGAACTTGTTCTTAAAACAGAAAAAATAAGTGATTAAAAAATCCCATGGAAGTAAGATGCTAAAAGCAACACTTCAAGGGTCATTTTGCACTAAGTGGTCTTGTTATGTTATGTTACAATGTTCAAGTCTTAACTTTTGTCCATCATTTTGTTACAAGAAACATCTTTTAGTTTCAAAAACATCTGTAGAATCTAAATTCTGCATTCTTACTGATGGAAAACTGGTCATTTGTTTCTGAAAAAAGTTTTCCATAGCAATGTTCAAATTGTTCCTTGAAGAACACAAGGAGAGTCACGCTGGTTCAGGCTAATGATCGATTTAACGAAACCTTTTGATGGGGAAAGCAAGTTCATGAGCAATTAATTTTGTCTTGTCTTACACGGGTGCTACTGGCACTGCCAAAACAAAAGATTGAATGGCATGACTTTCACATGCTGCTCAAAATACTCAGAATTTGAAGACAAAGAGAGTAAAAGAGCTTGCCAACTTTATTATGCACATCTAATGAAAAAGTTTTAAAAACTGATCGAATCAGGATATTTTCTGAAGGATGAGGCACAACCCTAAAATTATTCTTGCTGGCAAATTTCAACATCTTGAGTCAAATTCCTGAAATAATAAAAAGTTGGACAAACTTTTTCTGAAAAATAAGGCCAAATTCTTTTTGTGGAAACCACTTCTCACGACATCAGTATGATATCTTAAGACAACTTGAATTTCAGAAGCTCTATAAGATCAAGCTTGCAATTTTTAGGGGTTGGGTGAAAAAACAGAGGAAAAACATACCATCCAATAATAACATTAATAACTATAATATTCAATAATAATAGCTATACGGCTAGGAACATGGTTTATAATTTACATAATTTAATTAAGGAAATGTCAAAACACTGGTTTCTACTTTAAAATACTGCCTTCTGTGGTAAATTAAAGATTTTATACAAAAGGTGCATGTTTTCCTTTTATTTTTAAGCAGCCTAATGAGAAAATTATCTTTCATTAGGTGTGACAAATACCAGAGCAAACTGCAAGTTATATAAAAGGATTCTCTCTGTCTTCAAATATTCAGATCAAAATTTTCTGGAAGATATACTTCAGTGAAACAAGTTAACAACTCAGTAGATAGTTAATCAGCGAAGATTTAATGGTGTATGGTATCAGGGGTGGAGAATCAAGATACCCAGCGTTCACTTCCAGTCTTCAAAAAAAAACTACATAAGCTGAATTATATGTAGGAACTACATTCATATATATGGTATCAAGAGCTAAATATTAATATTTTAGCCTTCTTATTAAAAAGGCTTCATCATCATCTAGATTTGGGTTAAAGTTCCAAACATGGGTCTAATTATCTCTTTCTGTGAAAGATTTGGGCGTTGGCTGGCACCTGATACATTTCTTCTCACAGAGGTAATTCTCATTGTAATCAATTCACTTCTCAGAAATTACTGGTTTTCTTTAATAACAAAAAAGGGCATTTCAAAAAAGTCTAATTCCAGCCTTCAAAAAACATCACTATAGCTAGCTGTCACAAAAGCATGGACATCAGAATTATGAGCAATATCAGCCACACCTATGCTGAATAGTCTGTATACTCTGTATTAATCACTACTACATTCTTTCAAAGATCACTTCAAGCTGTTTGCCACTGCCACACTCAGAGGATCACTCAGCCTATTAACAAACCACCAGATCCTTTTAAAAAAATCAGTTTTCTACGAACTTTGCTGTTGCCATGTACTGCATTCTTTGTTCCTATATGTATGACCTTGCACACAGTTGCATGAGAATTTTTTTTTTTTAATAGAGAACATGGTCTACAAAATGCTGTGAGAAGACTGTTCTTTGACACAGAATTTCGTCTAACCAGTTACTTTTATTATTATATGTGATTTCATCTGTATGAGATCGATTTTCTACAATACAATATTAATAAAAAATATTTAGAAATGAAGCAACTATTATAATTAGCCACTACAGAAATTTGTAGCTAACTAGAAGAGTTCAATAATATTTCTGTGCTTCCTAACCTCGCAATGCTCCTGTAGATCCAGATCACCTTTCAGCCTTTCAAGGAAGCTGCATCACAAATGTGCATTCATGCATCAAGCAGCGCTTGTTACCTATTACTTTAATAACTCATCCATAACTCTGTCATGGTAAACTTTTCAAGATGTTCAGAATAATCAGTGACTCAGAATAAGCAATCTCAGCCTGACCAAGAACCCATTTGTGTCATTGGAGTCTTTCACAATTAGTCAGGTGACTTTGGAACAGATTGACTCTCACTGGGTTGTTGACAAAATGATGGTTGTTGGAAAACAATGATTTCTAAAGTTACAAACTGACCTGGTGCACAGGAAGTACGGGATTATTGAAAGATGACTGTGGTGAGTATCAGTGTGTGTAGAAAGGGAAAAGAATTTGATAATATCTGCACTATAGATTTATATATAAGACCACATGGAACAGCAATAAAACAAACCAACCTCAATCAATCATCCTTACCGATTCAATGCAAAAGCATAGTGAAATTTAATGTTGTGTTGATCAGCCAGATCGCAGGTAGGAAGCATTTCTAGTGTTTCCACCAGCTTCACCATAGCATCATAGTCCTGGTATGAATTAAAAAAAAAAAAAATAATAGAAAATGAAAGCAGAGGAAAGCACCACTAAACTAAAACACATCATGACTGCTACACAATATCTCAGCTGACTGTTCCCAGAAGAGTCAGTGAAACAGCCACAAACTCTGCATAACGAATGAAACAGGGATTTTGTCTATCCATGTCAGTACTTGCTGCTTCCTCACCTCAGTGCTACTGCCCAAATTACTGACTCCCTCTGGCCAGTTTGATCAATCACACTCTCGGCATCAGGAAGGAAAGGTGATGAGTCTGCCTCTTTCAGGCGTTATTAAGGACTTCTGATGAATGACACTTCATCAGGTCATCGCAAGCTACAGCACAGTCCATTCTGCAGTGTGTCAGATGGTTGTGCATTCGTGTTGGTTTCTCAGGAGTAAACCACACATACATTGCTGAAGAGGCCAGTTTACTGACATCACAAATGGCCTCGTATTACTTAATTTTTTTGTTCAAAATGTGTTTCCAGATGATTACATTTCTCAACAGACAATATCTTTCAAAAGAATGTAAATCATCATCAGAGGTGGCCAAAATGAAGTTAGATAAAGTGCTGCAGGAAAATACGCATCTCAGAATGGAAAGTTGGTTTATGCAGGATGATGGGGTCACCCACTGCTCTCACAATGCATTTATACTTAATAATCAACTTAGCTTCTGACAGAAAAAAAAAAAATTCTAATTATATTTGACTTTCGGAATGGGGGAGGAAAGGGAGAGAAAGGAAAAGCAAACAGGATTTTTCCTTTTTTTTTTTTTTTAAGGAGGTTAAAGATGACTAAAAACAAAGGAGGAGACCTCAGGAAGTCACCTAATCTGTGTCTCTTGTTTGTAGGCAAAATAGATAAGAGTTTAAAGCCCTTTAAGATGCCCAACAGAAAAATCAGTGTTAAACAATGTAACAATTTAGTGTCAGCTTTGAATCACTGTTTAACAAACAATAAAGTATAAAAGAATAAACAAGAGCCAAAATCCCATGGTAAAATAATCTTCCTTAGTCTTTAGGAACATACCTGAATATCTCTGTAAGAAAGAAGCAGGTTTATGACAATGTCAGAAGTCAGCACTTCAGTATTATCCATACGAAGCTTAATCCTGGCCAGCTCCTTAGCCAGTTCATCGCCTTGATACTTCTCTCTAGCTTTTCTAATATCATTTAGCAGTGTTTCTTTATAATAGGCACTAAAGAAATAAAAGACAGATATATGGGAAGAAGATTGTTAGATAATTCTTATGGAACATGGTTATACTTCTAATAAAAAGCATAATTTCTAATAAAAAGTACTATGACCTCAGAGCAAGGTGCACATCAAATGTTTCCATGTTTTTCATTAGCTCATTATACATACTCCACCTTGCACTACCTCATACCGGGGGAATATGTACCAATACATTTACAAACAGGATTGTGAGATAATTTTATCAACACAGTAAAAGTGGGGCACTTCTTTGCCCCATCACTGACTGTGGCGGATGTGGTACTCTGTATCGTATCTGCATCCTAAAGAAGGCAGCAATTGGGTTAATAAAGTGACACGGAAAGACCAGTGTGATGTAAAGAGGAGGTACATAATTTTATCACAAAAGGAGGAAAGAGGTTTTCAAACAAAGAAACTGAAATGAAAACAAGCCACAAAAGCTGATGTAGTTGCTATCCGTTTGATGAACATAATACATAATGTGGGCGGGATCTATGTAAAATCCCTCAGTAAACACTAACATCAGTGCACAATGCAACACTAGAGCTTTTGTAGAATACAAAATCATATATACATTATCAGTGTGACAGTTCTAAACGACCCGGACAGGCTTCTTAGAGGTAACTTTATCTGGAGCAGCTTAAGGGGTCTATAGCTTGGAAGTTAGTAGCTGTCACCTGACTGATACTCCAGTGCACACAATGTCTTTTTTGTTTACAAATAAGTATTGCAAAGTATTCAACTTTGCTTAGCATAAGCCCTACACATAGCACAGAAAACTACGTTCTCTAATACACATTATATCCTATGTATAACATGTAAGATATGTTTATAATGCAAAGCAGCAAGGTCACAGTAAGCACTATTGGAAAGCTTTTAATAGTTCTTTTATTGTCAATGGAGCTTAGGCCTAATTCACCACGGATTTCCTACCTCAGGTTTCTGTCCAGCATTGCCTTCTACCAGGCTAATGATAATTAGCTGTTCTTGTGCTAACCAAACCAAAGGGAGATACTGGATAATGTTTTTCAACAGTATCCAAAGGACTTAGCAATGGGAGTCTCACTTTCAAGAATGATGCAACACTTAACCTCTTCAAACTTATTCAAGCTTTCAGCAGAAATGAGGTATTGTTTAGCGACATCTTCCTCTTCACGGGGATCTACCACAACAGTGTCTAATTCTGCAGCTGTACAAAAGCCTCTTTCAGGCACTTCAGCCTGAAAATGTGAGAGAAAAAAGAGGCTTTACTGTAGGACTTCACAACAGAAGTATCAAACCAAAATCTCTGACAGCCCTGGTCATAAATGTCAGAGACAAACATATAGGTAGCGTTGGACAGCTGGTGCCCAGACCACCATTCCACAATGACACAAATGCTAAGCAGTACCATAATTTACTAATGCCAGGACCAACTGTGCTACTAGCTTCATGAGTCCGCACTGCTGAGCGCAGCCCTCCCGTATGCTGACCAATGAGTTTCTGCACTTCCTCTTGTCCCTCTGCTCAAAGTGGGCCTGTGTTGCCTGCATGTAGCCTCCCCTCTAGCATTGTTTTGGAGAAGCAGGAGGCAGCCTGTGCTTCTCCAGGCCAGCAATATCTCAGTCGCTGCCAGAGAATAGCAGACCTGCCACAGATGGAGGTGTAAGGGACAAGGAGTGTGTGGGCAGAGTCAGCTATGGGATCCTGAGAGTGGGACCAGGCGAGACAAGGAGTTTTTTAGACAAACCTTTCACCTGGGCAGGGCAGCAATGGCGAACAAGAAAGAAACCCGAGGGCCCTAAGCACTACCTCATGCTTCAGACACTGGGAAAAAGAAAACTTAGAAGCTCAGTCCCAGTGTTTTCCCGAAACACAAACAAAACCAGACTAGCTGCAGAGTATAGGGTGAGCAACTGAGAAAGAGAGAACTCCATCTCCAGCCCCAATCCTCAAGACTCCAACAGTCCGTTGCAGAAATGGATGAACAGTACCATGTTTATTAGAATATATCAGAAGGGTAATATTTAAAAAAAAAAAAAAAAAAACCAAGAAAAAAACCAAACCAAAACACAAAAAACAAATAATAAAATTTACATTTGATTGCCCATTGCTGCCGTATATATGCACACACTTATTTGGTGACAGAAACGGACAGTCTTTGGCTTTGAGCTCTACAAAGAGGCTGTGATCTTATCTCCTATTACAATCTTGTACACTGTAATTTATACTTAAGCATTTTACCTTGCCCATGGACCACCTGTGCTTACTGATATTTCAGAAAGTAACCATAAATCAATTTCTAGCATAACATGCTTAGTTAACTGCAACAGCTGCAAGACATTAATACAGAAAGCAGTAAAGTTAGCAGCTTCTTTTAACACTATATTAAGTGCAGTGAAAAACAAAAAATAAAATAAAAATAATCAATGCTACTAGACATTCTGAATCTCTTTTTATAACATCAGAAAGAGCCCATCCAAGTTTCTGGAAATGTATGTGTTGTAAAATTACCATGATGTAACATGAACATCCTTGAGAAGGCTGATAAACTTGTCCACCAGTGGGACACAAAGTGGCCCCAGGATATTGTCCCAGCTGGGTTGCATATACTCAGAAGCTCTTCGTTGGGCATCACTTTCACAGCAAAAATAGTCAGCACAAGGTGTTACGATGTATGGAATAAAATAATAATTGCCACTGGAAGCCTACAAGAAAAAAGTTTAGAAAACAACTGAAAGTGGAAATATGCTTGTGTATACACAGAATCTTTTACTGTCAGAAAAAACAGCTAGATTAGGGCTATGAAGATTTAGCACACTGTTTAACGCAAGTTTTGCAAGCATTGAATTCAAAGAATTTTCTGTGGAAGAGTTACAAATACTGACAAGGCTGATGAATAAGGGTCCAGATCTGTTAAGCAACAATATAATGAAACTGTTCCATTTTTTTTTGTGTGATGCACAGACCCTAATAGGGTCTGACAGTTACAAGCTAACCTTCTGCTCCTAAATTTCTGGAGTCAGAGAAGTATTTGCATCCTCTAGGCTCACTTTGTGCTAGGAAGGATATGATGCAGAACTCTTCACAAAGAGAGAGAGAGAAGTACAGAAACATAGGTATTGGAAGTACTTTATGGAGATGTTTAATCCAGAGTGTAGTGGCTGGCCTTGCTGGACTTGTCAATGACATGCTCAGACTCCAGCGCCAAGAGCCAAGGAGTTAACAAAGGGAGCAACTGACTCGTGCTTATCTTACCAGACAGGAGAAAAGGGGGAAAGCCCACCATTCTAAATCAAGCGATCTCCGGGATGCGACAGAAGCCGGGCAGCCAGAGTTTGCTTAAACATTTGGCCCCCTTGACCACAGACCAAGATGCCCACTCCTAGTCAAACTGCTGAGTCCCACTTGTGAAGACACAACATTCCATGCCAAGAGCCAACTGACATACAATAATTGACTTCAGTCCCACCTCGCCAAAAGATTTTCAAAAGTGTAAAAACTGGCACTTGAAAACTCTCTTCAGGAGGAGGAGCAAGCAAGAACCTTACCTGATGGATGGGTCAATGGGCCTGAACCTCTCTTCCCCCCCCTCAAGAAGGGACGCCTTTTTGGTAAGAGTTGCGCCTCTGACTTTGTCAGACGTATCCCTGGGAACACATTGTTAGCTAAAGCACTAAACTATTACCTTGAGCTCAACTTTTGTAGACCATGCATTTATCAACGGCAATCCCGAATCTGTGACACCTGTCACTTGACTAAATTACCTATTGTTTCAACTTTGCAAAACTGTTTCAGCGAAAGTCCTTGAAAGGACAGGCAAGTGTCTCTGATAAGTGGCTACACACTTAAACCTTTAGACATAAACCGTTGACCAAGACTGGGACTAGAAGTAGATCCAGCCACACCTAGACTCCTCTCTGAGAGAGAGTTTAGGACACAAGGGGGACTGCTCTGAACCTCGTGAATCAACAGGAGGGCTTTCCTTCTGCCACTTATCAGACTCCTTTACCCCTTTTAACGCGACACCAGAGGAACCTACATCTGTTGTATGCTGCCATCAAACACCAAACCAACCAACCAACCAAACTTTGAAATGTTTTGTAATACATGTAAGACTTTTAATACAAAATTCTAGAAATAAAAAACAAAAAACCTTAGTATGCCACTTAAAAAGTGTAAACGTGATCAAGGTGCTGAAAGGGGAGAAGAAACAGGAAATGCCCTTCAGAGCCCAAAAGCAGCAAGTTCAGAGTCTTCAGCTCCCGAGCAACAACCCAAAAACCAGACAACTGCAAAGTTTTCCACAGCTACTAGAGGCACCAGTATCCCATTTTGAGCTACTACAATTATCTGCTGTTCAAAACAAAAGTAAATTTGCATTTCAGAGTAAACAGACAGGAACATTGAAGCATGGGTCAGTATGATAGATCTAACACAATCAACTGTCTCTAAATACCCTTCAGCTACTACCTTGGGGATATCAAGGCATTAAACACATACAGCAAAATCATACCTTTCATTTTTTCATATCATCTAAGCCTGCAGTAAAGCTTATAGTCACTTTGAACAATGGGAGAATGCCGAGATGATGGAAAGCATGGATATGAAGATGACACATTTTTATATTCATTAATAAACTAGACAAGAGAAATACCTGTTCACCAGAAGTAAGAATGTAGAGCAGTTACTAAAAATACAGATGGAAAAACACCTGTATCAGTGACATCCTGTTACTGATATGCGTCTGTAAGGATTTAGAATTTTAAATTGTTTCTAACAGATAAAGATCAAACCACATTCCTTCCTCATAAACCCTACAGTACAGTATGTCTGTTGTAACAATACAATTATCTGTTGCAATGTTATCTTTACTTCCTACTAAAAAAGTCAGAAAACTCACAACCCAAATCACCAGTATGTTAAAACTATTTAATCTCAGGTTTACTCAAACAAACACTGAGTTCAGTGCAATGCGAAGTTGCTTGTGTATAAACTCTATTTTAAACCTGTAACAGTGAATTAGCTCTTCCTGCAATGGAAAAAAAAAAATCCAATTTGAAAATATGATTTATCTTGTGACACAGAGGGCTGCAATTATGTATTGAAAAAGCACAGCAATTTTCAGAAAAAAAAAATGATGTATGAAGCACTGTGTTGATCTTATTCAGCCAACATCTCATCTATTTGACTTAGATTTCTTTCCTCTTTTTGGACAGCTAAATCTATGCAATTAAAATCACATTTTTATCCATTTTATCCACATTTTTGTGTGCAGAAGTCAGGAACCCTGCACATATTTGAGCATGTCACCTTGTCTGAAAAGTAACCAGCTCCAATTTTCCAGCTTCTTCTGTCCAATATTTACATATAATATAAAGCCCTTTCATATAGAGTCTGTGGGCTTTCTAAGAGTCTTGCTTATCTTCATTACGTAAAAAAACAGTTCTGTACATCTACTTTCTTCACACTATTGAGGGCTAAAGATGGCTGAAAATATCATTCTTGCTTCTCCAGATTGTCTACTCAGGATGCCAGTCTCTGACACCACAAGCTAAACATTGTGAAAATTATTGTCCTGTCATACATCAGCTACTGCTTTTTTGAGATAATGAATAAACGGCACAGGTTATGTATGGAGTAATATATATAGCAATTCTAGCTCCAAATGTACATAACCTACAAATTATTACTTCTTTAATCATAGAATCATAGAAAGTTTTGGGTTGGAAGGGACCCCTAGAGGTCATCTAGTCCAACCCCCCTGCAGCGAGCAGGGACACCACTAACTAGATCAGGTTGCTCAGAGCCCTGTCCAACCTGGTCT
>Ga0065711_1009392_pt1 | contig 13732 bp, 7 predicted proteins | sample Hoacrofraction12_FD_59098 | JGI IMG/M metagenome (GOLD analysis project Ga0065711, IMG submission 59098) | Hoatzin crop microbial communities from Cojedes, Venezuela - Epithelial fraction 12 v2 (version 2) | ecosystem: Host-associated > Birds > Digestive system > Esophagus > Crop | place... | reverse complement strand
CGGCGCTCCGGCCTGGGACTCACGGACTCGCCCCCTCAGCCCCCGCCGCCATCTTTAAACCACAGAGCGCCGGCAGAGAGGGGGCAGAGCGGCTCCCACAGCCGCCTCCGGTCCTCCCAGGGAGGCCGCGCGCCCCGCCCCGCCGCGGTCACGCGTGGCCGGGCACGGCGAGGGAGCGGGCGGGGGTTGGGGGGCGAGAACCCGGGCGACCCGAGCGAAGGCCCCAGGGCCGCGCTGCTCATGGCGGAGCTGAGCCCCGGCCCCATCACAGAATCACAGAATGTTCGGGGTTGGCAGGGACCTCTGTGGGTCACCCAGCCCAAGCCCCCTGCCGAAGCAGGGTCACCCAGAGCAGGCTGCACAGCATCGCATCCAGGCGGGGCTTGAATATCTCCAGAGAAGGAGACTCCGCAGCCTCCCTGGGCAGCCTGGGCCAGGGCTCCGTCACCCTCAGAGGGAAGAAGTTCTTCCTCATGTTCAGCTGGAACTTCCTCTGCTTCAATTTGTGCCCGTTGCCCCTTGTCCTGTCGCTGGGCACCGCTGGAAAGAGTCTGGTTCCATCCTCGTGACACCCACCCTACAGATAGGTGTGGAGCTGGGGTGCCAGAGAGCGGTGGGGGGCCTGTCCCCTCCACCGTGGCTCCGCAGGTGAGCTCCCCAGGCTCCACTGGCCTGGCCGAGGGTGCGAGGAAGAGGAAGGCACGGCCGCGTGATGAACGCCGGGCATGCTGGTGGCCTGGCGCAGGCGGCAGCAGCAGCATCCCCTCATCGGGCGGCCAAACACGCACCCTGTTCTGCAGCTAATTGGGGTGAACTCTTGCCTTTCCGCGGCTGTAATGCTAGCACACGGCTCTCTGAAGCAGAAGCGGGGAGGTTTCACCCCAAAAGTGTGGTGCCCGGTGCAAGTCAGAGGACCCAGGTGCCTGTGGAAGCGTTGTGCCCCCCAGGCTGGCCCGTATTTCAGCAACGCTTTGGCAGTGTTGCCTCGTCGTGGGTGAGCCACGGTGCGTGTCCGTCTCGAATGCCCTAACTGCATCGCCGAGAAGTGACGTGACGGTGACAGGTTGGCTTGGCGGGACTCGGGAGCCGGCCAGCCTCCACGGAGCGGCAGCAGCCTGTGGCTGTGCTGGGGTGGGAAGGTGAGGAGAAGCTCCTCTCTCAGCTCCGTGAAAGTCGGCTTTCTTGCGTGAAATTCCTGGCGACAGGAATCCTAAGGTTGTGTTCTACCTTCCTGGGGTCAGGAGTTGCTACCGAAATGCTGTCACGTGCACTCAGACTGCGCCCTGCTGCAATAATAATGCTGCCTGAAATAGGGGTGGCCCGTCCAGCTGGGCCGGTGTGTGCTCTGACACAGGCTGGAGTAAGTGGGGGTGAGGAGCATGTGGAGCCAGAAATGCCTTAACTCACTAAATTAATGGACTAAGAACGTTGGGGAGATCAGGAATTACAGGCAGACTTGTTAATAACACACAACAAAACGGTTCTTAAAATAGCACTGGGAACACCTGGGGTGTAGCAGAGGGTACGCATTGCCAAGTCCGGGACCTTGGATGGGCACGGTTGTGTCTGTGTGGGCAGAGGGTGGCCCTGCAGGATGGGCTGTCTGGGGCAGAGTGGGCCCACATGGGTAAACCCTGCAGTGGAGATATTTCCTGGTCTCATTCCAGGCAGAATTTGCAGGGTTTGGCATTTATAAATGGCTTGCCTTGTAAACAAAATATATGTTCTCTGGAGACTGTAGAGAGACAACAAACATAGAACTCCCTTGTGCCAGTTGCAGTTGCCGTGTAGGCTAGAACCACTCTTTAAAAACCATCAGAAACAGTATTTTTCTTTCCTAATGCCTTTTACCGCTGATCCTAAAGAACTATCCAGAGGAAGGCCATTAGCATTTTGAAAGAAGATGCCAGTGTCAAGGGACTGTTCTACATAAGTGCACTAAGGAGAATTGGGTTTAAACACTGCTGTTCTTCCTCAGGCCTCATGAAATCCCTCATTCTCCGTGCCAGCAGCTGGTGCACGTGTAGCAGCCTTAACGTCCGACTGCGTGAAACCTGTCTGACACACAGAAACATCTTAACTGGGGATGAAGTCAGGCAGGGGCTTTCTGAAAAGGCCTGTTGAGAGGGGAAGAGGGCTGCAGCACGGTTGCTGTTTGCTGTCATGTAATAGTATCTTAAGATTATGCCATACCCTATTAAAAAAGCTTCAAAACCAGTGCCCCGGCTATTGCTGGTTCTGTGCTAAACAAGCCCTGCCCTCAGACTGTAGCACACTCGGTCCTCTCAACCACGTCGTTTAGATGGTATCGTACAAGCGGGGGATGCCGAGCCCTGGTTGGTGACCGCTCTTCTGGAGTGCCTGCTGGGAGAGCAACGGGGATATAAACAAGAAACTCCCCAAACTGAAAATGACTCCATGCTTCTGAGTCACCGATGACACTGAGCCACGCCATTCCTTCTGGTTAAAATGGGGGCTAATAAGTATTTACTTCACAGAGTGTTACGGTTATTAACCATGCAAAGATTACAAAGTGCTTTGAAGAGGTAAAATCTGTATCAATGCTACCCATTATTATCAGCTGTGATGTTATCAGCCTCGTGTATCAGGAATAGGTTGTTTTTCAGAAGGTAACTTCTTTTGAAGAGGTCTGGCACGGTGCATTAATGAGGCATCAGTAACAGTTACTGTCGTCCTGGCGACTTCAGGCTTCCAGTCAATCTGCCATCTCATGAGCTGTTTGGGGAAGGGATGAAAAGGACCAAGGAACAAAGGCAGCATTGAGGTTACAATAATGTGCCTGACGAGAAATGTGATATTTCTAGAAACGCTTCTGAACTGACTTTAAATATTCACCATATATCCATTTCTTGAGGCTTCTTCTAAGCGCTGACAATGCATCGCTCCACACCCACAGCGTGCTCCAAAAATCACGCAATCAAATAATTGCTGGCTGAGCAGTCTTACGTGCTCTGCATTACGTGTCACGAGCGTGCTGCTGTCGTCTGCCTGAAATGCGGGTTCTGTGCCAGAAGCAGCCTGTGGACAAATTGTAGACTCCTGAGCCGAAGTGTTGAGTCAACTGGGCCGTTTCTGTTTGTAACTTAGGAAAAATTAACTAGCAGTACTCTGTCGGTGGCTTGAAAATTAATTCTAGGAGTAATCTTTGCCCTTCTTCCGGCTCATATACCTTCTGTGTATCAAAGCTACACAGAGAAACAGATTTGTGTTAAAACATTTGGCTGGTATTTAGGGCATGGATGGCATTAGTTAAGGTATTTGCTAAATGCCTGGAACAGCAGAGGCCTGACTGAGGCGTTTGGAGAGTTCTCAAGAGTAAGGGATATGTGTGCATAACATGTCAGGATTTTCATGCTTTTCTTGCAATAGCAGAACAAGTTGTGGAGTTCAGGACAGCTGGAACTCCGCTGGGCGTTGTGCACAGGCAGTGTGTGGTGGCCCCGGGCACTGCTGCCCAGCACCCCGTAACACCCCGGACCTTACCTGCATGAGAAACAGGCAGCCGCCTCTTAGCCTTAATAGAGCGGTTCTGGGGAAAGACATTTAAAAAAAAAAAAAAAACCAGAAAACAGAAAAATTTTAAAATCTGATAAAGGCTTCATGACGCAAGGTTACTTACTCTGCAATAAACATTGGAAGCTTGCAAGTGCTGAGCCATTTCAAAGGCGAATGTCGTTTCTTGGTGCAACACGTACAAGCACTCATCCTTCCGTCTCTGATTGACAGCTCTGAAAATGCACCGTCCGCACAGATCTTTCATGGCACAATAGGTAGGGTTTCAGCATTGTCTTAAAAGTTATTTTGAATGGTTACTCTGATTTAAAATTGAATTTCTGTGCAGTGCATGCAAGATAGCTTGGGATACTCACAGGCCTGTTCAGTGAGGGTCTGTGAACATAAAACTTCCTGGGGAAATATGGTTTTCTAACAGATTTTGCCCAACAGCACAGAAAGGTTCACATGCAGCCCTTGACAGATTAAATTTATTTTGTTAATAACTGTTCTTTCTTCCACCATAGCCAAAATAAAAACCCCACACCGCACTATCCCTCCCCCAAACGCTGCATCCCACCACCCAACTCAGCCCTTTCCTCCGGGCGACCAAGCTCTTGTGTCTCTTTGATGCTGCTTCAGCATTATCCTCACTCTGACCACTCTTCTGAGGCTGCCAGCTACCAGTCTAAACATTGACGCCTACTGCGAGAGCGAGCCAATGAGGGGCTCTCTGTGGAGGGAGGAAAGGGCCTGGATGGCCAGTGTTGTAGCAGAAAAGACGAGTGCGACTGTGTGTAGAGACTGCCAGCTCACTGCAGCATCTCAGGCATCCCGATTCTTCTTTTATTTGGTCCTGTGTTTTTGTGTTAGGTAGAGTGTGTAACTAACCACCCTCAGGGATCATAACTGTGTGGCCGGTCCTTGTGTACATATCTATTAGCTATAAACAGCAACACATTAACTGCACTGAGGTTTTGCAAGAACTGTACCCGCCGTGGTATAACCCATAACCTTCTCACAGCCGCCATCAGAGTAAAGCCAGAGCTGGGGAGACGTGGAATAAGCAGGTTACAGGACTTCTTCAGTAATTGTTTTCCTGACTGATATATTTCTGGAGGCACTACAGCTGTGCCGCCCTTCCCCAGCATCTGTTTAAGGCACGAAAGGTTGTAGAAGGGTATGCTAATTAAGAACACCATAAAGAATGTTGTTTGTTTGCCTTTTTTCCCTGGAAAATGTTGCCTCTACTAACCAAAAATGATGACAAGTCTCTGCATCTGCTGGGAATTGCAAATTAGTACTCAGCTTGCACAGTGTGATCACTGATACAGTACATTTGCTGAGGTAATATGAGGTCTCTCCACAGTGCTGGTGATGATTCAGGCTTTTAGGCATTTGTCTGCAGGTGGGTCGATAGGAATTCTGTTTTGCCACCAGAGTTTCAGAGTTGCCTTAATTCATGTTTAGGAGCCTATTTTTTGTGGTTCCTAATCTGAAATCTTACTCGCTTGTTGGACAGCGAAGGGGTTCTCTAGTTTGCAGACAGAAGCTCTGCTTCCTGTGTTTTCTGTTTTCTCTGCCTAGAGGTTTGTGGCCATAGAGCTGACATTTGGATAAAGGATAGCAAACGCTTCAGAGAACAAGGTACCATGGTAACTCCATCAGCACCCCTGAGACCAACCTCGTTCCACCTTAGATTCCTCTGATGACTACTGTACTTTGAATAATTTGTAATTTGAATTAGAATAACCATTTGAATTAGAATAACCATGATAGTCCAAAACAAAATAAAGGCTACATTAGCCAGAACAAAAATGTCCTTGTCTTGTTTTTCTAAGATGTAGAACTAAAATAAGATGGAATGAGAATCATAGCATCATTTAGGTTGAAAAAGAGCATAAGACTCCAGACTTAGCAGTGCTTCCCCTCCATGGTCCTTGCTTCACCTGCTAGTTTCCCCTTATACCTCCTTCACCTCTCTTCTTGCCTCCTCACCCTGTCATTCATGCTCAGAATACTTCACCAGCCAGCGAGTTACTGGCACCTTCGCTTCCCTTTTCTAAATCATACTGAAAACCGTGTTTGCCAAAGTTGCCTTTGTTACAATAACTAATCTCTCCTGGTATTGCTTTGAGCTGTAAATTGTAATTGCACTCCTGGTATTGTTTTGAGCTGTACACACATCTGAATTTAGTCTTTGATCTTATAAGGAAGCCCGAGGGTAAAATTTCTTGCAGGATTGCTGCTCTGTGTTATAAATTTAGGATGGCAGGGATCCAGCCTTGCTCTGGACCACTTTGGTCTGTGTCCTGGCCATGAATGGTGTCCTAAATAATTAAATCACTTTTTAAAGTCAAAGTTTGGTCTAAAATATTGTTATTGTTTCATTCTACAAAGTCCAGATAGATTCTTCTTTGGCAGGATTTTTTATTTAATTATGCAAGAATTGTAAGTGATTACTTTATCTTTCAAATGACATTGTGTTCCTTCCTCACACAGTTATGTAGTATTAAATATCCACGCTTTTCAGCTTCCAGCTTTAATGTTATTTCTTTACCAATGCTCAGTAATGTGAAACTACTCTAAAGAAAAATGTAATTGTAGAACTGAAGCAGGAGGAAGCATCAGGGTTTTGTAAGCTGTTTCTGTGAACGTGTATGTATGTGTGTGCACACAGAAGAGACTGGTACCCAAGAGAGCAGCATGTACATTTGTAATTGAATCTCACTGAAATTTAAAACTTGTTCTTTCTGTTAAACATGCAAATATTTCTGTTCTCTTTGCAAATTCTGCCTCTCTGCTCATTACCAAACCTTTCAGAAAAGACATAAGCCCAAATCTTCATCTGATCAGGCTCTTAATGTGTTTTGTGTGGTCTTTATTTAGACTGTAAAATTGCTGAAGTAGGAAACGTCTTATAAAAAAACAGCTACACTGTCTCATTTTGCGTCCAAATTCTGCTCCCATACCAGCTGTGTGTGTTTGCCTAGCAGCAAGTCTTCTGTTAATGAATGACTTGTTCTCATTAGCTTGTCAGGCTGGATGTTTAGCCTGTAGTTCCCACTCATACAGAGCAGCGCTCCTTCCCTTGTAGCTTCTGGTAAATCAAACAATGAGATACATAAAGCCTTGTGTCTCTGCGTCTGACCTTTGTACTTGTAATCATTGACTAACACAGAATGCCAAAATCAAGTAACTAGCTGCTGGTTAAATGTATTTAACGTAAGCAGAGTCCTATGGACTGCCTGGTGTGGGGATTGTTGTAGGCTTTACCATCGGCTGCTGCTTCTGAGCCTTCTTTAAAAGAGGGGAAAATTAATTCCCTGATCGGCAGAACCAAAGGAGTTGCACTCGATATGTTTGTTTTGTGAAGCTGAGGTCCAAAGTGGATTCTCTGACACCTCAGAGGTTTTCAAAATGAGGCCCTGAGCCACCTCATCTGACTTTGAAGCTGGCTGTCCTTTGAGCTCAAGTGATCCCTGCAAACTTAAATTCGTCTTCTAACAAAAGTTGAGTTCAGCTGCCGGTTTCCTCCATTCAGAGCATTAATTAAGACTCTGTCCTCTAACTACAGTGAATTTTTCCCAAAACTCATAGGAACTGAATATTTCTGGAACATCTGTCTCTCTGTCTGATTTGCATAAAATTAGCCAGCAGGTTCACAAGTCACTGGGAGGTAAAAGACAGCTGGGGCAGACAGACGCTCCCTTCCCCACACATGTAAGACAACTGTATAAGCTTTGTTTTCTTAAGAAAACCTTTCTTCCCTTTGTTCAGAAAACTTGTCAAGTGTGCATCTAATGAGGCCTGAAGTCATGCTACGTCCTCCCAGCTGCAGCCAACCTGAAATAATACCTCCCCAGAGCTAACAGCACATTTCGTACAGCTGAGGTATTTACTGTGCAATCCGAACTATGCAGAGAAGTTGAGACATTTAGGAGCGAAACCCGGCCATCTTCTTTCTGATAGTCTGAGATGATAGAGTTGCGCTCACACGAGCGTATGTTGAAGTCTGCCTGGTGCCTTGTCCGTCTCTGCCAGCAGACACGGGAGTATGTCTGTTACCTCTCTGTGTCATCATCAGCTTTCTCATACCCGAGAGTGACAGAAAGGGGAATTTGACCTCAGCGTGCTAGAGACCGCCTGGCTGTCTGCCTTTCCCTTTTTGTCTACTCTTTCTTAGGATGCAGTCACACTACAAAATTACCTTGAGTCATCTGTCTTGGAAGTTTTTACCGTGGGTTTCTTGTGATAAAGGGCAGACATACTAGGCGCATTAATAATCTGCGCTGCTAGGGGAGATGCTGATATGGCGTGAATCCACTGTGGACTGTACCTGCTTCTGAGATGTCCGTCTACCTGAGCCAACTTCCCATCCCTCCCCAAAGTCGCTTCTGCAAGGGAGCAGTTCTATAGCTTCAGTCCACAAAACTTGCCTGATCATTCAAGAGACTCCTTCAGCAGCCATGGCAGCAGATTATTCTGTTTCCCTTTCTCCCGGTTTGCAGAGAACACACCTATCTTCCTCTGCTTTTGATGGCCCTGGAAAACATTCTGTCTTCCTGGGAAAGAGATTCAGAGTGCTTCTATTTTCTGCCTCACAGGGAAGCAGAAACTGTGAAATTATCAGCATCCTCTGTTTGTATGTTCCCTGGAGCTGTTATACAGTGCAGTCTGAAATAGAGATCCGGCCTCAGGGATTTGCTAATGATGTATTCAGCCTCAGCATGGCACATGCTCATTCCTGAGGAGTTACTGAGTTAGCATTTATAGTTCTACACTTTTCCTCTGAGTAGATGAAACCGTCTGATTTTCCCTCAGCACTGAGGTCTTGCGCGTTGGATTCTCTTCTCATGACAGCTTACTTGGAATGTCACCAGAAAGCTTTCAGCCTGGATCCTTCCTCCTAAAATCACAGACTACAGTAGCATCACGCCAGAGATTCTCCTATAACTTGCTGTCTGATCAGCAGGCAACAGTAAAATGAAGTCTTGTTAGACACCATTTCAAAATAATAAAATGAAGAATTCTGTGCTGAGGATGGGTGATTTTTGTTGTGGGCAATGGAAGCCTTTTGCAACTGGGTGAAGAAGCTCATAAATAGGAAGCAAGGAGCAAGGAGTCGATGAGGAAAGCACAAGTGGAAAAACTGTGGGGAGCGAGCGCTGCTGGTTGTTTCAATGGTGCTGACGTGGGTCCCTGCTGTAGAGAAATGGCAGTTGTAAAGGATGAAGTGATTTCACTGGAGCTTTACCCTGTTCTCTGTTTGGTTTGTCAATTCATGGTTCTCCAGCCACTTTATGCAATGAGGGAAGTTTTTGTGGTGGCAAGGGTTGAACTAACAGGAACACTTTTACTATATATCATATTAACTTGCTAGTGAAGACGAGACCTCCCTTGCATGACCTACATGCTTGAACCCAGAATCCCTCTCCTGGGCCTGCCATCTTCAGATTTAAGTCCTTTAAACAAGCTCAAGTCTTCATCTCCTCATCCATATTTCCAAAGTATGTAAGCCTCAAGGCACTAGGCCAACAACGGAATAGTGCTGAGCACAAAGATGTTTTTGTAACCACATCAACTCAGCCCAATGCAGATCAAATGCAGCAAACCCTGCAGATTGCTTCACCTCCCAGTGTAGTTCCACTATAACCTCCCATTTTTGCTGGTCCTCAGCTGATAGCAAAAGCTCCTCTTTCAGCTTTGTAACTCTGACTTTTATTTTTTTTCACTTTCAGTGAAATGCTGTTGAGAGCTGCCAGAGACTCAACTGTGACATAGATCTATCTGAATTCAGGGTTTGGAAGTGTTCCTTCACGCTTGTCATCTCCTTCAATAAGCACTGCATTGTACCAAGTCTGTACATTCTTTACTGCTCTACTTGTTGCTATGGCCAGAGATGCCAAGTTTCAGTCCGACTCTTTTGGGAGACTAGACAGAAATCTGGATTTTCCTTCTGCTTTGTTTATGCTCCTGGCTCCTACAGTGTTCTCCCTTACCATCACCCAAAACTTCTTTCCAAGGCAGGAAGGTTGGAAACCACTGCGCTCTCCAGTCCCTCAACCTGTATAACCAGCAGCAGTCTCTCCTTGGCCTGCATCATTGCGGCAGAGAAGCGAACACATGGATGGATTCCCTCTCTAGGCAGTGGTTTCCAAAATCGGGAGAAGCAGAATGGAACAGATGGGAATGGCCTTGAGCAGAGAAGAGGGAAGTTTTTGGCAGGGGAGCTACAAACGCATGGCGTTGTTGGTCCCTGTCAAGCTTGGGAAAGGCTTTCACAGAAGGGAGAGCAGCAGGACGTGCTGCCTCATTGCCATGGAAACAGCCAAAGAGCTGGCTGGGCAGATTTAGAAATGTCTCCTGCTTGGGACTACTTTCGGTAGGTGTCATCTATCTTTGCAGAGCTTAAAACAAGGTGGAAAAGAGGAAATGCCCAACAGTGAAAGCTGAAAATGTGTTTTCTTTCTTGGTTTACAATGGAGAGTCAATCTTACATGGCTTCATGAATAGATTTGTTCTCCTTTGAGAAATAAGGCCTGGTTTTGATGGGGATTATTTTTCCCCATCTCCTCATCTTTTGGGGGGTCTTTCATTACAAAGATCAACCACTTTTGGCATTATGATTCTAGCTGCCATGTCAATGCCCCTAGACTTCTCCATGGTGTTGCCCATGCATCTTGCAAGCACACTGGCTACCTATGTGACATTTCTCTGTAAGATCTCTCCTTGATGACCCTAAGCATCTCATCCTCCTTCAAAGAAGCTGATCTGTTCTCACCGTAGCAACTCCATGTTTATTTCCCCACACCTTTCAAGTCCGATACCTTTCCCACAGCCTCATAATGATATTTTTGTAGACAGTCTAAAAGACTACCAAAAAAAATATTTATATTACAGCTCATGTATGAAAGCCCTGCCCTAAGAACGTGCTTGTTTCTACAACTGGGGAGTGGGGAAAGCCGTGGAAATCTCCCACATTAGAAAAGTGAAAAGGTTGGTTACTGCGCACAGGAAGTTATTAGTCCCCATCACCTGCACTTTGCAAAGGACAGAATAGATGAGACTGTACAATTACCTGCAAACAACTGTCTTGGGAATCCTCCTGGACCAGTCATTCCATATGCACTGATTCTCTTCCATGTCCACCAGCAGTCCGGGCATTTAAACTGTAACAAATAAACGGGAGACAATGAAATGGTAGAAATGGTAGAGAGTTGGGGTTGTTCAGTCTGGAGAAGAGAAGGCTCCAGGGAGACCTTCTAGCAGCCTTCCAGTACCTGAAGGGGCCTGCAAGAAAGCTGGAGAGGGACTTTTTACAAGGGCATAGAGTGATAGAACAAGGGGTGAGAGCTTCAGGCTGAAAGAGGGTAGGTTTATATTAGATGTAAGGAAGAAATTCTTCACCATGAGGGTGGTGAGGCCCTGGCCCAGGTTGCCCAGAGAAGCTGTGGCTGCCCCCTCCCTGGCAATGTTCAAGGCCAGGTTGGATGGGGCTTTCAGCAACCTGGTCTGATGGAAGATGTCCCTGCCCAAGGCAGGGGGGGTGGAACTAGATGGTCTGTAAGGTCCCTTCCAACCCAAACCATTCTATGATTCTGTGAAAATACTGGCTTACACTGTTTTGTCTACATAAGCACCTTAGCAGCTGTGAGGAGAGAAATAGCGAGCTATTTTGTGTTTACTTAGGAAAAAGAGAATGCATCCACATTTTTACAAAATACGGAGAGGAAGAGATTACTACTACAGAGTAGTAAGCAGTCATTAACCTAGGTGTAAAATGTCTAGTCTTCCACCTGCTGTGTCTTACCTTCCCAGGGAAGGGTCCCAGCTGTGTAACACAGCTGGCAGTCTGTGGAGTCACAAGGAACATGTATGGTTGCTACCATAGGAACAGGAAGGAGACGCTGGCCAAGTCCAGTGCTGCGTTTCCACAAAAATATTTAGAAAGCCCTTGTACGCAGGAGAGTCAGGACTAGTAACTAGACCTGTTTGTTCTGGAACTCATTTCTCTGAAGTCACTCTTCCAGGGCTGACTGCGCATTTAATGCCGTGTCTTCCTGCTGAAACAACTTCAGAGACCCTCGCATGGAGGCAGTTCAATATTTTCATTAATTTTAATAAGCAGCAGAATACGCTGCAAAATAAATCTGAGATTGGTTTGAGCTGGTGTCACAAGGAGAATGATGATAATATATGGTGTGGCTGGGACCCAGGTGAAGTTCTTTCTGAGCCTAACAGAAAGAGAAAGGTGGTGTGTTGCAGACAGTAGAGAACAATGTCAGAAAACACAGTTCACTTAGCAGGGTTAGACTGTAGTTACACCTATACAGATTCAATACCTTTCATGATTTGATGCTTAGCCAGATTAGAAGGACCTTCTCCTTTTTAAATATACTGAAGAAATAACCTCCTCAGTTTGAACAAACAAAAAAACCCCCAACTTTTAGACCAGCCCAGCTGGCAAGATTCATTCTATTACTTCAAAATGGTAGGGAAAGGAAAAATTATTTGCTCCTCAAAAAAATAACGCAGGTTTCCCTTTTCAGCAACAGAATCACAGCAATTAAGTTCGCGCTTGCACCTTCTGCTTGGTCGTGGCAAGAAACTCAACGTTTGAATTTCTGAGTGTGGAGAGAAAGCCAGCAACCTGCTGGCTGGCAGTAGGGCTTCGCCCCTTTGTTTTAAGGATCATTTCAGTTCAGTAGCAAAAGGTGATGTGATCTTTGAGTAAGGATGCCAGTGCCCTCTGCCGAGAGAGATGCGATTTGTTTCTCTCCGACCGTTTCATCTGCCGGCAAACCCAGCAACTTCATCGCATAGAAAGTAACTGAGCGAGAAATTCCTCACTGGAGTCAGAGTTTAATTCCTGCTGCTTCTGTATTTTCTCCAAAGTTTGCTAATCTGAATCTCTCTCACCAAATATTTTGAAAACTCTATGCCTCGTACAAAGTAAAGAGGAGCAAGGGTAATCCCATGCAAAATCTTGACATGATGATAGCAGGAGCTGTGAAAACTTGAACCAGAGTTTTTAGAAAGCAGTATTTGTTATTTATAAACATTTCAGGCATCCTCAACAATGTGATGTCTGCTGGAGCTAGGTTTTGGGTTTCCTGCCAAAATTCAATCATGCGTTATCAGATGAGGCTGAAGTCATCTATGGTTTCTTAAAAGTTTTGGGTTTTTTTCCTTAACTGCAGCACTTGCCTGACTGAGTTTGGGCATCAGTCTTATTTCCACACCATTTTTTCTGGTTATGCAAAAATGGAAGTTCATTCATTGCTACATTGGTGACCGGCTTTGCATTATAGATCTAACATTACTGTCATTTTGTTATTTTTTTAAGAAGGGAAAAAGTTAAGTGAAACTTGTAACAGTATTTTTAACCACTCGAGGGAGCTCTTTCATTTAGCCATTAGGATGTTGCTGTTGCGCATCCATACTGGGAAATTATAAACCATACTTCTAAACAGCTTATACTGCACTTTACTAAAATATGTGAAAGTATTGAGGCTCTTGGGTGACTGACTTTAAAGTCCAGATAGAAGTTTTAAAGGAATGAATCCTTCTGCTCAATAAATGCAGGCATCATAAACAGCCACAGCTACTTACTCCCTGGGCTGACTGACATCAAGAATCTTAAAATAGAAAATAAATTAGAGTTACACAGAATTAAAAGTAGGCAGCGTTAATCACATCTATTTTGCATCAGTGCCAAAAATGACAGGAAGAAACAGGACCAGGCACAGATTTTGTTCAGGGCTTGTGAAAGCCTCAACCCTCTGCCTCACCTCACCAGCCGCCCCCACCTCTCCGTAACACTGGGCAGTACCGGCCATGCTGCTGCCGGCCCAGTGCCTCCCCGGGGCTGCACAGACCCCAGCAGCCATCGTCTGCCCTGGGCAGCACAGAGGCGTGAAAAGCGAAGGCTTTTCTGTGTGCTCCCTGCGAGCTGATAGGCATAGGGCAGGCTAGGCCGGTGACCACTGCACCGAGGATGTCTGCAGTCAGCGGGCAAGGTGATGGCACATAGTGTGCGCAGGGGAGCTGTAAGTGGTTATACAGACTGCGGGGGGGTAGGGGTGGGGAGCGAGAGAGAGAGAGAATGAGGGAAAGGAAAGGAAAGGAAAGGAAAGGAAAGGAAAGGAAAGGAAAGGAAAGGAAAGGAAAGGAAAGGAAAGGAAAGGAAAGGAAAGGAAAGGAAAGGAAAGGAAAG
>Ga0065711_1045037_pt1 | contig 13733 bp, 9 predicted proteins | sample Hoacrofraction12_FD_59098 | JGI IMG/M metagenome (GOLD analysis project Ga0065711, IMG submission 59098) | Hoatzin crop microbial communities from Cojedes, Venezuela - Epithelial fraction 12 v2 (version 2) | ecosystem: Host-associated > Birds > Digestive system > Esophagus > Crop | place... | reverse complement strand
TCAACTTACTGTACAACCTACTGTAGGTGACCCTGATTCGGCAGGAGGGTTGGACTAGATGACCCACAGAGGTCCCTTCCAACCCCTACCATTCTGTGTGTGATTCTGTGTGAACTTCTGGCAGTGCTGAACCCAATTAAACACACTCTGCTGAGACAAATACAAAACCATGCTGGATGCTTACTGGGGGAAAAAAAAAACCAACATGTTTTGCTTACATAGGGTCACCTCAAAGCATAAGAAAAAAATAATCTCTCCATTCTTCACCAGGTAAATATATTCTTGTTTGCATTATCTGGCTTAGCCAATAGTCAGTAAGCAAGAGTCATTCTCTTATTTAGGCAAATAAAGATTTAAGTCATGGCTGGTGTACATCCAGTGTAGTCCTGCTGTAGCCCTCCGGTTGAGTGCAGTATGTGCCTGCTGGCTCCAAAGTTAGACATGCAACCAAGCTGCAATCTTCGGATCCAAATGCGAGATCATTTGGATCCACCTTACTATTTTTAAGCTCTCTACCAAGTTATTTCCATCAACAAAGGTCAGTTCAGCCACATAATTTTCTTGCAAAGTCATTTTAATTCCTTAAATTACATCTATTCACATTACCAATTCTTTTCCATCTCTGTAGTTATGGCTGGGGAGGTGGAATTAAGTGTACTGAATTAACCTTAAAGTTAACACCAAGTTTTTACTTTCTTGGAAAGCTCTGCTGCGTGTTCCTAGTAACAGATAATCACTCCTTTACATTTTCAGTGTTGTAGAAAATTTGAAGGAGTATATCTATGAGCCAGGCTGTACTAAAATCAGTTTTTAAAATTACTTGAAGTTCTTCCCGTATCACCAGTCTTTTAAGCAAACAGGGGCTGGGTGGGAAATATGACACTTATAGACATATAGAAATATTACACTTATAGACAGCCAATCAGCCCAAGTACTAAGACACCTAGAACTGACTAGTTTGTTCATATTGTATTCATGAATTGGATCAAAACCTGTGTTCCCTGTTACTTTGCTTCTGTTCCTGTTAACGAACCGACAAATGTATTTCTAGTTATAGGTTTATTTGTTTGGTTGGTTTTATTTAAACAACAAACAAAAAAACAGCCCTTAGTATAATCTTTTCATATTAAGTTGCATTTTTCCCCATACTGGAACAATGAATCAGATTCTGTGTTTGTTTTTGTAGACATAAGCTTTACATAAAAAAAAAAATCTTGTTTATCCATTGAGAATCCAAACACAGCTTACTGTAAATACTTAAAACAACTTCAGTCACTAACCAGGAACTGAACAACAAGGGGTTTTGTTTGTTTACATGTTTAAGGGAAGCTTAGGTACCCAACAGGTACAACCAGAGCTGCTGATCAGAGAAGTGGAAAGGATTTCCTTTGTCCCTGGTCAGCACACAAGGTGGCCCTTCTGCCCCAGCCTTCCCATAGCCCAGCACAGAACTAGTCAAGAGCGTATGTAAGGCATGATATCAATCATTTTCATACTGTGACTTGATGTTACAGTAATGGACTGATGGGAGACTTCCATCTGCCCTCTAGCAATACCAGGAAACAGCAGGTTTGCCATCGCTTTTTGTCTGCCCATGACTCAGGCAGGGAACTTGGGAGCTACAGTCATCCAGAGTTCCAACCTATGACATTTCTCAAGTCCGTGGCTGCTCATGTCCATGGCATCATAACTCACCATAAACAAAACAGTGACAATTTGCACAGGCCTAGCTTTTTCTGTGTAGTTCTTTTCTACCTCTATTTTCTGAAGTAGTCACTTTCCTCCAGTAAATATTTAATTGCAGGATATTTTCTTACTTAATTTTTGCCTTTTTGGGGTATTAATAGATTTTATATTTTACATCCTTTTTTGTTTGTTGCATTGAATGTTAAAACTACAATTATTCAAACCTCAGCCACTTCAGGAAACAGTTTCTTGTCCTGATTTATTTTGGTGGTTTAATTTCACCACACAGGAAAGTCACAGACATAGAAAGAGTATCTCAGACTCCACAGCATGCTAAATGTTAATCTCACAATCTTAGCTTCACACTAACAGAAAGCAAGAATAAATCTGTTAAACCTGTCAGGTAAACAATCTGGAAATGTTAATGGTTGAGATGGAACATAGAGCGTCTTATTGGAAATGAATTGCACTTGAGGAATGTAAGACATCTCCGATCCTGGGGAAAAAATGTTCTTAGAATGGAGACAACAGACTTTCAAAAGAGCAAAACAATAAAAAAACAAACAAACCAGGCAAATAAAGAGGAAATTTTCCTATTACTTAAATTTGAACCAGTTCTTGGCTCAAAGCCAGTAGACACTTTGTCCTTTGTCTCAATGTGAGCAGCATCAGCTCTCCTGTGTTGGAGTCTGAAGTTGCATGCCTCCTCGGCCTTGCATAGTGTTGTGCCCATGTTTCTATGTTTGTTTTCTAGTTTTCCAGATCCCTGTTCTGGATTTTGACTGGTGAAGACAGCTCATCGCAGCAATCTGTTTAGAAGGCAACTTCTCTTCGGTTAATTGGCTCTGTAAATTACAAAAAGAACTAAAATAACCCCCAAGCACACACACACTCCTTTACTGACAGTTCCTCTAAATGATGCTCATGGGTTGCACGTCTTAACAAATCTGTGCCCATAGGATTGCTGGCCCAAATCAAGCTATGCTCTCAGCTTTTAAGGTCTAGCCCAGGACACCCTGAAAGTAATTCTTACCACTCCATGAGGTTTCCACCATCACAGACCGACAAGTTTAGTGTTGGGAAAGTTTTCAAACACTTCAGTGTTTCTAGATCCTATACAGTATTTTGAAAAAAGCTTTGGGCACTAGGGAGCTCTTGTCTTGCTGGAAAGTAGCAGGGCATGAGTTCACAGATCACTGGGGGGAGCATTTTATTCACTTTATTAACTCACCTACATAAAACGGAGAGAATTCACCTTAGTCACCCATACAGTAAATCCACCCTTCCTACCATTCCCTTTTCTGTGATGGTATTACTACCCACACTGCTGCCACATTAACAGGAGAAACTGCTCAGTTCCAGTATTATTACTTGTGATAACAATTATTCCACTCTAATGAGGTTCTCTACTTTTGCCCACAGCTTGCGTTTGTACCCCAAAGGCATACACTACCCATCAGTGGGAAAGTCACTGGTGTCTAACACAGGGTGGCCTGGGTTAGAGCTCTGTATTCCCTTGGAATCCAACCAAGTGAAAAATTCAACTAAGCGATTTCTGCAGAAGTTCACAGGAGTACACGCACTATTGCAGGCTCCTTGGCAGGGTAGCAGGCAGTCTTCTACAGTCCTGTACATTCCTGGGAACATTATTTTTTTCTAAGGGTGGTAGAGCCTCCATCCTTCGTTCCAAGTCTGTGACTGGGGCTCTCGGACCAGATGTGCCTGGCCTTCATACGGCTGTGCAGATTGAAATTCAAGATATGTTTCCAGTCGTTAGAGGACACGATCAGGATGAAGTACAATCGCAGGCTTTTTGCTCAGACCATATCTCAGACATACATGCAAAGGTACGGTGCAGACAGGGGAAAACAAGAAGGGGAAGGGAATGAACATCTGCATAGAAGTGGTGCAAGAGAAAATATTGCCAAGGCCAGTAGGACAAATGGCCCTAGTGTGCTAAAAACATTCAGTGCTGTGCTCTCTTCCTGACCCCTTTGGCTACATGATCTGTCTATTCCAGTAAACAGAACAAGGCCAGGACACAGATTGAGCACTGGGCCACAGTCCTCTGTACCTCCTCATTCTTGGCATGTTCCCTGGCACAGTTGTGGCTCATTCAAAGGCTTGCTCTCCCATTCGGTGCTTGGCCTTAGCTCAGGGGATAGCTCATGCGAGGCACTGCTCACGGTTGTAGCCATCTTCTTTGGGGGAGTCGGAGGCAGGGGGCAGGAGGAAGGATGAGAGCTTAAGTGCAGACACAAGTCACACTGTGTTGTGCCACTTGGCCAGGGAGTTGTGCCTGGACTGTTTATTAAATGATACACGTGTAGCTGTTACTAAAGTTAGGAGACACGCCAGATCTCATACATTGGTCTGGCCAAGTATAGGCAATTAAAACAAGCAAATAATAGAACAAATGTATATGCATACATGTCATAAATAAAGAAATATCACTGGGGTGTGGTCTTCTGTCCCTACACTACAACAGCCTGTCAATAAGCGCTCCATGATGTGTTCACCTTCTGCCTCTACTGGCTCCAAGTTGCTCAGTTCCTCCTAAGCTACTGTGACACTCCACTCTTGACACCAGAATTTAATAACAGAGGTTGGCAAAGCCTTTTCAGAGAGCACTTTCCATTTTTCTAGTGTCTAGTTAAGGCCTGCCGTCCAGTGCCTGTGATGCACTTTGTATGATGGAGTCATATGGTGTGTCAGCAAAAGCACCAGAAAAGAAACTGGTTCTTTTATTTAATTATGTGCAAATAGCCTGTGTGACAAGAAAGTGACAGGAGGATTATCTTCTAGCCTTCCTTTTTCCCCATAGATCATACTGAATCGTGCACTGTATATTTTCTTGTTAAGGTGCAGGGCTTTGTAAGCCTTGCAGAAGGATTCACTGTGAAATTTATACCTTTATTTAGAGGATTACTCACAGGTGGTGAATTGACTGAAATCTCACCATGCTGCTGTACACTGCTATTCAGAACATCAATCCTGGCATTAATTTTGCTTTGGATTTTGCAGAAATCTTTTTCTTTTGCATGTTTGTTTTCGCAAGGTGCCTTATTCTGACTTGCCAACTCAAAACACGCTCCTTACTCGTTGCTTTTCTTGCAAAAGCATTGTTCAGCTGGCAAATTAATAAGGCCATGCTGGAAAACAATATCCCACTGAAGCTGCCTGTAGGCTCTTCTAAAGAGAATTCAGGCTTTGAAATATATATTTTATTTATAGAACATCCCTTGGAAATCAGGCCAGGAAGTTGCAGCTGCTGAAAAGTTACAAGTTCTGTTTAATTTTTAAACAAAATTCTAAACAACATATTCTAGTATAAAGAAGGCTATTATGAATCATGAATCATTTTCTGTTGATGGAAATATGATTCGTATCTCATATAACTTATTACTTCCTTGTCCTGCCCCCGCGCTTTCCTATTGAAACTATTTAACAATCTCTTTGCTATTTATAACATACCTAAATAGACTGATAAGCAAAGAGCAGACAGACTGTGTTTGAAGTCACCATTCAAAAGATCTTGCTAACACTACCTACTTCTTCATAACCTGTCACATTCTACAGTCTTATTCTACTAATAAAAGTTAAGTGGGACTGAGTTGAAGCATGCATACCATTTCCCAAAGTTTGGATCCTTTGTCTATATGTTGTATTTTCAAAACATAAAATACATTATTTTTTCAATCGTATAGTTGACTTTTTACACTGAAATATCTCATCAGAGCTATCTTTTTCTATTGGGTCATAGCACCAAATTTACAGACAGGTATCTATTCTTCATTCCTTCACAAAATTGCCTCTCTGCTAGTTGCCTTTTACCTCAAGACAGTACTTTTCTCAGGCTGTGATAAATATATTTCGTAAGAAGAATCATTTCATGCAGATAAGGAATTCTTAGCCCAAAGCAGCTGCACAAACACAGCAGACTAGGAAAACTAAGCGAGTCAGAATAAAACAAGTGATATGCTGCTAGTCTCCAGGCTTTATTCTAGATACTGCCGTAATGATTCCAAGACAGATTTTGATATGTTAAAAATAAACCAGGTACCAACATGGTAAAAAGTCACTTTTACAACTGTGAGATACAAGTGCTTGGGATGGCAAGCCCAGTGTAACACCACATTAGCACCACTGCCTGACTTACGAATTATATCTTGCTTGTGTAGAGTGAGTGTAGCAGTTGAGCTAAGTGAAAAAAGGGCCATATGAACATCTCTATTGATACAGCCTGTCATTTTGGCTCTTTACTTAATAATTAATCATTTCACCAGAAAGAAACTAGCCCTGTGTCCTAATGAAAACAATGCTCATCTATCAGCTGCAACATTGAAAGCAGGAACTAGTTTTAAATAGGTACTTTCTTTAAAAAGGTTTTTCGTTGAGAAGCTTGCTTCCAGCAGTAGTGGCAATTTTGATAGCCACAGTTACTGGTCAGCAGCCTCTTCCTCTGGCTGTCCCAAACCTACAGCCTGCTCCAAATATTTCCTTTGCAAAACCTCAGGAATCCAGAATAATACCCTTTGAAGTCCACTAGGCTAATAGGAAGCACTGAATAGCCAGTAAAGCAATACAAAGACTTTTGGAAACAGCACCGTCAGACAAGAAGAAAAGAAGAAAAAAAAAAAAAGACAGGGGGAAAAAATAGAGTGTGCCTTACTTTCCAATCTCCTTGCATTAGGGAAGGATGAGGTACTACTTCACAGATACCACTTGTCTTGGTCATCCCCTTTACCTTCACCTCTCTTTGCAAGCATGCCCAAACACACAGAGCCTGCTACATAAAAATGGTGAGGCCACACCCTATTCTACCAAAATGAAGTGGTCTCCCCTCTGGAGCACCTCTGCTCCTAGGTGAAAATACAGAGAAAAAAGCCTATGATCCTTTGGCTAAAGTGATCTTGAATCAATTACAGCAAGCATCATACCCATAAACAGGAGGAAAAGTCGCGAGCACAGAGCAGAGGAAGGAGAGCTGGGGCCCTGGGAGGTTAGTGACAGACCAGCTGCCCTCATCAAAGGCCGAGGCCCTGCGTCCTCTGCAACGGGCCACATGCAGCAGCTGGCACCACCAACACCACCCTTGCTGACAGCTGGGGTATCACAAAGAGAAACGCTTGAAAGGCTGTGCCAGGGGAGGTGCTTAAACACCCAAAGCCTTGCAGACCAGTAGATATGGTGATGGCTTTGCTCGTAACAGGCAGCAGGTTTTGCATCATGCTGACAACCCATGACTCCGGCCTTCTCAGGCTTTGTCTGGGCTCGTCTTGGCTTACCTAGAGCTTTGCTTCACTTGTTCACTTGTAACAGCAGTTATCGAATAATCCTGTGACAATTAATCTAGTTTGTTTCATTTCCTTAGTGTTGTACAGTTGTGTGAGATAACTCTTACTACTACATGCATTTTTATAACCAATAGTAGCAAGAAACAGTTATTTGTGAATAATGAAGTATCCATCACCCCAGCACAAAGACTTTTCCTGGAGGAACACAGGCACAGCACAATACGAGAGAAGGAGCAGCATGGAGGAGTTACAGCACAAGGTCCTGGGAGCAAGGGTGCAGGATGATTGCAGGACTATAAACCACTCTCTCACAGTCAGTAAAGAACTGGGCAAGAATTATTTTACAGGGTAAAAAACAACAAGTACTTAATACACAGAAAACAGATGTGGTAAATTTGGGTGCAACATAGAACTGCAGATCAATGAAGAAAAAGCAGGGTGTAGATAGAGCGTGTTGACAAACATAATAACGACCACATATGGAAACTGAAACAAGGAGGAAGAAATGACCTACATCCTCCTCCTCCTGGTAAAGGGATGCTGATCACTTGCCAAGCCCTGTGCACTTGCCATATGGAAGCCTTTAACCGTAGGACCCACAGGGGCAGTGGAAGGGTAAGCATAGTATCAGGGAAAAGGATAGTTGCTGCAGAGTTTCCTTGTACACTAACTGCATATAATTGCAACCATAACTATTAATATAATTGTAACTTGAGTAATACTAAGAATTTTATTAGACTTAATAATTTAATTAGATTAACAATGAACTTTGCATATAAGGTGTGTTTCCTCTGCCCTTGTTGAGTGAAACAAACAAGTGGGAATTCAAGCAGCTTTTCTGTAATTTGGATGCAACAGATAACCCATGCGAGACAAGTGAAGAGGCCTGAGAATGCAGATCTGCAAAAAACTTCCTGCAAGAAAACCCATTTGCCTTACCTTTTCTTTTTTTTTTTTTTAATTGTTTTTTTTTTTGAAGTGGTGTGTTAAGGAAAACAGGTTGTTTCCTATAAGGTGTAAACCAAACTACATTGATATAGAGAAACAAAAAACTGCAGAATATGAAATCTGTGTTGCTGGAATCATTAACAGCCATATTAGTTGGCCCAGCATTCTGTGACTTTAAGAAGCTGCAATAATAAACAGTTTTAAACGCCGTGATTGAATGTCTGTCTTAGAGAAGCTCTGGAGATGATTGCAGGTCTCAATTCTGCTACCCTCATACCTCTTTTGGGAGCGTGCAGAATACCAGGGATGCTCAGAGAGAGCAGAGAAGGTTGTGCTCTGCAGGAGAAGAAAGTGCAGCTTCAACAGATCTCACATTGCTATACATGGGATTATATCAAGAAGGTTGTGTAGGGAGCTACAGAAACTAGGAGAGTGGAAGGAAGAAGAGTTATTACCGCTTTCCAGCAGGAGCAAATGCACAGCTTTTTAAACACAGCCCTGGAGTCTGGGCCTTGGAGTGCAAGCTTGCTGCAGTCAACCCAAGCTAGTTTGTCCCGATCCCTGTGCTAGTTTTTTTCCACCCTGGAAAATTAAATACACAGAATTATAGCAGTTCAGCAGCAGAGCTCCTCAGCTACGGCAAAACGTCTTAGCAATAAGGTAATCAAGTGAGTATCTTCAAAACAAATGAGTTTTTTTCTTGCTTGTTAGGGCAGAGGCAGAAACAGAAGAAATGGGCTGAACGCTTTTACTTCGGGTTGATGGATTCTGAAGTGGCTCTTGGCAATGTGAGGTGTCCCTTTTGAAGTACCAGTGAGACAGAGGGCAGCTAAAACCTTGCATATGCCTGCAAACTAAGTATGACTTGAGAACATACAACATTTTGGCACCCTGAGGACTTTCTTTTTTCTCTACCCAAATTTAAAGCAAACTTTTCTTTGCTTTCCCTGCAAGATCCTAGCAGGTCTTTAGTTCATTTTTTTGAAATAACTGGCCAGGGTGAAGCATATCTATTTGGCTTCCTTTTTGGAAGAGCACCCAAAGCACACTTTTAGCCTGCTCTCGCTATGCTACATCTGTACTCACATTAGCAATGATTCTCAGTTTTGTTGATTTACTTTTCACTGTTGTCCTGCCTTTAATGACACTGCACTGATGTGCACAAATGTTATGCAAGCCCATGTAGGCATTGACCTCTTTTTCAAGGCAAACAGAAAGAATTATTGAGTCACACTTAATGGGAACCAATCACACAACATTGCAGAGTATCTGTTGTTGTTCTGAAAATTTTGGATTAAACAAGGGTACAAGTGGGTCAAGATTGATTTTCTGAAGGACTGTGAAATAAACAATGGATAGATGCTTTTATTCCTTCCTTGGTAGATGCTTTTATTCCTTTCTTGATTTTTGAACGGAGTATGATCGTTACAGAAAGTTAAAAAAAACACAAACAACCCTGAAAAGAACTTAAAGTTCATGATTAATTTCACTATTTAATGTAAAGATTAGATTTGTTCCACAGGTAATCATATGCTGCGTTCTTACCAACATTAGAATTTTGTGTGTTGCAGTCTGCTTACTAATAAAAATGATAGGTTTGAGAGGGAATTAAATGCCCAGTTTTCTTGCTATATCTTTTCTCTCATCCCAAACCTCCTCAATGCAAAAAAAGCTTGCCAACTGTTCATCAAGAAAATAAAATAATCCACCCTTCTGCCAGCAGAAATATCACTACTTAATTAACATACCAGTGGAAAAACCCTTTTTTATTTCATAATTTTGCATAATCAAACTCAAGTATCTAAAAGCTGATATAACAAGTTAGACACACTTGAGCCTTTGCAGTCTCCATACAAAAGCCTTTTAGTGTCACGTAGAGACTACAAATATCCTCCGAAAGGCTAAGTAAAAGTGTGCAAAATATTTACAATACGAACAGAAACAGCCAAAAACTAGATGTGATACAAGTTCGACTCTCCAAATATTTTTTCATTGTTGAGATAGAAAAAAAAAAAAAGGTTTACTAACCTGATGCTAGAAAGTTAAAATTATAATACACTGAATAAAGATGGTGTTTTATCAAACAGCAATTTCTGTGAAGACTGTAAAAGTCTAGTGAATTAAAACCAAAATGCATATTTTTCTTTTCCTAAATGGGCAGCCCAGTGCACATCTGTAGGTACTGAACTAAACCCGGGATGTGTCAGTTGGATGTAAGGAAGGTGCTGAGAATATGCAAGGGAGCAGAAAAGACTTCGATCATCTCCTCATGTCAATTTTGCTAAAATAAATGCGATGCACTGTATCGCGTGGCTATTTTCTCTATCATGTGGGATGACGAACCTGTCGCAAGGAAACCTGAACACATTTCAAGGCATTTGCTCTGGATTTTTTCAGAGGCAAGGGTATATCCCGATTTATCACTACCATGCTCCCACTTCCTTCATTTCTCCTACATACCAGCATCGAACAGCTGTGTGCATTTTCCAAATGTGACTCTCCAAACATGGGCCAGATTCTGCCCTTATTATTGTACCTTTGCTGAAGACAAAGCCTCATTAAAACCAGGCTCAGCACCATATTGGACCCATTATGTTAGTGTTTCCATTTATCTAATTTCTAAGAAGTACTTTAATTAGACACTTGCAATTTTGATATTAGAAAACCAGGGCAGGAAATTGCCACTGAAGTTTATTTGTTTTAGACTTGCTGCTGTTTGCCAGAGATGCTGGTGGGTGTAGCACTCCTACTGCAAAAAAAAAAAAAAAAGGCAACTACCATGCTTTTGGTCAAGCAGCTGTTTCCTTTAGCAGAAGTGTGCAAAGTACACTGGCATTTGGCTACACTCACCTGCTTCCTGATCTTCTCTTAATGTTGATAAATGTTTCTACATGACAATCAAGTGCATAGAATTATGATTTCAAATAGTAGGCAAGTTTTGAAATCTTATTTGAGCAAGACTCCCAAGCCGCTTCTTTTTTTCTCATAGTAGTGTAAATCTGGAACAACCGCCCCAGAACAAGTGCAGTTCCTCTACTGTTCAGGCAGATATGACAGTTCATGAATCCCTGAAGTTCAGTTGGCTTAAAATCCATGACACCTCTCCTATGTGCAGGATATACGGGGCTTTTTTTTAATCCAGGATTTGTACCTCCTATGTAGCAATAAAGTGTACTGGCAAAAGAGGAATCAAGGTAATAAAATGGGGCACTGCTTCCATTACAAGTCGTAGCAATGAGAAACCGCACAATCATTGAAAGACATCTTTAATCTATCACGTAGAAGGCATGTAGACAGGCATTATTTAATTACTTTTCAGTGGATGTTTTGCTGAGATTTGGAAGAAATTTAATTGTGTAATGTTCCTAAATCCCTGCACAAGGCAGGAGCTATATAAGTATAAAATAAGTTACATAATACTAACAATGATTAAATTGTGTACATGAAAAACTAAGTATATGAAAAAATACTTTAAGTAAGTACCTTAAGAATCTCTTAGTAGACAGTCTCTTATAACTCAGTAAAAACTGAGATCCTGCTGAATCTCAGCTTTTTAAATGATTTATAGACCATAGGATAGTATTTTTCCAAAGATCTTAACTACCATTTTTCAATCCTGTATACTGGGAACCTAATGGAAATTAATTTTTAAAAACTTTGTGATGTATTAGCTTTATACATATAAGGCAGAGGAAGGTTAAGCTTGAGTGAAATGTTTTTTTTCTCTGAACAGATAAAAACATTACCCCATGTGCAGACTGACCTTTGAATACTATTGGACATAATCAAACTCCTTTCAGTCACTGAAGATATGTCCAGCAACCTCAAGTACAATTTCAGAAGTGCAGGTTTGGTGCTGTAAATAAAATGGAAACTCATCTGACCGCTCTCCAGTTCATATCCAATTGCTGAAGAGATTTGAGATATGATCTTATTAGACCTCATGAACATCTCATTAAAATTTTGAATGTAAAAAAACCCTCAACTAATCCATGCGAATAAGAGAACTAATTTAGTTGTGTTTTATTTGCAGAATAAGTATTCAGTCACTGGAAACGTGGGGAGCACTTTGGTATTGAAAGCTCTATAAGTATGTCGGCAGGCTTTGTTTTCAGTGAAAACCAACGCAGCCCAGAGCTACTATAATGACCTATCCTTGTAATAATCTGGTCTGAAGAGTTTCATTGTTATTTCTTGGAATTTTGTCCTTGCTTTTTTTTTAAATCAAGAAAGGAACTTGCACTTCAACCTCGCTTATTCATTGGGCTATATCTTTCACTGAACTGTCCCTTGAGGTCTGTTTCTTCCCCCTTCATCCACTCTTCCTCTGTCACTAGCGGTTCATTTTGACTGGATAAAAGGGAATAATTCATTGCTCTTGTTATCAGTTTGAAGGCTAGATGTCCAGCCAATGAAGACTCAAAAATCAAGTTTTCTAAAGTAAACCATCAGATTCAGCCATTGTTGGATCTGATGAACAGTTATATCATGCAGAATAAGTTTACCAACACATTTCAACTCTAGTTCTTCAGAATAATAAAAGTCTTTTGAGTATCTTTACAGCAATTAATGATTATTCACATACTTAATTTGCAACGTAAAATAATTTAGTCCACTATGCTAATCTATATTATAGTAAAGGCAATTTAATGTTTCAGTGAATGTGCCTGTTGCACCTCTGCAGGAGGTAGTCTCAGAGTTATGGATGTCATTATTTCTACTGTTCGAAGTACGTCTTCCCACTGACTTTTTGTCACTGTTTTATGGTACTATATTCACTAGAATAACTATGTATTTTCACCAAAACATAAGCAAGAGCAAAAACCCATTATTTGCCATGGTATTTAAAATCTGCAAGGTGCTCTCTTCAGCATGATTGTTGTTATGTCTTCTGGGTTTTAATAAGAACTTTTGCTACTGTTCCCCATCACTAGGTCTAACTCTTACTAAATTCCAGCTCCAACTTAGCCAAACATCTACTTCCTCTTCTCCAGCTTCACCAAGCTTCCATAATCAGGTTGGTACTCTCCATTCTCTGCATGTTTTTGCCTTCCCACATCTTTCCTTCTTCCTAGTTTAGCCGGACAAAGCCTCCCTCCAGGGGAACAGAATTCTGTACCTGTGTTTCCAGCTGTTCCACCTTCACCCTCTCCAACTGCCTATTTCAATGCCTCAAGCAATCCCATACTTCCTCAGTCTCATCAGTTTCTTTCAAGTAAACGAAGGAATGTGTTATTTCACCATTCCCATCTTTCTTCACTCTTCTTGTATATTTTTATTCATCTGTATTTTAAGTTCATTCATTACTATAAAGAACAGAAGCTTCTGAAATAAATGAAAACTGTAATCTTCATGTAAATCACAAGGATCTTGGAGAGGACTTTAAAAATACAGTTGAACCGATGATAAATATTGGAAGTAATAACATTAGGAAGACAAAAGTATGCTTCAGAGTCCTGCAATACATTGGATTATGCTCAGGAAGTCATTAGAGGCACCCTGGAGACTACAGCATTGGAAGATTCCCATTTGTCAGTGTATTTTGGGAGATACGACACAAGGGTCTTCTTATAAATCATTTTGATAGTCTTAAAGAAAAAGTTTATTGAATCCAGTGCAGTATTTTGCATGAAATAGTGTGCCTAGAGCCTACAACTTTATGAAAAGGAGGTGGCAAAGCTTTTGGGGCCAAGCTCTTTTCAGTGGTGCCCAGTGACAGGACAAGGGGCAATGGGCACAAACTGAGGCACAGGAAGTTCCGTCTGAACATGAGGAGGAACTTCTTCTCTCTGAGGGTGACGG
>Ga0065711_1045036_pt1 | contig 13734 bp, 11 predicted proteins | sample Hoacrofraction12_FD_59098 | JGI IMG/M metagenome (GOLD analysis project Ga0065711, IMG submission 59098) | Hoatzin crop microbial communities from Cojedes, Venezuela - Epithelial fraction 12 v2 (version 2) | ecosystem: Host-associated > Birds > Digestive system > Esophagus > Crop | place... | reverse complement strand
CTGAACATAAGGAAGAACTTCTTCCCTCTGAGGGTGACGGAGCACTGGAACAGGCTGCCCAGGGAGGTTGTGGAGTCTCCTTCTCTGGAGATATTCAAGACCCGCCTGGATATGGTCCTGTGCAGCCTGCTGTAGGTGACCCTGCTTTGGCAGGGGGATTGGACTAGATGATCCCCAAAGGTCCCTTCCAATGCCTAACATTCTGTGATTCTGTGAAAAGAGTTTGAGGCTGTGCAATCAGAGCAGATCATACAGGTTATAGTATTAAGAGAATATTCATTCAAGAGGACAGAGTCATTTACGGTGCCTTGTGTGAAGCTGCTTCATGGGAACCAACATAAAATGTTCTTTCAGGAAAGCTGTTGATGTAAGTGCTAGGAGTACGGTTACTGAAAAGCTAACTTTATGAAAGGTGACTGAAGCAATGATAAGTATGTAGGTTCAGAGCTGTAGCAAGTCCTGGATGTTGTGGAACAGGCTAGGAACCTGGGGATGACTGTGGAGTCCAGTGCCTACACGCTGGCTATATGATAACAATCTTAGGTACCTCCCTCAAACCCAAAAAAGACTTGACAAATTTTTGGTACAGTGTTCCATGTGGTCTTTGGAAAGATCTGCACTGTGAATGCAAACACTATTACAAAAGAGAGGAGGCACCAAAGTTGTCAAGGATTTGAAACACTTCAGGTGAATATTTTTAGAGGAGACTGAATAAATGACTGGTGGTGTTGGTACTGAGGTTGTAAGGCTCAAAGAACTAACTATCTAAGCCATGTGAATAATAAATAAGTGATGTTATTATCCCATCAAATACTGTTGCAGCACGACAAAACTATTCACTCCACATGCTGCACACAATGGCAAGGTTCATCTACAAACCAATTCTAGACCTGATTGCTCAGGTCTCCTTGCCTGCCTACTGTCCCTGTTCCCATTTCCCTCCACCCCTCTGTCTAGGCCTCCTTGCTTGTCCTAAGATTGCCCTCAGCCTGGAGCCTGACCTGATATGGGATACTGGCATCAAATATCTGTCTCCTCCTTTTGCTGTCTACTGCAAAACTGAGAATGTGTAAAGTTGGTACTTTTATTTCTCTTAAGATACAAGTTCACAAACTTCTGTTTTGAGATGCTTGGGAAGGTCTGGCATGGTCTGAGCATTCCTACAGAAGCAGAATTACAGAATCACAGAATGAATCACAGAATGGTAGAGGTTGGAAGGGACCTCTGTGGGTCATCTAGTCCAACCCTCCCACCAAAGCAGGGTCACCTACAGCAGGCTGCACAGGACCTTGTCCAGGCAGGTCTTGAATATCTCCAGAGAAGGAGACTCCACAACCTCCCTGGGCAGCCTGTTCCAGTGCTCCGTTACCCTCAGAGGGAAGAAGTTCTTCCTTATGTTCAGACGGAACTTCCTGTGCTTCAGTTTGTGCCCGTTGCCCCTTGTCCTGTCACTGGGCACCACTGAAAAGAGTTTGGCCCCATCCTCCTGACATCCACCCTTCAGATATTTGTAAGCATTTATAAGGTCCCCTATCAACTTTCTCTTCTTCAGGCTGAACAAGCCCAGCTCCCTCAGCCGCTCCTCGTAGGAGAGATGCTCCAGTCCACTCACCATCCTCGTAGACCTCTGCTGGGCTCTCTCCAGTAGCTCTTCATCTTTCTTGAATTCGGGAGCCCAGAACTGGACAGAGTACTCCAGATGGGGCCTCACTACGGCAGTGTAGAGGGGAAGGAGAACCTCCCTTGACCTGCTGGCCGCATTGCTCTTGATGCATCCCAAAATGCCATTGGCCTTCTTGACAGCCAGGGCACACTGCTGGCTCGTGGTTAACCTGTCGTCCACCAGGACACCCAGGTCCCTCTCCGCAGAGCTGCTCTCCAGCAGGTCCACCCCAAGCCTGTACTGATGCATGACGTTGTTCCTCCCCAGGTGCAGGATCCTGCATTTGCCCTTGTTGAACCTCATCAGGTTCCTCTCTGCCCAACTTTCCAGCCTGTCCAGGTCACGCTGAATGGCAGCACAGCCTACTGGTGTATCTACCACACCTCCCAGTTTGGTGTCATCAGCAAACTTGCTTAGGGTACATTCTAACTCTTCATCCAGGTCGTTGATGAAGAAGTTAAACAAGACTGGGCCCAGTATTGACCCCTGGGTTACACCACTAGTTACTGGCCTCCAACTAGACTCAGAGTCGCTGATGACAACCCTCTGAGTTCTGCCATTCAGCCAGTGCTCAATCCACCTCACCGAACGCTCATCCAGCCCACACTTCCTGAGCTTCCCTAGGAAGATATTATGGGAGACCGTGTTGAAAGCCTTGTCTGGCCAAGTGAGTTGGAAGTACCTGACCTACAGTATATGAACTGCAAGACAGCCTGGATGTGGTATCATTCTTCACAGAACATAGGTCTTACCATGCTTGGATAGCTAAGAAAACAGGCACACATGATCTGTAGGTACCAAAGCACAATTTGTCTTCAAGCACATGGAAAAATAAGTGGCTTGTAAAATGAGTGAGGTGGCATACTGTGCAGAAATACGGTCAAATTTAGTAGGATGAACTGGGCCTGGCTATCTACATCCTACCTCAGTTTCAATTGTGTGCAATATTTCTCTCGTTTTCATGTTTCAAAGTATTGAAAGGGGGGCTTTTTAAAATAGATGCCATCCTCCTTTTCAGGGATGGCTGTTGTACATGAATCATTGATTTCAAGATTAAAATCTGCCTGCAAACCTTAACTAGACAACTGTTTTTACAAGCATTTGGGTTTAAGTTCTGATTCACTTATCAACAAGGGGTAAGATCCCCAAGGTCACAGTAACAGCTAAGTGACACTGGGATGAGTTTACACAAAGAACAGGTTACTGTGAAGGCTAAGGGTATGCTAGGCAGGCCTGAAAAATCTGGTCTCACTTTTGTAGCTGAAAATGTTTATACAATATGTTTACGGAGCAGAATGTCTACTGCTGTGTCCATTCCTGATTTCACCATAAACTCTGTCATGTTTCATCTTTGCATAAATCTTGTTGCAAAGTGAATATTAGCTGTCTAATAGGATGACTGCATAAAAGACTTTCTTTATATTTAGATTTCATAATTCTTTCTGCTGTTTTCGGAAGGATGCTCTATAAAAATGCAGGCTGGAAGGAATAAAGAGGCAAATTAGACAAATCAATACATGTTTCAGCAAGGAATATGGAGAAATGGTGCAAGCACCAGGAACTCTCTGAGTTCTATGCGAAGCAGATTCGGTTCCACATGTGAGACATTCCAAGAATATTCCCAAGGATTTAGCAGTCAGATTTGTCCTTGATTTCATTCTACATTAACATACGGGAGCCAAAAGTATAGTTCTTTTTGTATTTTACCTATCTAGTATCATTTGGGTTTTGTTGACTAATATTTTTTTGGCTTGTCCTCATAGGCCTCAGACAGACGAAAAGAAATTCTTCCTACCATTTTTAGCAGCCTGAATCCTAACATTTACTGATCAACTAAATCATGTGTTGATGACCAAACTTTTAGCAGGAAATGAGTTAACTAATTGATCCTCTGAATGTCTCCTGTTCCCAGGCTCTCCAAATAACATTGCTGGCAGCTCTGTTCATGGCTGTCCCCAGGCCCTTCTCTGTTATTTTGTTTGATTGTCGACAAATATGGAAATATGCTTCATAATAATTACAGCCTCTAAAATAACCGTAAAAGTGGTGATTTGGGGCAGGACACCGGCCTATCGATATAAGCGGAAGGGCAACGAAGTTTAAAGCAAGTCTTAAGTAGCTAACTGTAAGATATTTCCATGTCTGTACTTATATACAAATATGAGGGAGAGCGATAACCACAAAATACAATGATATTGCTGCAAAAGTTCCATTTTAAAAATAATATCAGAAATATGTGAGTCAGAATAGTTACATGTAATCCACCTGAAAATGTTGAATATTGGGACTGGGACAAGGGCTTTATGGATTAAAGCAAGTTATTAAGAAGTTATTTCATCATTATAGGCATAATCTTCCTTTCTTTAGGAAGACAGATATTTTTATTATTTTTGCTTCAGAAGGCTGCTGAGTGAAACTCATGTAATGACACCAACTATCAGACTTATCATGTCACAATTATATTAACACCTTCTTTTGAAGTTCCTAACATGTAAAATGCAATTTACTATAAAAGGTTTCAACACCTACTGAAAGGAATTCTAGAGTAGAGAAATGCTGCATTTCAGAATGTGCTTTGGAGAGTTCAGAAGGTTTCTCTGTTACTGCTTAGAAATCTTGTATGCTGGGGAAATTGGTAGTGTACTCTTCTAGTTTAGTAACAGAAAAACAGGGGGAAAATATCACTGTTTATTTAAGAGGTTTTAAAATGTTCAAAAGTAATGTGGATGATGATTTGAGAGATCAACAAAGCAGGTCAGTTAGCATAAAACCAGCATCAATGAAAATTTAGTAGCAAACCCTATATATGTGTGGTTCAAACTCAGTGTCACTGTATGAACTCTGATTCTTCTCTTCTTTTTTTACCTCCTAAACCCAAAAGATCTCTGCTGAAATAAAATGGAAAAACACCTTTGCAAAACACGTACATGAGGGGGAAAATACAACTGAGATTTTTTCCCTGATTTTTGGCAGTTAAACTCTTTTGAGTAAGTTTACATCATTGTTTGGCTGGAACTAATATGTCAGGTCTTGTAAACACACAAAACGTCAGTGTTTCAACTAGGATGTTACCATATTGTTGAACATCGTTGTTGAAATGATAACACTCATGGGATGTAGATGTTTGGGTATAGCCGATTCATCTTTGGAAAAACTCTATCTGTATTTTAGTTTCATACCAGCATAACTGATATCAAACACATTCTCAACAGTATCATCATAAACACAGCATAGTTTCTGGTTTACATGTTTCAATAAAGAGTCAGGTTCCTGTCTGAAATAAGCTTCTGAGCACAAAATCAATATTTACAATAGGTCGTGAAATATTACTTTGATAGTTGATAGGAAACTTTTCAAGATTTCTTTTCTTTCCTCTATTGTATTTCAAAGGTCTAAATTATCCCACGTGAATATGCTCCTACGTCTGAAGCTGCCACTCATTTTGTCTTAGGTAAAAACTTTGTGTTCTTCCATTTCTAGATGGTTAGTCTTGTATTTGGCAACAATGTCTGGTTTTCAGGGAGCTGTAAATGCTTAATACTATAATGACTCCTTTCAGATTCATTTGAAGTTTGATATCTCAAAACCCACAAAAGTATTCAAATCCCAGAGTAATTTTGGAAATCTTAGCAATAAGCTTTCAACACCAAACTACACAAATCTAGTTTTAGAAAGCCTTCTTCCAATAGTTTCTACCTGGAAGTCATGATTCTGCAATTGAAGTGGAAGCTTTTTGAAAGCTATTCTTCCCCTCCCTAGGTACAAATGAGCTATTTATTTATGACTGAAGAAGTGTTTTCCTGTTCAGTTATCATTTTTTTTTATAGTTAAATTATAAATAACTATTGTAAGAAAGCCTTAGGCTTCTAAGCTCCAGATAAGGCTGAATGCACTTTATGAGAAGCAGAACATCTTTGGTCAAAATGCCTAGAATGGTAACAACAAAGATGAGTGGATTATGTAATCTGAACACAAACAAGCTTCTTCCCCCGCTTCGTATTGCTGTCCATTGAATTTTGCATCATGCACAAAGCACATCATGCATTCAAACAAAGCTCTAATATGTCATTGTCATTACCTTGTGCTGCATTATTTACTACTGCTGTGTAAGATTTCTATGGGGAAAATTTCACAGCCGAGAAAGATCTTGTTTTATTGTGAATAAATGTAAAATAATTTTTGTTTCCAAAGAACAGAGACAATAAAACTAAGAGACTAAAATTTTCCTACCCAATTACACCCACATTTTCCCCCTCACACCCCCTTTTCTGCTGTTCTTCAAATGAGGAGATCAAGACTGCTGAACTGATAAAGGTAAAGTTGCCTTTATATAAAGCCATTTCTTTGCAAATATTGGATAACCTTGAACTCTCAACATAATCTTGTGGTCGGGGGACATGAAGTAATTCATACTGAAAAACAAACCAAAAAACCCCATCTTTAAAAGTTGCCTTTGCTTGTAAATATATATCCATGGCTTTGAAGATTTTCTCTAAATAACAGATTCTGGATGTGTTTCCTTGTTCATGCCTCCAAGTTCAGCAAATAAACATGTATTTAGGGATTAAATAAATGGTAGACCACATCAGAAGTTGCATGAGTACCCTGACTGGTAGAAACATGCACGAAATATTATTTGCTGCTTTTGAAATCAGCAGAAATGGATAAATTATTTTGCTTTTGTTTTCACTGGGCCTTGACACAAGGGGTCTTAGGTAATTCGTGAACGAAACAGTTGCAAGAGCTTTTGCAGTCTACTGATGAACTTAGGGAATGCAACAGATACAGGCATCGTTAGGGTTACACAATGAATAGGAAAGGCAGGAACAAATGCCATTTCTGGGAGATGTTTTTCCCTGTTCTGATCACTCCTGGCTTTGTTGGTTCTCTTCTTAATATGCCCTGCAGTGGTATTTTAGTTGGAAAACACCAATTTCCCTGCATTACTGTGTCTGAATTTTGGCATGCAGGAAAATTTCAATAGAAAATACTTAGTGAATTTAGAGTCATGCAGTTCTGGAAAACAGATACGATGAATTTGAGTTATATGCAGTTATATTCCTATTTAGTTTTGTTGAAGGGAACTTGGTCCTTTTTAGTAGGCACGTGACATAGTCTGTACAGAAAACTAGTAATCTGCAAAGATTTTGACTTTGGAGAATGGAAGTAAAATGGATACCTTTAATAACAGGTGTAATGTCTGCGATATATGATTGTCTTGTACATAGCTCAGGAAGATGGTGAGGACACGGGCCATTTAGCAGCATGGTCAGAGCTGTGAGATATATCACAATTTCCAGCTACCACTAGGTGTTCTGGGATGCCATCCAGATGCAGTTTCTAGGAGGGAAAGGAAGATCTGCCTGGTATGTACCTCTAGTTCAAATGGTCACTAGCTTGATCATTACCTTTCCATGCTTTGGAGTTGGCTTTGCATTGGCTGCTAAGGTCTGTATTGCCCCACTTTTGCAGAACTTGAGCTAGATAGATAGATAAATAACAAAGATGTCTTTAACCTGTAATCACAAGAGTAATAACCTGTATTGCTATGATAACACTGTCATATGTGCTTTGCAAAAGGCCCTAGTCTTAGGCGATTTGGTCTTTGGCTTTTCTTTTTCCCTGCTGGGATGGTAGAGTTGTTTGTGTTTGTAGGCCAACCATGATAATGTTTTCTAGGCATTTTTGCCTAGAAAAAGAGACAGAATTCTGACAGTACACGCTCAAAATACTGTGCAGACATTAATTAACAAGTGAGAGATGATGAACAAGTGGTGAAAAGTTTCGACGCTTCTGTCTCCCCTTGAAAACCTGAGCAGAATGGTCCATGCTTCTATGGACCAGCCAACTATAAATGCCAACTGGGAACAGCATGACAGTATTCAGACTCAATGTCTGCAGTCAAACTGTCAGCGGCATCTAATTAGCAAAGTTCTAGATCAGGAATAAAATGTGTTTGACTCTTTATAAATATGATGTGTAAAAACGTTACATAATGACATGCTGCTGCTCTACAACCCCCTTAATGTTTTGACAAGGGGCGTCAAATGGTGAAAAACTGCAAAGTGCCAAAGTATTTCAGAGACTGCATGCTAGCGGCTGATTTCTCCATTTCAATTTCTTAAGCATCGAGGTCCAGAAATGGGCCAGGTGCTGGGGACAATCGAATGTTGTTCAGCTTAGTGAGCTGTTAGATTTTTTTTTTTTAACAGAAATTAGAATATGTATAATATGTTAGACAGTAGATTCAAAGTGTGGTCTCCTGACAGAGACAGTTGAAATCTATTTGCAGAGGACCAAAGTCTGGAGCTGCTTCTGCAGGACAACCTCTGTATTCCTAGGCATGTTATTTAAACCAAAAATCTTACTGTTAGATATTAATCTTGTGTTTCACACTTTGTGGGTGTTTGGAATGGGATCTCCAGGTAGTCTGCTTGGAAGAAATCAAAGAACTCACAAGGAAAATTGATCATCAGGCTCATTCCTTCAAGAAAACAATAAAACGATGAAAGCAGGTGCTCTTGCTAGTGGGCCTGTTTCTACTCCCACGAAAAATTAAGCCTTGCATAATTCACTGGTAAATGGGAGTCTGAATCTATCCCCGGGAATTTTGGACACTATTAGAAACAGAATGGTAGTTTTCTTATGCTCTACTGGTAGCTGAAACAGAGAAGTGCCTAGTTAAAATCTGTGTTTTTCTCCAAAGATCTTGCTTCTTTCAATGGACAATAGATCAAACCTGAAATTATTAGGCTGTTGACTTAGGTACCAGAGTTACGCAACTAAAATAAGCGCCGTGAGCCATTGTCTCCCCACTCCTTCTCTAAAATGGGAATAATATAAGCTCTTTGTCTAACAGAAGTATTATGTCCAAAAATTCAATAACTTTTGTGAAACCCATGGATGTTAAAAAAGACAAGCAGCGTGGAAATGCTGGGAAGAAATCAATCATTCTGTCTTCAGAGCAAAGTCTGACTATTGTACAGTATATAAAGCTTGAGAACATTGAATGAAATAAAAATAAAAAATATTGCCTTGCTGTTCATTAATAGCAGACTATCCAGCCTCTTCTCTAAACAAGACTGGGGCCTTGTAGAAAAGTAACATGCAGTTATGTAGTTAAAATACAAGAGATGAAAAGGGCAAGTAGACATTTTTCTCCTAAGGCTTAAAGAATTGACTTTTTAAGCATCAATTCAGTTACAAGATTTTTTTCCATATATGCAATATATAAATTTACTTTTCGTATGTTTATATTTATTCATCATGAAATAATTTCTGGTGATTTGTTGAAAAACATAACTGATGCAAGAATATTAGTACATTAGTAAGTTAGATATTAAAGAGGCATACCAGCCCTGAGGTGGCTATTTATATGGAATACAAATGCCAACTAATGTAGTACAAAAGTGCAGAGTGGCTAACTAAAATTACCTAACTGTTACAAACAGGTCTCCACAGCTATAAAGCAAAGATCTGAATCTTATCTCATTTACACGAGTTTTATGCTTAGGGAGCTCCTAATTTACACAGATGTCAGAGAAAAGAAAATCAGCCCAATTATAGTCTGAATTTATTGTGCCATCACATTAGCCAATTTAGCTATTTCAGTGATGACCGCATCATTAACATCTTTTCAGGACAGCAATAACTGAGTCATTTTTATTGCTGTAATTAATATTGATGGCAATGAAACAAGCAATATAGGTACTTGACTATTATGTGTTGCAGATACGTATTGCAAATGTAAGTAACTTCCTGATCATTTTTTCTTGTTATTCTTAGCTACGCAAGCTCATACTTGACATAGTTATTTCAGGTAATTACATATAATTTATGCTGAAATATTAAAAAAAATTCCTCAAAATAAGTTTCAGCCATAGCATAAAAATCTTTCAGGAGTCATAGACAAGTAACCCTGTCATCTGTCTTAGGTAAAACACCTATCTATTAGAGATTCAGGGTTCCCTAAGGAATCTTGTGATAGAATAATAGAAATATAAAGAAGGAAAAATATCCCAAACATTCATTTTGGGATAATCCCCAAAGTAAAAAAAATCCTTCACCTGCAAATCATTGTCTAGCAGAAGAATGGAGCAAATGAAGGGTATGATTTTGTATTGCTCTAAAAATAGAGAAAGTTGGAAGAAAACTTTAGTGGTGATAATTTACTTTCGTAGCATAAATCATAGTTCATCTGTACCTTACTTCTTTCATCTATCACAGAAAAGAAAGAGACTTTTTAGGATACATTGTAAAGCTTATTGTTTCTCTCAGAAATCTGAAGTAAATTTGCAAGTGCATGATTTAAAATAGGATAGAAATATCCATAATTTAGAGAGGAAAAAGGATTTTTTCTAGCAGTTCATCATGTTGGTTTCCATAGCATTACAGAATTGCCCAAAACAGTGTACAACGGAAGACAATATTTTATCCAAGTCAGAAAGAAAGAACCCCAATGCTTACTTGCCAACACATGTGTGAGTTCATAAATATATGCAAATTGACATTTTATGACCCGTTCAGACTACTTCCCATTCAGATCCATTGATTCCTGCACTTAATGCGACTCATTGCTTTCACTTGAAGAGCTTCCTCCAGCTTCCAGTAGTGGTAACTGGCAGTTGCTTCCTGTGTGAAATCTTTGCAAAATATTTCAGAGGGTATATTTTAATAATATTAAAAATACGGGCCTGATCCTCAGCTGATGATGATGGGCATGGCTTCAAGGAAAGTCAGTTTGTTATATCATGTTATACCAGTCAAGGCTCAGAAACAAAAATCTGTTTATTTGCAAGAGGCTTCCAAAGAGCAAGATCTTTTTAACCGTAGAGGGTCATTGTCTAATTTGATGAGGAATCAAATTTTTCCAGTGAGATAACTCCCCTACAAATCCTGAAAGATTTGTAAATCCCTCTGCATTCTGTGCTTTACTTTCCAAGTATAATAAATATTTGGAACTGCATTTCTCTAGCAAATGAGCAAGCATTAGTATCAATGACTTCACCAGTACTGAGCTATTAAACTGCAGTTAGGAGAGGGAAGCAAATCCACCATCCCTATTTACAGGAAAATTCCAGGATAAATGCCTTTTACATTTTACCATTATTTCTGCATTTTTCAGATTTTTCCTTTTGCTACCCTGGACCAACTTTTTTTGCAACAGAGGAGAATTTATTCACCTAATTTCTAATGGAGAAACCATATAGATTTGGTTTAAAATTTGTTAGGATGCCCACAAAGTGGATAGGAGTGTTGCAACTCCAGTTTAATCTAAAAATTTTCGCCTGGTCTGGAGTGAATTAGCTGTGTTGCTCTCAGATGATCTATGGTCTCTGGAAAGCTACATGCTTTTTTTTTTTTTTTTCCTTTGCTTATTGGCTTTCTTTTTTTCTGCAGTCTTAGATGGTGAGGCAAGCAAAACTGGTGAGGAAAGAACCAGGAACAGCCGGGTCGTATTATAAGGCCAATGACAAAATCAGTATTAAAACTCTTAAGCTAGACTGGGAAAAAGTAGACATTTCCAGAAAGACAATGAAAATTAGTAAAAAATTTGCTAGAAAAGGCTAAAAAAAAATCACTTTATTAGTTGGCAAGTTTCAGAGTTCACCTGTTTTTTAACTAAGATTATGCTTACCACTTTATTTTCAGTCTACAAGACTGTCTCCCCAAGTGTTTCCGAATGGAATACAGCTTTCAAATGTATGTAATGTTTTATCTATATGTGATTTAAATAAAATTATGACCTTTACAAATGATCCAGCTGCTGTAACAGGCTTTTATGTTTGTCATAAATTTTTAACACATAAGAAAATGAATAAAAATGTATCTTCCCTATGGTCATTAAATAATAACTCTACATTGCCTATCATACTTAGGTATCCTATTTTAAAACTTTGTAAGAAAAGGGATGTAATTAGGTTGATGGATATTTTTGATAGGGGAATAGTAATGTCTTTTTCAATGATAATGCAAAAAGATGAAATTCCATCTAGTCATTCTGCTGACTTTTATTACTCAGGCATTACACAAATGCAGTTTGGGGAAATGAACTGAAAGCGTCTCAGTTGAATATTTGGAGACAAAAGAGTGATCAACATGGTGACAAGGGGTAAAGACATGTCTGATGCCTCGTATGCTTTCCCAGGCTAAGGTGAAGAGAAATATAATCAGAGTGTGGAAATAAAGTGATGGAGTAGTGTACACTCTCTCTTTACTCGCTAACCACACTGAAGAGTTGTTTATGAGCCATTTGAAAGAATCTGATTTGAGGGCAGAGTGAGTTTTACTCCTGTCTTAATATCCTTTAAGCTCTATAGAAAAAACCTGGAACAAGGTGGGATTCATTTAATGTAATGTTGCTATCTAAATGTTTCAGTGGATTGGATGGCCACACTTCATTACATCTCTTGAAAACCCTTTTAATTTCCATGACTCTCAAATGCCCCACTTGTAAAATTGGAAAATACTCACCTGTTTACAGTAGGATAATTTCATGACTGCTTCTGTGGAGTTCAAATGTGGCAATGTGGGGTCTTACCTGAAAATGCACCTTGATTTGTGGTGCTTGCAGGTTTGGAAAAGGCGAGGTAAGCACAGTGCCACTACCCTCAGAGGCTGTGTATTTTGAAAATGTTTAGGGTGAAACCCATTCTTCATCCTCATTTCACAGATATCAAAGGAATTCATAGAATCATAGAATAGTTTGAGTTGTAAAGGACATTTTAAGATCAACTAGTCCAACCCCACTGCAATGAGCAGGGACATCTACAACTATATCAGGCTGCTCAGGGCCCCATCCAACCTAGCCTAGAACACTTCCAGTGATGGGGCATTCACAGCTTCTCTGAGAAACCTGTTCCAGTGTCTCATCACCCTCATTGTAATGTATCTCCTCCTTACACTCAATCTAAACCTGCCTGCTTTCATTTCAAAACCATTGCCCCTTATCCTGTCACTACGGGCCTTGGTAAAAAGTCTCTCTCTGTCTTTCCTATAGGCCCCTTCTAAGTACTGAAAGGCCACAGTAAAGTGTCCCTGAAGCCTCCTCTTTTCCAGGCTGAACAACCCCAAGTCTCTTAACCTGTCTTTCTAGGAGAGGTGATCCATCCCTTGAACCATTTCTGTGGCCTCCTCTGTACCTGCTCCATGTCTTTGCTGTGCTGAGGGCTCCAGAGCTGGCTGCAGGACTCCCAGTGGGGTCTCACCAGAGCGGAGCAGAGGGGCGGAACCTCCTGCCTTACCCGGCTGGCCATACTGTTGAGGATGCAGCCCAGAGTACGGTTGGCCTTCTGGGCTGTGACCGCACATTGCCAGCTCATGTCCAGCTTTTTATAGAATCTTACAATCATAGAATGCTTTGGGTTGGAAGAGACCTTTGGAGATCATCTAGCCCAACCCTCCTGCAGTGAGCAGGGACATCTTCAACTAAGCTAGGCTGCTCACAGCCTGTCCAACCTGGTCTCCCAAGTCCTTCTCAGCAGGGCTGCTTTCAATCAGTTCATCCCTCAGTCTGTTTTGATATTGGAGATTGCCCTGATGCAGATGCAGGACCTTGCGCTTAGCCTTATTGAACTTCATGAGATCCACATGGGCCCACTTCTCAAGTCTATCAAGGTCCCTCTGGATGACATCCCATCTCTCTAATGAATCAGCTGCCCCACTCAACTTGGTGTCATCAGCAAACGTGCTGAAGGTGCACTGTCTGTGTCATTGATGAAGATATTACTACCAATTACCAATAAACAGTGTTGGTCCCAGTATGGATCCCTGAGATACATCATTCATTGCTCATTTCAACTTGGACATTGAGCCACTGACTGTAACTCTTTGGACATGGCCATCCAGTCAATTGTATATCCATCTAATAGTCCATCCATCAAACCCACATCTCTCCAATTTAGTTGCCAGAATGTTGGGGAGGACCATATCAAAGGCCTTACAAAAGTCCAGGTATCACAGAATCACAGAATCACAGAATGATAGGGGTTGGAAGGGACCTCTGTGGGTCATCTAGTCCAACCCCCCCGCCGAAGCAGGGTCACCTACAGCAGGCTGCACAGGACCTTGTC
>Ga0065711_1011045_pt1 | contig 13734 bp, 7 predicted proteins | sample Hoacrofraction12_FD_59098 | JGI IMG/M metagenome (GOLD analysis project Ga0065711, IMG submission 59098) | Hoatzin crop microbial communities from Cojedes, Venezuela - Epithelial fraction 12 v2 (version 2) | ecosystem: Host-associated > Birds > Digestive system > Esophagus > Crop | place... | reverse complement strand
TTTTTTTTTTTTTTTTTTTTTTTTTTACTCCAGCTGAAGACTTTGTCTTGGCTGCAAGCCTGAGAGATTTAAACATTTGCCGTTCCTTTTATTGTGCAAACCTGTGCAGTGTATTTTAAGTGAGCGAGCAGTCTGTCAAGTTATTACAAATCATTGCTTTGCCACAGAGTTATTGAATGGATGTGGAAACATGTGTTTGTCAGATTTTTATCTTCTGGACTGAATATTTCTGATGTTTGGGAACTTTATGTGCGGTCAGCCATTGTGCTTTGTATAGGAGAGGGCTTGATTCAGATTATCTGAGCTCTCAGGGAGCAGAGATGCGGTTCTGTGATTCATAATTGAAATTTAGCCTTTAGATTAACTTCATTAGTATGCTGTTGAACAAGGACAGGCTGTTAATAAATGAAGAAATCCTTCTGGGTTTAAGCACCGAGTGCCACAGTAGGTCTTTGCAGTTTGTTATGAATTTTTTATTTTTGCTGTGACAGCACTATTTTTTATTTGACCATGCTCTTTTTGTCTTTATTTATCAAATTTGTGCAAATATTTCTGTACAGAGAGAAACAGAGAAAGGCTTTATCTAATGTGAGGTTAAACCTAAATTTCTTCTCATAAAGCCACGTTTATGGAGCCGTTCTGAGATGAAGAAAAGGAGCGCTGGAAAAGAGACTTCAGTTTCCTTTCCAAGTCATAATTTAGAGTAATGAGTGAAACCTTACTTTTATTCTTAAAAACTTTAAAACTTTCAGGAAAAGTAGAAACTAAACCATAATCTTGTAAATGTTTATAAAATATGTACCTGCTTATCCTACTGAGATGGAAACCACTCATTTCTGGGTTCCGTATTCTGATTACGTTGTAAATTCTTGATTGTGATTTTCATTGCTCTTTTTCTCGGATCTGGATTTGTTTTAGATCATCCTTCAGCAAAGCACTTGCTAGCACTTGAGCACGTGTTTTTTAAGTCACTTGGACTCCAGGTAGCTGATTAAAGTTGACCTCTGTTCCCAGAGAGACGCGTTACTGTAGCGCACCGTACATCTCCCGGTAGCCCAGGTCCCATCAGCGTAGAAGGGAATAGTCGGACTTCTCCAGGTGGAATTTTCTTGCGTGAAATAAAGGTTAATGTCACTGAACGTAGAATGACTGTGCTGTAACGGTGAGGAAGTTATTGTTATTTGTTAGGCTGTTTCTGCATTTTTATACAAAGTTTTGTATGCTTTGCATGGTTTTATGGAAGATTTTGATAGATTCTCCTTTCTTAGTCATAGAGCAGCACTAAGAAAGTAAGTTCAAGAAAAAAATTCCTGTTACCAGAATGCAGAAGAAGATATTATGGATTTTTGATTCCTTCCCATCTTCACAGTTGCTCTCAATCTCCTTAAAACCTGCATCAGAATATTTTGAGTTGTCTGTACATGTGCTCTTCCGTGGAGAGTCGTACTCTTGATGTAATCCTCCGTGCTTTGAGGGGGCCTGGTGTCTGCTTCTGCAAGAAGGGAACGCGAATTTAACTTTTTTCCCTCTGTGCAGCCTTGAGGGAAGTGCGGGTTGCTGAACCCTGGAGCAGGTTGGTGTAGAGGGCTTCAGAGGTTGGGAGCTGAGTTTGAACTCCTCCCGCGGGGTCTGTGCGGGCTGGGAAGAGCCTGGCTCTGGGGAGCTTTGTGGCTGATTGCCACCGAGAGTCCGGGGTGAACGCACTGGTGACGTGGGGAAGGCTGGAAAAGAAAAATGCACATCCCAAAATGTCTTAATTCTAACAAAAAGCTGTTGTTAGGAACCTTCATTTAAGATACACTGCTGGACTGTGGCGGGGGAAATGTGAAAATTTCACCATTGCTAGCTTCTAGCTTACTGCAACCACTTTGTGGAAGAAGTGAGGTACTGGACCTCCAGAAGGATCCAGGACTGAAAATATAAAATAAAAATAACTTTTAACTTTTTTTTTTCCCCCCGGAAGACAAAATTTTAACTATTTGCTGCGCCTTTGAGCAGTACCCAGAGTATAAGATACTGTATTTAGCTTAAAAAAGGGAAGACTAATCTGTAAGTGCTTGCATTTTCTGAGAGAAAACCATGCATAAAGAAAGAGGAGAGGAAAAAAAGAGAGTTAGACAACTGTGGCGTTCAGATAACATTTAACTGTAGTCCGATAGCACAGAGTTTGAATGATGAACTACCTACTTGAGGACCCAAAGATAAACTCGGTCTCCCCGTAATCGTTAACGTTACACTCGATAGAACCTGTGCGAGCAAGCACGGTTTGTGGAGATACTTGAATAAGGGATGATGATGCCTTTGGTTCACTTAAAGAAGAGGGGTTTCCAGTAGGAAAATAGTGTGAGAGAAGTACAAAAAGAGTCTAAAGAGGCTGGGGGTGGGGGGAAGAAAGGCGTGTTTGCTGTTGAGGAAACCACTGCTGATACTTTATTTTGGCAAGATGCTGGATACGTGTAGTAAATTCTCTGGGGATGCTCAGCAGTCAAATGTGCTCTCCAGTATTTTGTTTTGTGTAATAGACAACCTCCCTGGTACAAACATTTTTCTGTTTGTCCCAAGCCGTGGGTTGGGAGCAGTCTCCCGACCTTGGTGGCTCTGGCTGGGGAGTGTCTTTAGCCTTTGCCTGCCCTGGAAAACGTGAGGCTGAGCTGGGGCACGCACTGCCGTGCCGCGGCTTCCCTCGCTCCGTGGCTTTGCCACGCTGAAAGGGAAATGTTTCTGTCCAGGTAACTCCAGGTCTTGCTTAATTCAAAGAGTTAAGGCGAAATGCAAACAGTTGTTTATCTACAGAATTCAAAATAGTAAAATCCCAGGTGGAGAAATGAGAGAGAACCTTCACTTACTCGTACTTTTACAAAGGCTGGATTGGAAAGGTGTCTGCATGGTGTGCTGGAGCCTTTCTTGAGGTGGTGATGGTGGTTAAGTGTTCCCTCTTCTTGTGTTCTTAATGCTTCCCATGCTGCTAACTGGACAATGTTGTCAGTATGCTGGTGTTTATGGCCAGTCTGTCTTCTGAAGTCTGTACAAAAGATGCAGACAAATTTAACATTTAACCATAGTCAAGTTTATATTTCTTATCCAGGGGTTAGTGCGACCAGTCATCTTAATAGACAATGCTTTATTTCCTTAGAGATCCAAATGTAGATAATTTCCTATATTTGACTGACTACTTATTTACTCCTTGCCTCAAAGAAGGGTAAACCCCTTCTCTGTCTCTTTGGTCACTTGTTGACTAACTCCATGTAAGGCGTCTCCTCTACTGAATCTTGTACCACGCTGTCCAGTAACTAGGATACTAGATACACATACTTAAGAGATGTGTTGCTCGTTACTGGTCCTTGATTGAGACCATGACATAATGACAGTGACCTGACTTGGTGTGACTGACCCTGTCCATACAACCTCTAAGAAGATTGTAATACGCAGATAACCTTATTTTAGTGAAAAATTATGGTGATAAAGTTTAGTTTCTGCAAGACAAATGTGTATGAAATGCAACCACAAGTGAAAACCTTTCACTGAGCTAATGGCTTCTCCGGTACATTCTCAATCTCTGCACCCTTTTTCGCCTCGTCGCCTCTTTTCACCAACGCAGCCAGAAGAGGAAATGCAAAATGAGAAAGTGTTGAAACCCAATGAAGGCAAAGGGAGGTTTCTTGTTGATTTAAATGGGAATATGAAAGCTAGTGGTCTTGTATTTAGCTTTAAACAAATTTCCCGCTGTACAGAAACACTGTCTGATAATAAATAATTTCAGATACCTTCCTGTTCTCTAGTAACGTAACAATATAAAGTCTGAAAATCCACATACCTTGAATAAATTTAAGCAAAACCAAAAAAGCTTTCATAGAGTCTGCTCCCACCTTTTAATATTACTATTTTGATATTCCAGATTTTGATAATATTTTTTTCTTAAGTAATTCACAGACTCACAGCCTGAGCTTTTAAAATACCTACTGGCTTGTGGAAAGTGTCTGGTTTGCTGTTTCTGTTGAAACAGAGCTTAATCTTTGGCTTCGCTGATCCTCTCTTTTAGTCAGAGCTGTCACTTACTTCAGGTCAGTTCAGGCACACTATAAATCAGTACCTTCTTACTAGTCAATCAGTGATTGATTCAATTTTGCAGCACTTGAAGGCAGTCTTTTCTAGTTTAAAACTGAGTTAATGTGGCCTAAAAGAATTGAGCACATAGCTGGGAGCTTCTGACTTCTGGAGCCGAGACTGGTGTTATTGGTTTGCAGCGTGGGCTTGGGCAAATAATTCTACATTTACGACGTAGAAATACTTGTTGTGCTTGAGTCTCTCTCTCTGTCTCTTTTTATCATTTCTCTTTTGCTGTGTTAAACTTGAGTTCTGTAAGGACATGGTGTCCGACACCGTGTTCAGAGCTGTTTAGCTTCCCTGGTATCTGGAAGTACTTGGAGATGGAAAATTGTGCACCCTGGGGTGCGTCTCGGGTGGAGATACATGTGCTAATGGAGGATTAAAAAAAAAAACAAACCAGTAGGTTTGCAAAGGCCTTTGACACTTGTGCAGAATAATTGAAAATAAGACCAAATGGACCTGTAAGATGTCTTCAAAAGTTTAATAGAATATTGATTTTCTTTTGAAGGTACGGAAAGCCTTCATCCCGTGCCATGCCCTGTCCACGCCACAGCCCATAGGTTGGAAAACTCAAATCCTTTGCGGCACTGAATAGTGGATAATAAATGCTTCGTGATGGGACTGAGCTCTGTGTGCTCGGGAGTGACCAAGTGCTCTGATGGGCAGTTTTGACTTTTGTGCCTTGTACCCTAGCAGACCGGCTCTGGCAGATACTGGTGTTCCTGTGAAGAGAAGACCTGTGTGTACGTACTTGTGCCTCTCTGGGTTTCAAAGTTAGCTCGTGTGTACGTTGTGTAACCTTTCAATAATCTCAGTGAATGAGAAAGCACTGCTAGTGTGACGATGCAGAACATTTCAGCTTATTAGTAAAAAAAAAAAAGAAAAATCCCTGAAAGACCAGCAACTTCTTAAAATGGAACAAAGTTCAGACTCTTGTGATTGTTTCAAAATTAAGCACGCTTTATAAGTAATAAATGAAACCTGTTTTCCTGAGGCATATGAAAGTACGAGGATAACTGATAGCAAATCAAAGGAAAGTAGGAATGGACTTTTATGCTCTCTTCCGCCCTGCTGTCCGTGGATCTTCAGCCGTGGTATTCTCCTGCTTGCTTTGAAATTGCCCCAGTTAGGTTGGTCTGAAGTTACTGTTGCTTTGAGGAGAATGAGGGGAAACAGTTTTATATTAGAAAGGTGTTTCATCTGACTAGCCTTGAAAGGTTTTTTTCAGTAGTGGTTCCATTTTCAAAAATACAGCCAGCATCGTCATGTGGGCAAGTAAGGACATCAAAGAAATATGTTTTCTGACAGTGTGCTGTATTTTCTTTTGCTTATCGGAATGACTTGGAAATTCTGTTCTCTTGAAACAACAACAAGGAAATATTTCTGTTTTTCTGGTTAGAAAAAGATGTGAAATATTCTGTCTGATCTGTGGAAAATACTTGGAGCAATTCCAGCGCGGCGAGGGACGCTCTGGGTAGCGAACAGATCAGAATCCGGCGAGGGCGGCTGCCCTCGGTGCGTAGTGTTCGACAGAGTGTCTCTAACTTATTGAGCTCTTTTACGTCTCGATGCTCTGTATTTGCTGGAAAGCAGCTGGTAGCGCTCTGTGCGGGGCTTGCTGCCGGTGTCCCAGGCGGCTGGCTGGGTGGATCGGTGCTCCGGCGGGAGCCTTGCTCTGTGGGCTGCGCTGGCGTGGCACCGACAGCCACGTCCTCGGCTCGCGTAGGAGGGCAGAAGTGGCGACTGTGGCAGGCTGAAGATTAGCCCAAAAAGGTTGTTTCTATGTGTCTTTAGCTTCTCTAAATAGATGGCTGTATGTATGCCAAAATTTCTGAGTAATTATTCCATTAAAACTTGCACATCAGAAGAAGCTAAAACAAATGAGTTGTGACAACATTGTATATGACTGAATTTGTATATTCTGTTTAACAGATACAAATTGTTACCGTGTTTAGTTTAATTTGTCATCATTTGCCCTGCTTTACTATTGTTTTGGATGCAAAAAATGAAGTTCTGGTCTTGTAAATTCTTACTCTTCCACAGAGACTCGCTGACATCTATGTAGGAGTTGGTTGACTGACTCAAGGATGTGTCTACTGATGTTTCCACTCTGCCTTCTACTTTCTGGTTGCTTCTGGGGACAATTTAAAGTTTGACCACCACTATGCTGGAGCGGTAGCAGCTGTAGAGATGAGAATGAACTGAAGCCAGCACTTGTAAAGCAGCGAGTTAATAATATATTTATAAGGATACTATATACAGATACTTTGATATCAATATATACTATTAAATAATGTATAATGTATTTACAGGAAAGATATTTCAGCTCTGCAGAAGCAATTGCACGTACAAGTACTTGGCAACAAGAATCACACACAATGTAGTAGATATAGTAATGTTAGTCAGTTTAAAACCAAGTGGAAAATTACTGTAAATGTCCAGAATGGGCTGAATGCCATCTGGATTTTTAACAGATTTTGAAGCAAGTTGTAAAATTGTTGAGAGGAACCTTTTTGAGGTAGTAAACAGAGTTTAATGTCCATGTGACTTTGAATTTGATAATTGGAGCATCTTCTGTGAGAGGTTTGTCACTGTGGTAGACGCAATGTTTTAGTGAGCTGCCCCTAGAATCATTCCCTTGGGGAGCTCAGGATTATTGGAGACCTCTCCACCAAGTGTTGGGAATATTTGTTTGGCCGTGCCTTCTTTAACGGAAGAAGCAATGGTGGTATGATAGGACTCTGGGGATTAAATAACGTTCTTTGATTATAGAGACAGAAACGAGAGCTACTCAGCAGTGTAGAAGATTGGTCTTCAAATCCAGTAAGGCAGGTGGTCATAGGCAGAAACCAGAAATCCCTGTGTAAATGTTAACAATTATTAAAGTCAATGTTTTTCTTTCTGTAGTTTCAGCATGTTAAGAGGAGAAAGGGGAAGAAAAGGTTAATCAAATACCAGTGTAAACAATATATTGGCTTATAAGGCAATCATCTCTTACTGCCATTCAAGCTATTAAGCTATAATTATAAGTAAGTTTTCTAGTTTGTACGTGTAAACAAAACCAAGCGAAAACAAAAGCTCAACCCAACCAACCAAAAAAAACCCCAAATCCAAGCCCCAATAAAAAAACCACCCCACTGCTTTGTTTATGAAACAGTAAGAGAGGTGAGGTGGACCCGCTGCTTGGACTCCGGCAGTCTTGTCCCGTGTCCCGTCACCCCGTGGCCAAGGGGGGCAATATGGTTGATGCATTTGTGTTTACTCTAGCACGCGTCATGTCACTTCATCAGATTTAAGCTGTTTGTTTCTACAGACAATTATTTCAAGACTGTTCTTGTTTGCAGTAATGTAGTGGTAGAAGAAAAAGAAAAACATGGCTAGTGTAGTGGAGAAGAACAGTTGAGCGTAAGCGAGTTGGGGCTCAACGCCAGTGGTAGTGTCTTAGGTGACCACTGTGCTGGAGGCAGCGCTGGAGACTTGCAGGAGGCACGTCCCTCTCCTGAGGCTTCGGGGAGCTCTTCATATCTGCTCTTTCTTGGCTCCCTGAGGGTTCATGCTGAGGAGAAGCAACCACAAGAGTTACTGGTGAGGACCTAGGGCTACCTTCAAGTGTTCCTTAATCAAATCCCTTATTAGTCTGTCACAGCTCCGTCCTGGTAACCTCCGACAGGGATCCTTACCTCAAAACAACCTGACATTGAATGAGGGTAATACGTTGCTCGGTGATGATGATGGATTCACTAATGTTATTTGACATATCTTTCATGTTAAAATTAATGTCGTCTTTGACGTTGTGAAGGTTGAATTCAGAGAAGATGATTGATCCTCAAGCTGAAAAGATGTCTTCAAAGTTCTTGGCAGTTACTCAGTACTTCAGGTTGCAGTTGCGTCCGTGCTGTCATTCCAGTTGCAGACGTGCCTATGAGCATGGTGTGTGAGGTGCCAAAACTGGAGGTGTCACATGAACATGTGGAAACAGCAAAAACTGCGTTTTTTGGGAGTTTTTAGCCTTTAAACTAAAAGATCAAGGATTCCTTAAAGTTGCAAGTGTGTCTGTATCATGTCTTTTTCCTTTAGGCCTATGTAAATTATTAAAATAATAATAATGTGTAAGATTATTGTTATAGAATTAAAAAATGTTGCTGCCAGAATTTTTTTTTTAAGTTTTATTTTACAGAAGGTAGTGAAAGTTCAGGTTCTCATCCTCGGAAGTGTGTTTCAGGATGGTGGAGCAACCCTGAAATGGCTCCTGCATCCTCTAATTCTGGGTGCAAATATCATGGATTCCGGACTGCTTGTGTTAGTCGCATAAGCAATGTATGGTGGGGACTACCACCGTTATCGTGGAGTTTGTCGCCTGCTACCGTAGTGGGCGTGTAGGAATGCAAGTAGAAAGTGACTGTGGTGAAATTCAGTGATGCATTGCTTTTTACAGCCGATAGCAAATTCAGTAGAAAGGGACTCTTGAAACTGAGCAGCTCCTGAGAGTCCAGATGCAACGGAGAGCTCTGATCCAAGGTCTCAGGCTCTGGGCTGTTGCTTTTATTTTTCTACATCTGAAAGGACAGTGGAACTCGATTTAAAATTTCTTGGTCTGTGTAGGTGCAGTGATGTATTAGGGGCACGAAGAACAAATTGTGCTTCTGTGTTTCCGCAGTGTGGTGTGGGGTTTTTTTTGTTGGGTGTTGTTGTTTTGTTTTTTTTTTTTGCCTTTGCGGGGGGGATGTCTTTAAGCTGAAGATTTGACTATTTTCACCTTAATTTGTAGAATGGTAGAGTCCAGTTTTCTAGAATACTCTCATAGGTGGACACTGTCATCAAAATCAGTAGGAAACTCAAAATAGTTATTACTAGCCAGGGCACATCCAAGTTTATATGAAGGTTTGGTTATTAAATAAGTATTTAAAGTATTTTAAATTATACCTTTGACTATAAATGTACTATGACAGATGACATTACATCTTTAACATTTTGTTTCAAATTTCTTTCATATTTTCCTGAGTAGTGAGTTGTATTTTCTTTATTATTTAATTAAGGCCAGCAATGTTATTAATGTCATCCTTTTCTTGGGTGTAGTAATAAGACTGTAATGTACAGCAATCACTGACAAGACATTAATTGATTGTAATATTGTTATCAATAAACTTCTAATAAATTTAAATACATCTTTGTCATATTAAATGCTCACGTATAGGTACAATGGGAAAGGTTGTTCTCAAATTCAAGGAAAGTGCCAAAGAATGCTATTTATCCCTAATTAAACATTGAGGACTTTTGTATTAAATATTTAATTGGCCAGCTGTACTGCAGTCGAGTAGTGGAGGAATGATGAAACCCTACATTTTCACTTAAAGATGATTTCTGGGGCAGTGAAGTGACTTTTTGCTAAATGAATTAGAAGGAAGTAGCTTAAATAAAAAGCCTTTGGTGTGTTTCCTCCACTGCTGGTCCTGAGGGGTGGCCCTGGTGAGTCGGGCGGCTACACCGTGGCCCTTCTGAGCCATTTAATGCAGAAGTGCACCGAGGACCGATTTCTGACTTTTGACTTTCTGGAGAAGGAGTCCAGGGGTTTTGGGAAGGCCGCAAGGCATGCGAGGGAAAGCAGGAAGCATACTGCTGGGACTCTTTCTGTTGCTTGAGAAGTCTGAGTCAAAATTGGGATTAAAACAATGCAAAGTGAAATGGTTCAGGTTGATACAATTTTTGTCAATTTTACAGATGACTTTGAAGAAGATATTTACTAAGAAAAAGCGAAGGTGCTCTTTCACAATGCGTGAAATAGTCCTTTTACATTGAGAAAATACAAAGGGGAAAGGGAAGTAGCAGACGACGCTTACACTCACGTTCACAGGATGGTTGATTTGGAAAGAGCTTAGATCTGGCCTTTTCAGTTGTCTGTTTGGAACATTATTATATTTGTATTTAGTTTAGAAACAGACAATTGAAGTATAAAGGATGTGAAGGCAGAGCTTTAGAAGTGGAAATACTGGAGTAACTTGTGAAATCATCATGGGTCGTAAGTCCTCAGAAAAGGAAAAATGTACGTGCGGTACGAGGCAGTGTTGTGTTATCAGTCAGTCCAGCGCCCTGGGGTTTGGGGTTGTATTCTCAAGCGTAAATTCTATGTGTTGGCAGTGGACACCTGTCCCAAACATGGGGGCAAAAATTTTATTATGAACCTCAGCAGTTGTTTCTAAGATGCTTTGAGGAATGTGTGTGTTGGGAGCTCCGTGTGCAATGTGTTATTCCAGTCATTGTGAGAGGTGACGTGATGGCTCTGCTCCGTTCGCTCATCCTCTCTTTTCCATCCTCTCTTTCCCAGCCCTCCATAAATAAATAACAAAGAGAAGGGAAGATCAGCCTCAGATCTCAAGGTCAATGATAGCTTGGTATCAGATGACCTGGGCACTTATTTGTCCAAAATTATTTTAGATTGGAAATTGAAAGAGGGTTTAAACAACCAAAGAGAAAAGTCCTGGCACAGAATCTAGTCTAGAGTTTCAGTCTCTGCTGTTATATCCAAGGGAGGTCCACTCTGTAGTATGTAATTTGATTCTATGGATTTTTATGGGTTTTGTTTTGTTGTCAACAGCATCTTAAAGCTGGGTCACAGTAAATATGTGCTGGTGTCCATCTGCTTGGTTTAATCAGATTGTGAGGCTTAAGGAATGGAAAGCGTGCTTACCCTGGTCGAGGAAAGCTGAGATTTTCGGTTTTCTTCTAGAGCACACATTCTTGGATCATCTGGGTGTTTGACCTAACAGCTGGTGATGTCCATGATCTGTTCTTCTGTGTTTCTGTTTCACGCTACGGTCCTCACTACTGTCTCTTGCTGTAGATTTGGTTTGTGACTGGATGTTGGAAGCTGATGGCAGTGTACGAGGAGACATGCAGAGCAGGCATCTTACAGCCTTGTAGATGCAACTTCTACCACACCTGTCTGTGGCTGTGGGGGGCAGAGCCGAGAGATGCAGGTAGTTCTTCCTTCATTGTGTTCCTTGAATGTATTAGCTCTATTTTTTTTCCAAGTCAAGGTGTTGTCTGTTGCTGTTGTAATAAATTTTGTGATTGAATTAATGACATGTAAAATGAATTCCTGATTTCATGGAGAAGTCATAAAGCTGCACCTTTTAAAAGGTGTGAATTAGTGTCAAAAGTAGCAAGACTTACTAAAAATGGACATTGTGCTGTGCAAGTGTGCTGGCATACTATAAATTCAGCCAGTGCACCACTTCCTGACATTTAATAGTTTTATTATTCCGTTTGTTGTTTTTTTCCGAGCAAAGAGTGTCAACGAGAACTACATAAAATGCTGTATTTTAAAGAGCAGTGAGTTGGAGTGCACTTCACGTGCTGGATTTGCACATTCCTTTTTTCCTTTTCTTTTTACCAAGCATCAGGTATTTCCTTTCTCTGTGTATTATCAGTGTGTGTGTATGCCGTACTCATTTTTATATTTGAAAGTATCTAAGTTATGGCAGATGTAATGAACAAGACTGTATGGGGCGCACGGCGCAGACCCGAGAGGAGTCGGTGAAGGCTGTCATATGCCGGATGGAAAGGGAAACGCTTCGGTTAAGACATGGAGCTGAAACTTGTTATGCTCAGTCCTGGTGGGAAACTGAAGTGCACAAAGTGGGAAAGGTTACCCAAGATTCATACTTATTTTCATAATACTGTGTTGAGAGATCTGTCGCTTTGTGAAGATCATTTGTATTGCAGAGTGAGTTGCAGTTCTTCCTCTGACTTTACAACAGATGGCCCGTGTATCCTGTCTACAGTTTTCTGAATTGCATATAGGCATCCGCAGGGACAGATTCCTTCCTTTGAATGTCTAAAACTTTTTCCAGCATCCTTATGCAGAATTTCTTTTTTTTTTAATCAGAAAACTCTGGTTGCAACTGAGACAGCTTAATGAAATATTCTGGGCTTGACTGAAGTTCTTCAATAATTTTTTCATGTTCACAGTGGAGTTTCCGGTAATTCACCAGAGAGTCCGTAGCCAGCAGGATGGGGCTGGAGATTTATTTAGGATGAGGGATGCCTGCATTCAGATTGCCTCTTCTTGGCTTCATTCAGATCTGGGATTTGGATTAATATTCTGGCATTCAGTTGAGTATTTTGAATATGGAGCTGCGATGAGGTATATCTCTCGCACGTTTTTGATGTAAAATATATGTGAGAAAGATAACCTTCATAATCAGGCAGAACATTAAGAAGTTGCAGGATGAAATAAACCACTCCAGTTTTAATGACAGTCACGGATGAACCCTGCAACGCCCAAGTGCAGAAGACAGCACTGTTCAGAACTGAGAAAGCTGCTTTAATTTGGCTTGAAATGTGATCCGTCAGGAAGCCTTATAAGCAACTTTAACTGTATTATGCAATGGAAGGAGGCTATTGCTTATCTAATTGCCTAGATTTTCATTAATAATGCAAAATTCCCTGCTTTTTCATTCTTCTGGGCGATTAACCAAAGATTTTTCCCTGCGATCTCGCCTCTGTTGCGAGGGAGTTGCAATGAAGACTGCAATAGATCTTTATCTCTCCTTTAAAAAAAAAAAAGTCTGGAAGTGATTAACCTTTAACGCAGAGCTACCACGACTGTTAACATCATCTGTGGTAGCCGCGCTGGGCGAACGCTGAACTGCTGGGGAGAAGGTTAATGGCTGGTCCTCGGGAGAGGGGGGACATTGATCTCCCATGATTTAAATACCGATCCGAGTGCAAGTTGGAGACTGTTGGAATTTCATTGCGTTTAACTTTTGGGCTAAAACTACAGCAAAACCATAGGTGACACAGCCTGCACTGGAAGTTAAATTAGATTTAGACAAACAGGCTGCTCAGAGTTAGAGGGGTGTGATTTTAGCAAGAGATTGGGGAAATGCTGCAAACTGTAACAGCAAAGCCCGAGCGGTCGATGGAGTTACCAGGAGCTGGAGATGGTGGGAGGTGGTGGAGATGGCCTCATCGTTTCAAATATGCTGGCTGATACTTAATTTTTACATCAGACGGTGTCACTGTGTCGTGTGCTGCTGCGGTGGGTTTTGTAGGAGAGCCGTGGTTTGTTAGCCGGGCTGCTGGCAGCTGTGGTGGGATCTCTCTCCGGGGACTACTGTTCTCTCTCTGGAGTAGTGCCGTTATCTTAACAAAGCATGAAAACTGCTAATTGCTGAAACTAACAGCTTACATTTGTGTGTAGCTATCAAAGCAAAGCTGTGTACAAACCATGTGTGATGTGTGGTGGCCTTAATTGGATTTTATTGGTTAATCTGCAGTGGTGGCCCATGCTTAACGTAATCGTAGGAATCCTTTGGTCCGAGTAGCCACGAGGCTGGGATCTGTGAGCGGAGGATCTGGTTAAAGGCACTGACTGCTGCTTCCATTCCAAACATTGCTGCGCTCCAGCTGTCGCAGAAGAGACGAGTTTCTCAAATGTAATATTTTTTAGAATATACTTTTTCACAGAATCACAGAATGGTAGGGGTTGGTGGGGGTTGGAAGGGACCTCTGTGGATCATCTAGTCCAACCCCCCTGCCGAAGCAGGGTCACCTACAGGAGGCTGCACAGGACCTTGTCCAGGTGGGTCTTGAATATCTCCAGAGAAGGAGACTCCACAACCTCCC
>Ga0065711_1045034_pt1 | contig 13735 bp, 7 predicted proteins | sample Hoacrofraction12_FD_59098 | JGI IMG/M metagenome (GOLD analysis project Ga0065711, IMG submission 59098) | Hoatzin crop microbial communities from Cojedes, Venezuela - Epithelial fraction 12 v2 (version 2) | ecosystem: Host-associated > Birds > Digestive system > Esophagus > Crop | place... | reverse complement strand
CCCCAAAAAAAAAGACAAAATAGGTTTGAATGAAAAATGAACCACCAACTCTATCTGGACAAGTTTTATTTCAGCCACATTTAATGTTGCGGCACAGAACCTTATATCCCTTTTTTCAGACAGAAAAGTTCCCCAGCAATGTCAGTGGGGTTTCAGTAATTTCTGCAGTAAGCACAAATGTCAGTACCTGCATACACGTTTTCCCGGCTCTCAAATCAAGTCCAGTAGTGCTCAGCTCACTAAAATCCCTTCCATCCAACTTGCTCTTTGGATATCAGGGATCATTTCAGGCATTTCAGGCGTGTAAGGTAGATGCTAAATACTTAGTATGGGGAAGCAAATAATTTTTCATCCCTCTGAAAAAAACTTTTTTTTGCTAGTAACTCAAGGCTTTTTTCTTTTCTCCTTTTACTACAAAAATGCTGCATGAATAAGAGAGCTGGTACCAAAATAGCAAACAGCCTTGTGGTTAGGGCAATCCCTAGAGATGTTGAAGACCCGAGTTCAAGACCTTTTGCAAACCTAGAATTTACACCTTGGTGTGCCACATCCCATGAGAGTGCCTTGTCTACTGAGCTGTCTCTAATGCTGACCAAAATCCCACCCTGGGCTGAGCCAAAGTTCTCTCTGGGAGCTGGGTGGAAACCAGCACCTTTCCCATCCGCAGGCTTTTTTTGGTGGAATATTTCAATCCATTTGGCTGGACAATTCCCTGCTGCCTTACCAGTTAATGATTCTTCTACTGTATTTGCTGTGAAGGACCTCAGCCTGTTGCATATCTTCATGTTTCCTACATAATTTGATCATCAGTGACACCTCTGGAGCAATTCCAAATATTCACATAAACTGTCATCTTCATTTGTTTGAGGCTGTCGGGTTTTTTTAGGATATACAAAGTTGTATCTTTTTTCCCCTGATCTATTCTGTCCTGGGGATATATTGTCCTATCTGATCCACCTAGCATCCACCTTCCATATTCCACCTTCACTGGCATCTACAGAGCTGTGAGTAGGGAAGCAACTGTTGGAAAGCGAGTGCTAATGGAAAAAATCTGAGAGGAAATTTTTCCTGCAGTTTCCAGTGTAAGAATGTAAATGAAAGATCCCAGTTTAGTAGAAAGCAAATGAAGCAAACCAGTTCTTGCACCAATATGGAGCAGAATGAGGATAGGGAGTTTGCTCGCTGTAGCCAAGAGTTGTCGCTTCCCATTGAAGTGAGATGGAGTTGCATGAATTCCAGGATGATATCCCTAATGTGGATGAGAAATTGACCATTAGCATAGCCAGTTACATGAGCCAAACTGCTCACTAAGTCCCTTTATGCTTCCCTTAGCATATGGCAGGTGCAGACTTAGCCACCCATCTCCAGGGATACAGGACGTATTGGAATAGGCAGAACTTGAAGTGATGGGTGTATTTTCCATGGATGTGAAAATAGGTGGCATTTCCAAATATTTGGTTCTTTTCACTAGGTCACAATTTAGGCTAATGTTTACTCATGCTAGGTCTTTCCTGTGACCTGTTTTAGTCTAGCTGAAACTGGAGCGACGGGGACCTGGCTTTCAGAAGAGCTGTGCATCCATGTTTGTAACCTAGCTGCAAAAAACAAAACACGGCATTTGAAGGAGTGTGAGCCAAGGAGGAGGACCCTGGTAGGGCAGCTGGGTGTTCTAGGTCCTACTTCTGGCTCTGTTCCATCTGCAGGGTAGTCTTGGGCCACCACTTTTGACCTCTTTGGTCTGTTTTTCTTCTTCCCTTATGCCTTCTCTGTTTTGATTGCATGTGGGATAAGCTGTGTGCTTCTTACTAGGTGTTCATCCAGTTCCTAGCACCGGGCAGTCCTATGCTTATTTGAGTCCCCTCAGGCACTGCTACAATGCAAATAATATTAGAGATCTGAACATTTTTGCTCTTATTGCTTTAAAAAGATTAAATACGTATTTTGAATGTGAGCTCCTGCAGGCCTCCTGGTTTTTTTCATTTACTCTCCAGAGTAATTTTCAGCTTTGATTGCACAGGAGGCTTTAACATTTACGTCCTCGGACAAGGCTGGAGCTGTTAGTTGAAAGCACAGCCGTACGCTGCACGGTGCGGTCCCAGCCTGCCCCGGGGGCTGCTCTAACTAGACAGAATCAAATTAAAGCGCATCATAAAATTAAAGCATGCTTTTCTGTAAAGTTTGATTTTTTACTTTCCTGGGCCTGGCCTTCAGGCTTCAAGAGGAGCAGCGCTTGGCAGAGGTCCCTGCGCAGCCCCACGGTGAGCTGCGGGTACCCTCCAGCAGGACGAGCACCGGCAGCAGCAAAACACAGCGGCTGCGAGGGAGGGCAGGGATGCCCTGCCTCCCCAGGGGCTTTTTTAGGGCCGATGAGAAATTAGGGGAAATGAAATAGCACAGATACAGGCCGGGCAGAGAATGTATTTGGAGCAGCTCTGAGGAGAAGGACTTGGGGGTGCTGGTTGGTGAGAAGCTCAGCATGACCCAGCAGTGTGCGCTGGCAGCCCAGCAGACCAACCGTGCCCTGGGCTGCATCCCCAGCAGCGTGGGCACAGGGCGAGGGGGGGGATTCTGCCCCTCTGCCCTGCTCTGGTGAGACCCCCCCGGGAGTCCTGCGTCCAGCTCTGGAGCCCTCAGCACAGGATAGACCTGGACCTGTTGGAGCGGGGCCAGAGGAGGCCACAGCAATGGTACAAGGGCTGGAGCACCTCTGCTGTGAGGAAAGGCTGGGCGAGCTGCGGCTGTTCAGCCTGGAGAAGAGAAGGTTGCAGGGAGACCTTAGAGCTGCCTGCCAGTACCTGAAAAGGCCTTCAAGAGAGCTGGAGAGGGGCTTTTTACAAGGGCATGGAGTGATAGGACAAGGGGTAATGGCTTTAAACTGAAAGAGGGGAGATTTAGATTAGACCTAAGAAAGAAATTCTTTACTCTGAGGGAGGAGAGGCATTGGCCCAGGTTGCCCAGAGAAGCTGTGGCTGCCCCCTCCCTGGCAGTGTTCAGGGCCAGGTTGGATGCGGCTTTGAGCACCCTGCTCTGGTGGAAGGTGTCCCTGCCCATGGCAGGGGGTTGGGACTGGATGACCTATAAGGGCCCTTCCAACACAAACCATTCCATGATCCTATGAAATGCTGACTCTGGACCCTGCCCATCTGTGCTTTTCACCCTGGGCAAGGGTGACAGGGTGTAGGTGGGTTTTGGAGTGACCTTTAAAGAGAGACATGTGTTGCCTTAACCCTTCCAAAATAAGGGCTTTGTGGTTCTCAGGCCTTGTGGCAATACTGCAGTACAAAGAGGGACACAACATCGTTAGTATTTCCTCCCGTCTGGTCATAGTACACGGTACCACCATGGTACCCTCAAGGCTTGTTCTCCAGGCTCACGGGATCACGCAGGCTGAGTGTGACACTTGTGCAGTCAGTTCTCTTCAGACTGGTTGGCCCTGCTGGGAAAAATGCTACCGCTGTCTGTGGAAGGGGTAGCTCTTCCAGAAATGAAGCCCCCCCATCATGGGAGGCAAAGCAATTCTTTGGTGTCCCAATTTTTGCAGTCTTTCCCTCTTCAAAGGGACATAGTCCAGCACTGGCCTTAGGTCCCTTTGAAGAACTCCCAGGCTTCTGTACATCAGTGCCACACCAGTGGGATAAAGTAGTCTGGCCGATCTGTGTCCAGTTGGGTTCTGGCATGCTGTTTACATTCAGATCTCAGCAGCCTGCAATCCAGTTTCACTCTCTTTTCACCAACAAACACTACTCTTCTGGAAGGGCTGACTTTTTTAAGCAACACAAGGGCATTGGCAACACAGCTGGTTTGTCGAAGGATTATGAACAAGCTTGGAATATCTAATGACAGCCCAACATGCATGCAGAAGGATGCTCTCACGGTGCGAACGCCTGAGCTCCCTTGCTTTAGATAGCATTATACTTCTCTTGCCTTGCCTTAGGTCTGGCACCACTTCACCAGCTGTTGCTTGCTTTGAAAACAGAAGGGGTAGCTCCATCTAGAGGTCTGTGATAGAGAAGAAAACCTGGGTTTTGTAGCTCCACGCTTGAGAGTTTGTCTGATGCAGCATTGTGTACATGGGAGTGCTTTCTGTTGTGTAGTGTAGCTACACCTTCTGGTTCCTAAATGTTTTGTCAGTTCTAAGATTTTGGAGCAGGGCCTCGAAGTTTTAGAGAAATCCTGAGATACTCTTTTTTTGCCCTGCTTATTATTCAGAGTGAGCTGCAGCTCAACAAGAGCATCCGTACTTTTGCTGTCTGTGCGCACAGTTTGGGGCTTCCCAGAAGAAATGGGATGGACGGGGAGGTCCTGAATATTGTTTCTGCCCATTTCTTCACAGACATTTCAGAATTTCTCAGTGTGATACATGAGAGAGGGCTGCATTCGGACCTGCACTGGTATTTAGTGCCTAAGCCTATACTCTTAATCCAAAAGAAGGGGAGAGTACCACTGTGGTAACCACCAGGGAGTGGGGATGGCGACATGCAGGTAACTTTTACTCGTAGGTGTGCACAAACAGAGGTGTTATTTCACGTAATTAGGAATTTAACCATTTGTCTCAATGAGTACTTGGATTGCACCTTGGTATCACAGAGTTCTTATGATTTACTGAAATATTAAAGATCTCAGTAAAAGTGCCTACACAGCATGTTTTCTTCCTATCAGTAATGATTAAAGCAGAAACATAGATACACATCTGAGGCACAGCATGTCCCAGAAGTGCAGCCCTGCCACAGCGTTTTCATCATATGCTGGGGGGTGTTTTGGGGTTTGGTTCTGAACCGAGAGGAGAGTTCTTTTTAATGGACTGAAGAAACAAAATCTGTATTCCTCATGTAGAATTCAAAGGTTATTAATGCCGCATACCTCCTATGTGTTTCTTTTTCTTCTAGTCACCTAGTTCAGGTTGTTGTTCCCTTCTCCCTTTATATCATTATATTCTCTGTAGTACACTCACCTCAGCATATTTTTAACTCCATTCATTCATTCTAAGCCTTTTCTGCTGGCTTTTCAACCTCCATCTGCTCTATAGGTATTAAAGACAATAGCTCTTGTGATTACTAGAAAATGTACAGATAAATAGAGATTATTGGTGAACTCCTGCATTTCAGTGGAATAGAGTTCAACACTTGAGATGTAGAAAAGAATGTGTAGCTCTCAGCAGATGGGACTTATTTTTATGAGAAAAAAAGAATTTGATGAGAGACATGGCAGGAAACTGAAAGATCAGGCTAAGACTTGACTGAAAAAAGAACTTTGAGGCCTTGCTGATCCTTAGCTAGTGTTAAAGGAATCAACTCAGCTAGGTATTGTTAGCTAATATAATGAGTCTGCAACATGTAATCATAATAGTCCCATAACATTAGTACATTTCTTTCTCTCTCCTCTTTAGCCTACTTACTGTTAAACGATATCTACTATGGTTTTAGTATAGGTCATAGTTCAGTCTTTTGAGGACTTAGATAAAATGCGAAGTTAAAGTACTTGGGAAAAGAAAAACATCCTACTTCTTAAGAAGTAATATTCATATCAGATAAACGTTTCTGGGGGACATTTGGAGTGCTAGTTCTTAAACAGATGTCTGGCAGCCACTGCAGTGGTTCAGTTTACCAAGCTCTCCATCATTTGCTGTCTCACCTGTTTCAATTTCAGATTCTTCCATGAGGACCAGGCAGTTGGGCACAGTTCATGCTGGTTTCTCACAGAAATTGTTCCTCACTCAATGCCAGCAGACAGGAGTGTCACTTTGTCGTCTCAGGACGAGAGCATGGCAGCCCTCGGAGCTGCCTGCCAAACTTCTCTGAATCTCCTCAGCAATGCAGCCCCCAGCTCTCCACAGGCAGCAGAGTTCTCACAGAGACATTGGGTCAAGCACCTGCACAAGCTCTAGCGCAGCTGGGCGTCTGTCCTGTTGATGCAGAAGCATGCAAGCTTTCTTTGGCTGTGGCAGGTACCTGTTCTCCAGGGTATCTTGGCATCTTTTACTGCAGAGAAGTGCATCTGTACCTGATTGGGTGTGTGCTGCAGAGACAAAGGAACCACAGGTTTGAAAGCTGAGGGCTCATCCTCACTAAAATCTTGCTTCTCTGATTGGGAACATTGGGGCTAAGTCTCCTGGATCTGAAATAAAGCTACATACTGCTGCGGTGAGGGGCCCTGGCCTGGCTCTCCCTTCTGAATCTTAACGTAATTTTCTAATTCACTTTCTTTTAAAATGAGCTGAATGTGAACCTCTTACCACATGCATCTAGGGCTCATCAACTCGACTGAGGCAGCAGCTCCTGACCAGAGTAGTATCAAGAATATAAACAAAGGTATCTCACAAATAGCAGGATCAGCCTTGTTGGTGTGCTGTGGCTGGGCGCACTGCAAAATCACGAAGTGCTCTTCATTTGCTGTGGGTGGATCTCTTCCTCTGCTGAGCTGACACGCATATCCTTGGAGAAAGAAAATGATCCAGCGAAAGCAAGAAGAAGGAGTAACTCGCTGCACCAAGTGCACAGTGACTTTGCTAAAACACCCATTGCTCCAAGCGAGGCTCAAGTGAGAAGGAGAGGAAACAGGGGAGGGAGGGTGGTACGATGGCACAGTATCTCATGCAAGAGCAGGGAACGCGGTGCTCAGCCTTTTTGTAACAAGGGTCTTGAGCACAGCTCTGGCACCAGCTTTCTGTATGTAAAGCAAGGTCTGTGGGGGCTTCTCTCTGTTTGAACAGTCCTGCTGTTCATGGAAACTTGTGGGACTTATTATGTTCTGAGCTGTACCAGGAGCTGAAAGAGGCACAGATGCTTTTTTTATTCTACCCCATTACTGCAAGGTAAGGAGAATGCATACATGCCTGATGCTCTGGGGCCATTACTAGCAAGTCTCCACTGAGCTCAGCTTCTTAATAGCATAATGTGTACATCCTTGGGCTTCTTCAATACTTTTAACTTTCTTGTCTGACTGGTTTTGTTGCACAATCTATTAGCACGTGCTAGCTTGGGAAAAATGGTAGGAAGGAAGTTGTTATCAGAAGCTGCTAGGAGGGAAGTTGTATCAGAAGTGCCTTGTTTATAGGCCAGAGCAGATAAGCTGACTCATGTCTTTCAGTCCCCAGCACCACAACACTACACGTCCCCATGCACATACCATGTGAGACGCAGGCATGGGCATATAGAAGAGGCTTTAACTTCTGCCTCAGGGATAACAGAAGCACTTTCTAGTCACCTGTGCTGGTCGTACAAACTGGCAGTGTCGTGAGCCTGTGCTCAGCAAAATCTCTCGCCCTTTTCCTCTTGATGCTGTCTTGGATCCACTGGCTGCCATAGCATCCAAATGGGTTTGCAGATAGCACTGGGATGATGTAATTTGGCCAAATTTGCACTCCATGATCATCCTCTGACCACTATGTGTGTAAGCAAACCATGATAAGACCCTATTTCACAAGCCAAATGAGAAGAGGATTGGTGAGGCATCTCTGATGCAACGTGTTCAGTTACCGCGTTGCGAATCACTCTGGAGGAGCGTGGCCCTTCTTCTTTGGAGAGTTAAGCACCGCCTGTGTCACTGATGCACTGGGCCACTGTGCTGGTTGTGGCCCTATCTTTCTGCTTGACTGAAGCCTTTAGTGATCAGGTAGGATCATCTACACTACGTGTACCCTTGTGCCTTTGTAGGAGGACAGCAGAACTTATAAGTACTATTGATAACTGCAGTGCAGTAGAAAAAAAGCAATAGATCAGAAATTGAGTTATTTCAATCATCTCATTAAATATGCCCATCCCTGCAGAGGGTAAACCACAGTCACATTACATATCTCCACCTCTGAAGTACTGATAGTTGTCTTGCAGTTCCAGTCAGGTCTAATGCTGATTGGCGGGAGTCTGGAAGATCCTGTTTCCAGAGAGCACTAACAACACATTTCTGGGTGTCTCCTCCCTCATTTGTGTATCATGGCACTGCAGGTTGAAGGAAACTGCTCAGATTGCTTGATGAAAGCCACTTTCATGACAAGCTGTTGCCAGTCTTTCATGACAATTTGACACTGGTATTGTTTTTCCATTGCTTTGAACTGAATCAGGGTGAAGAAAGCAGAGCAAGTAAGGTGTGCATCAGGGGTCTTCAGCATTCAGAATGCAGAAGGTCTTTTAGATCTTGATAATACTGGGTGATATTCCTCGCATACAAACGTTTGCAAGATTATGGATCTAAGTTTATTCATAAACCACAAGGCCAGATGAGACCTCTGCAATTATCTGGACTAAATGTTTGTGCAAGACAGAAAGAGATTGCCCTTACTGATGCATCAGTCCCTACAAAGAGGAAGTAAAAGATATTTTTAAACTTGAATGTTGTATTTCAGTGAATTAGAAAGAGAGAACCATGAATGAAGCAGAAGATCTTACAGCCTCCTAGATAAGCATTAATGTACCTTTTACTTAAATCCCATTGTTATATAGATGGGCGGAAGCTGCTGCCCAGCAAAAAGATACAGAAGGATCAGAAAGGCAGAGGCCACTCCAGGCCTGGTGCCTGGGAGCTGTCTGGCTTAAAGGCAAGGTTTGTTGGGCTGGGCAGGGCTGGCATGTGAACGCACTGTCTGCATGGATGGCTTGAACCCATTTCTGAGTGTGTCCGTCACGTTTGGGAATAAGCAAGGAGCTAAATTATAAATAATAGGGCAAGGCTGCTGGGAAAGAAATAAACCCCAGTAAACCAAAACAATCAGTTTGTTCTCCAGTATTTCCTGTACAAGTAATAAAATCTAATAACTGAGTTGCTGTTAACAGTTAATGACCACTGCGTTTGTTAATGGACCCAGACAAATGAGAGCAGTTTAATACAACAAACAGGCCATTAGTTGTATTAATGGTTGGCTTGTAGGAGTTAGTGCTCTTATAAACTATATTCTGCAGTTTATAATACCAGCACTTTATAAAATGACCTGGTGTTTTCCAAAAAATAAAAAATAATAAGGATCAGGTGAGCTCCAATTTAGTAGTGGAAAATAAGTATGCATGCTAAGAAAAGCTGATATTAGGCTAAATCTCTTTTTCTAGTTTGCTAGAATAAATCTAAACTGGAATAAATCAGAAGCAACAGCAGACATACAAACCAGGGCTGATTCTTGTATAGCTTAAATCAGTGGCAGCTTTGCTTTTGACTTCAGTGAATTTTGGACTGATCCCGTAATTATTATCATTAGAGAGGAATTTGATCTTATTTCTTCCCCCCCCCTCCCCCCAGACCACAAATGATTGCACACATGGGATATTCAGTTTTTAGCAGCTGTCATTATTTAGAGGTTTAACAAGCACTCTTATAGAAAGAACTATAAAAGGGAAGTTGTATAAATAGACTAAAATTAATAGAGGAACCAAATAGAGTTAGTTCCTGCTTCACTAGCCTCTATAGCTCTTTTAATTTTTGTATTTGTAAAGTGTATTTAACTGCAGTTCCATTTACAAGAAATGTCAGTAGCTTTTTTGCAATGGTAGTTGTGAAAGCCAAAGTTATTCCAATGCTTTACAGACTCACTTCTGAATGTAACCAGTGTTTGGTAGAAATTTAAAGTGGAGCAATTTAAGCATTTGCCCTTAACTTGCCAAATGGGGATGATACTAAATTATTACAGAATTATAGGTTACTGGTGAAGGGCATAATGCGCACTTTGGTAGGAAAAAGAAGTGGAGGTTTTTACATTGTGCATGAATGGGCTCTAATTTGTGTATACCTGTAGTGTGAGATGAGGCCAGGCTTAAATCATAAACTTACAACAGGGCTTAGCCAAGCTCTTTGGCTTTGTTTGTGGAGCCGAACTGCAAGTTTTCCAGATACGCTCCCAAAAACATAAGAGAGAACTTGTATAAACTTTACCTTATGGTTACTGTGACCTGAAGGAAGAATGCAAGAGTAAAATCAGAGAGTTGTTCCCATCTTTAGGCATTCACCCACCTGCAGGGAACAGTGCCTAAGCCAGTCTAAAGCGGTGCCACTCCAGAGTTTTCTTACTTAGATATGGAAATTACAATCCAGAGGAACATAATAGGCACACTGGGTCCCTCCTAGATTCATCATACCTCAGCCATGCTGTTCCAAAGAGTGTCCAGTAACTGAGGCTTCAGAGTTAAGATCCTTAAGCAGAAAAGGATAAGAAAAAAGAGAACCACAGAGTGGTCCTTCCTCTGTTGAATCATCTCAGCTGGCAATTTGTGGTTTAAGAAGTTCCTGGGCCAGGGTTTATCTCATGGTTAGTAGCCACTAGTAAGTCTATCCTCCATAAATATCTAGCCCTTTTTGAGGCTATATATATTTCTGGCCTCCATTTTTGACAATGAATTTTATATTGTAACTATGCATTCTGTGAACAGACGTTTGCTTCTATATGTTTTAAACCTGCTACCTCAAAATTTCAGCAAGTGCGCTTTAGGTCTTGTCTGTGAAAGAATGAAAACTCCTTTCCCATTCCTCCAGCTCAGATGGTCTATGACTCCCTCACATTTTCCCCTTCAGTCATTCTTTCCCAGACCCAGAAATCTTCAGCTAGGCAGTCTCTCTCCCTTCACAACCCTGTTTCATGCCTTCGATCACCTTTGTCATCTTTTTCTGTGCCTTTTCTAGTTCTACTCTGCATTTTTGAGATGCAGAGAGAAGCAGACTTGCACACTTGCATACATAAATGGTATGGGTGTATCATTTATACATGAGTGACAGTTTTGGCTTTCAGTTCTGTTTCTAATAATTAGTAACAGTCTGTTTGTCTTTTTGATAGTCAGTGAGCACTAAGCTGCTTTATCTGGGGGGTTCTCCACCACTACACTAAAATCTTATCCTAGAGTGGTAGAAGGTTAGTAAGATCGCCTGTTACCTGTTTGTTTATGCTGTAATTTACATATCATTTGGATTTTATTGCCTCATGTGCTTTATTTTGTATTTGTTGCCATTGCACGCCATCCACCATGCTGCTGAGGCACAACACCAGGAGATCTGTTCATTCTTCTCACTCAGTTTCTTGAACAACCATGTGTCATCTGCCGACTGCTCAGGAAACCACGCAGCTTGGCAGGAAGCGCTGGGAAGAGCTCAGCCTCCCTGAGCACTTGAGGGCACAAAATGAATCAACTTGCCCTGTCTGGAGCCTGGGCTTCCAGCTCCTGCTGGAGAAGAGAAGAGAAGCCATGCTCCGGCAGACCTGCCTGGCACCGAGAGCTGCGCAAGGAGGTTCAGCGCAGCCATCACCAGATGGTGCTGCTGCATTCGGCCTTGCAAGGTCATTGTGTGCAGGGATGGTCTGATTCTTGGAAGAAATACTGAACTGGAGATGTTTTTCCGCTGCTTGGATGTCTGGAGAGTAGGCAGGGTATGTTCTGACTTCATGTCACTACTCAGTTCTCTTTGAGAACAGGACATTTGGGCTTTGGCTGGGAGTTCAGAATGAGGGTGTGTTCAGATGCTGTTTGAGATGATCTGTTCCAGGCTGGTTCCAGTGGATAAACAAAATTAATTAGAGTCACATCACAGGAGTCGGCAGGATTGATTTTTTCCTCCAAAGGAAAACTGGCTAGCAACGGGTATTGCTGCTCATTAGAAATATTATCACTATAGCTCACCTGTTTTTTCCATAAGTTTTATAGTACTTGCTGGTTTTTTTACAGGCCCAAGTACAGGCATCATGTTATCACATGAGGGGCCAATGAACCAATGTACAGAAAAAATTCTGTATGTCCCCTTTCCTACTGTCATTATACACGAAACTCTAGTGCAGCAAAGTACCTCACCTTGTGGGATTAAGCTCAGGAAACAGCACTGTCTGAACCTTTAACTAGCAGCTTTTAGTATTCTCCCTGTTTGTGCCAGTAAATACTTGAGTCTGTCACTACTTCCTACAGGTTGCTTGGGAAGACTTTCATCTCTGCTTCCTCGGGAAACTGAGGCAAAGGTCAAAAGAAAAATTTTCACGGTGTGTGATTGTAATTCACGTTTATCTGTTAATTATAGCTTCCAACCTCCAAGGGCTCTTGTGAATCTAAGTTTATATTCAAACTTCCAAGAAGGGTTTATCTGCACTGTTGGGGGAGCCCACAGAGGTTTTAAAGTCCGTAAGGCAAATAGATCCAGCACAAGAAACTTGGAGGAAAACCAGCCATGCTGGGCTAAGCCAAAATTTGTTCTTTTTAAATCACATTCTTCACTGCTGTCACGCTGAGCTCTTTGAAGGCCTCTAAGCAAAGTAAAAGCCATGTTTGATGCTTTGGAGTTTAGAAAGTGAGCGCTGCAGACCTTGCAAGGCCTTCAGCCTCAACCTGTGGACATTCATGCTGGGTGCTTTAAAGTTCAGGCTGTCTTCAAGTCTTGTTTGCAGCCATTACAGAGTCCTGGTGAAGTGTTGTAAAAACTGTGGGTTGCCCATCATGGTCAGTGTGGACTCTGTCCTGACTCATATGGACTCCAAGGAACAGCTCAAGGCTAGGAAGGGAGGAAGCGATGAAAGTGCAAAATGACAAATAATGATGCTCTTGAGAAGGTAAATATGAGGCTTTTTTATTTACGGTGCCACAAAAGAAGAACAGTGGTGAATCAAGAAATTAAAGTGATAGCAGATATACAGCCGATAAAAAGAAATGTTTATTTCTGACCAGCTCACTGCCGTGGGATGGAGGAACCCAAGAAGGTATGAAGATTAAGAACAGGACTGGATATCTGTAGGGAAAAGAAAACTACCTTGAATGATCACAGTTAACGCTAAAGCGCATTTTGGAAGGAACATCACCTCAGCAAAAAACCTCCCTAAATCTTGAACAGACTCCTCTGTGCTTGCTCAGCCATATCTTCTGTTAAAACACCCGGAGCTGGTCACTCCTGGAGACAAGATCCTGCCCTAACCAAGAGCAAGAAAATTTTTACACACTTCTTTTCTCCAGCTAATAGCGATAGATCCAGGAATTTCAACGCCTGGCAAGGAGACCTGTCAAACGTCTGATTTAAGGGTCTACGAGTTTTTCTGGCAGGACTGTTGCTTCCACGTGAGGAATGATCCCATTACCGAACCTGTTCCACCTGCTCTGTCCTGAGGAGGCAACAGGAGCCCTGCTCTGTCTGAGGCTGGAAGGAGCCTTGGCTTGGTGCTCCTGCAAGATGCAGAGCGTCTAGAAGGAGCAAAGGGTGTGGGGAGGAGGGCAAGGAGGAAAAGAGGTGGGAAACCAGAGGCAGTCTGCTGGGGAACGGGTAGAATGTGGAAGATGAAAGGCTGAGGGGAGGCTGGAAAAGTAAAAGTAAGGAAGAAATGAAAGAAACATGCACCCAAAAGCGGGGCTGCACGCTCTCAGCCAGCCTTGGCACCCTCCAGCCGCGGCGGGGACATTCACACGACCACATCTTCCTCCACCGCCGGCCAAAGCGTGTCCCCGGGAGAGCAGGACTTCATTGCCCCCCTACCCAGCCCGCACCACGTCGCTGTCAGCTTCGGGAAGTCATGAAAAGCATTCAAATCCTGGCTTTATGTAGCGCAGTGAGAACCCAGAAGCAGCCCACCACAAACCAAACCCCAGCGCCGAGAGCGTTCACCAAACGCAAGGCGAGTCCCAAACGGCCGAGCTGTGACCGCCGCCTTCCCCCCACCGCCAAACGCCCGCCCAGGTACGAAGCAGCCGAGGCAACGCCGCGCCGTGCCACCCCGCTCCCCGCGCGGGCAGCGGCTGCGGCCTCCGGGGGCACCGGCCGCCGCCTCAGCCGCTTCCCCGGGGCCGGGGGTGCTCGGCAG
>Ga0065711_1045033_pt1 | contig 13735 bp, 8 predicted proteins | sample Hoacrofraction12_FD_59098 | JGI IMG/M metagenome (GOLD analysis project Ga0065711, IMG submission 59098) | Hoatzin crop microbial communities from Cojedes, Venezuela - Epithelial fraction 12 v2 (version 2) | ecosystem: Host-associated > Birds > Digestive system > Esophagus > Crop | place... | reverse complement strand
GGCCCGGCTGGGTGCGGGCGCCGGGCGCAGCGGGGTGTGCCTGCGGGAGCATCCCTGCCGGCTTCCCCGCCCGCCGCACGGAGGGCTCCGAGTCAGCGGCGTGTAGGGACCCTAAGGGAAGGCGATTTAACTGTTTCCTCAAACGCGCTTCGCACTGGCCGTCCATATTACTGAAACGGAAAACGGGGCAAGAGCTAAACTCTGGTGTTGCGGGAAGGAATTTATTTTAAGGCTCGCTGTTATCCACGTATGTTTGCAAATTATTTATAACCTGCTTGACGACAGGTTTTGGAAGGGCAGCCGTCAGGGACCCGTATTACCACTGTCTTTGCAAAAGACTTGGATGCTGGAAACAACAGTGCAGTGTTATATTCAATAGAATCAGGTAAGAATTTAAAGTGTTATTTGTAAGAAAAGATACGTTGAAATAACTGGAGTTTTAGAGTTGCCATGTGTGCATATAGGATTTTATGTCTGTTAGAATAAAGGTGCCTGTGTAAATAGGAATCGGGACCATTATAAGTCTTACGAAGTATCTGAGGAGGTGCAAGCAGCTACCTTTCCTCCCTCCCCCTCTGCCCCATCTTCCCAGGAGTTTGGTTGCTTTGCGGCTGGCCAAAGAGTGTTCTAATAGCACTCAGTAAAGATTAGGACCATGATATTGTACTGTACAGCTTAGTGTTTCAGTCAGTTGTTTAACATCTTAAAGGAAAGATGATCTCCCTTTTCCCATGACCAATTGAAAATTTTCCTGCTAAAAGAGCAGTTCATGACAGTCTGAGACGAGGATCAGAAGGCTCAGCAGATAATCTGGGCAAACAGTGAGGCTTGTGGTTTTTAGTTCATGTTTCAACCTGTATTTAGCACTGTGTTAGCCTGACATAGCGTGACTGCTTAAAACCACTTTTCCTCTTTAGTTTTCCCCATAATTCCTACACATAGTAGTTCACTTCTGGGGTATACTATAGGATCTGGTTTTGTTTGCAATGACAGAGCAGTCCTAGACTAGAACATGAGTGAGACTGGGGCATTAATACTGGTAAGAGTCATAGATGTGATCTCTGGTTTTGACACATACCACTTGCTATATTGTTATGCAAGAGAGAACTCTCTCTGTAACCAGTGAGGAAAACATGTCTGTTCCTCCTGCTTTGCTTCACTATTGGTTCAAAACAGCAAGAGGTGCCAAGAACAGAACTATTTCTTTTATTTTGGTACCTGCTTTTTTCTACCAGTAATCAATACCTTTTAAGCTTGATATTTGTAACCTATAGCAATTTGCACATAGAGCGTACTCTTTCATCAAAGCAAGAGAACATTTCTGATATTTCCATCCACTCAGTGCATTTCCTCAGTTGTTCTTTTCTGTGTGGGTAGAGCTCCAGTGTAGGCTTGGTTGGTTTGAACTCATTTGCAATTTGTCACTGCAGAGTAAAGAACAAAAAACTGCCAAGCTACATTACTCCTCACTCTTAAAGAGCAAGGGAATCTGTAGCTTCTGCTTGCTAAGGCTGAAATTGCCAAAAGATTCACGTGGATTATGTTATACTGTGTCTTTACGTACCCTTTTGACTTCTGTGGGGTAATGGAAGGACTTTAAGATCCAAATCCACAAGAAGTGAACTAACTGCTCTCTTCCACCAAGAGATGCTTAAAAAAATGAGACGTTTAACAACTCTATTGAAAAGCTTGCAGTTGAAATATATGTAGATCATAAAAGACTGTAGGGTCAGTTTATGGCCATACTTTTATTGCCTTAATTTGGATGCAAGTGACTGCCTCTTCCAGGGGGAATTGGAGAGAATCATAGACTTCTGCATTGTGAATTACAAGATTTTGCACATAATGATCCCCCTGAAGAAAAAAGGAATGAGTAGTACCCAACCCTTTGTTTGAAGGTTGATGGCCAGGCAACATGGGAAGTGTTCTTCAGGGGTCTCTGCCTGTCTGTATATTTAACTATATCCTCTTCCTCAAACAGCACATTGGATTTTCTTACTGGCTTCACTGTAGAGCCCCAGAGGGGAGTAAGTAAGAGTTCAAATTATAAAAATGACTAGCAACACAAAATACGACTGATCTTGCAAATCCTTTCTCTAGAAAGAACAGAAGGATAAAAACAGCAGCAAAAAAAAAACACACTAAAAGAGCCCTCCCAGCCTTGGAACTAGACATTTTCCTGATAAACAAACCCAAAAACAGCTGAGCTTCTCTGATACTGATTTTTGTTGTTAGTTGGCTTACAGCCTTTAACATCTGGTCTTCTGTTTCATGGTGAAGTTCTTGCCTGGTTTGTGTTTAAAATTGTATTTTCTAATTCTGGGACATTGTTCAGTACTAAAATATGAAAAAAGAAATATGATCTGATTTACAGCCATATTTGTTAAACACAGAGACATCGGGTTAATTGGATGACTGCATGCGGACCAGTGCTCTTTTCAGCAGTTGAGGTACTGCCACAAGATTGAGAGCCGTGAGTGTCAGCGTCAGCTATTCAGCTTGTAAGAGTCACTGGATAATTTTTAATGTTCTTGAGACCTTAAAGAAATGCCAAGATAGCAGCAATAGATTAAGCAATGCAGGAGGGCTAATGGCAAATGCCAACAGATTAGGTAAGGAAAGAAATCTGTAAAAGAACTATGATATTTACACCACAGATGAATTTTAGCCTTCAGAGAAGTGTCTCCTTCAAAATTCCCCTCCCTCTTCCCAGATAATCAAAACAAATCATCCTTAAACATTCATGTGTATGGAAATGCATGATCATGTAGCCATACCTCCACTTGCCTGTTATCACTGAAAGAGTAACCCAATTCAGAGGGAGGTGAATCCCTGCGATGCGTACTGTTCCTTACTGACGCTGGCAGTTGCAAAGTGATTTGCCTGGCCTTCTTTACAACTGTCAGTAGGTTATAGTATAGCATTTATAACAAAAATTAGTCTGTATTTACAGTGCATCATAAACTATTGCTTTGCGTGTTCAGACTAGCACTGGCAAGGTGGAGACATTTACAGTTACATTTGGACCAGTTCTGTAGATACATTAGCTGTTGACTACCAGAGTGCTAGGAGTGTGCACTGCTAACACACTCAAGTTGGCAAGTGTTATACGTATGTCTGTGGAAAAGTACTTGTTCTGCAGGGTGATTTGCAAGCAGCATGCAGGGAGCATTTCTAGACTTGCAGAGGGCAGTGTTTCTGCAGCAGCCCTGTGGTGTTGAAGCTCTTTGGGAGCCATGGCACCACCTACCTCTTTTCTGTTGAGAGAAACAGCTTTACTTTCATCTCAAAGGATAATGAGATGGGCAAGGCACCAAGTATTTTAAAACACAGGAAAGATCAGTTCTTCAGGAAATTAGGTAAAAGTATGTAGCCTACTATGACTGTATACTGAGGTCATGAACATCTGAGAAAACTCTAGTGTTACTTTCTGTCTGCTTTCTGGGCCATTTCATGTGAATGGCGGTCCCTGGAATGCTTGAATCTTCTGCCAAAGTTCACAGCCACACATTGGCTGGGGTTTTTCAGGTCATCTTTTTTGTCCAAAACTGCAGTTTCTATGAGTGTGTTTGAGAGCAGAGAGTTGAGAAAGTGCTTGGGCTTTGGAGAACCTCATGTAAACAAAAGCCTGATCAATAGATTGAACAATGCAGAGGCGGAAAAGTGAAAAAGCATATCCATTTATTGGCAGGTTAGGGTAAGAGTTGCAAGCACAAGAAGAGATCGGGACTATTAGAGTCTAGTCGAGAGATTTGATTTTTTTTTTTTTCTGTTCCATTCTTTATTTGCTCTTCTAAATTTCCTTCTTTCATATCCATTGCTTTTATACTTTCTTACTTTTCTCTTCATACGAAAAGGGATATCTTTAGTGTGTATGATATAAGCAGCAGTTGCTTAATACAGATGACTTACGGAGATGGAGCGTGAGCTTTTAGAGCAATGACTGGCATACCCTTGGAGTATAAAATGTAAAACTGCCTTTTCCCTTATTCCTCACTTTGAAATTCTGAATGAATGAGCAGGGGGATTTGGAGTGTATTTAGAAAGCAAGCAAGCTACCACTTGCATGCGCTTGTCCTCGGTAAGGTTGGGCAAAAGTGTTGAAAAATGGTCTATCTCTTCTCTTAATATGTGTCATCCATTAGATCGGTTGAAAAGCAAGACCAGTCTTTAGGTAGGCTTTTGAAATTCAGAAATGGAAGAAATTGCTTTAGCTACAAAATACAGTATAAAAGTTTGATTAGTCTTTCTGCAGATGAAGGGAAATCCATTTCATAAGTGTTTATTTTCTTGAAGTTTTTTCTGATTTTTAATCACATGGCTACACTTTGAAATGGCTCATGAATAAGTTAAAAAAGTAAACTGATAAAAATACCAGAAAGATAGGAATAAGGTGTTTCAGTTTTGACTGTCTTTACAGTGCGGTACCAGATAAAAGGATGAAAATGAGAAACACTTTCAAACTGGAAGTCCCAAGGGGCTCTGGTTTTATGCAATGTCTCTTTCCAACATTATCAGACTTTTCTGTTACTTTTATCGCCTTCAAAATATGCTCAAAACTGACAGTTTCTTGCGATATTTGGATTTTAGTGGAATTGTAGACTCTAGTGAACAACGCCATTGATAATTATTTTCTGACCACTCTCTTTGGTTCAAAAATGTAGATTCTGACCACCCCTTTCTCCTATCAAATAAGCTTCAACCCTTCAGAAGCTCTTTGGACTGACACCTATTTCAGTTGAGCTTAACTATCTGTGTTCTGCTATTTTAAACAGAAAAGCACGTATTGGTCTTTATGCTAAGAGGTGCTGACTATCCTCGTCACTGCTGAACCAAGGGTAAATCCTCATAGCTTCCTGCTCAGATTACATTTATGTACTTGCAATGGTTTTATTCTCTGATTTTATTTTAGTTTTTAAACTATTTTTCATTTTTGGTTCAGTTTGGTAACTATAGCTCCATTTTGGTAGAAAAATGAAGGGAATAGTTTTTGTGCATTTCTGTTTACTGTTTTCTTTTTCTTGTTAGTTGTCCCTATCAGTTATTTTCAATATCAGTTTTAGCAAAATGCTGAAAATACATGCATGCAATTCACTTTATGTATTCTGTTTTTCGTATCTCCTCTGCCTTTTGCTTAGCTGGGATTTTGTGTTATGAAGCACTGTGTGGAAGGAAATAGCTTATCTGTGAACATAGACAGACTGTTGGGACCTAAACCAGGAAAGGAACCAAAAGCTATTTATGAAAACAGTAATACAGCAGCATTAATATTTTGAAACTATAATGAAAAATGCAGAATGCAGGACAATCTCGTTCAGTGTAATTGTCTCTACGTATTGTTTCCTTATGTTGGCAATTTCCTCGTTAACGTTCCAGACTGCACGAGTCAACCCAGAAGGGACTCACAGAGCTTTAGAAACCTGTAGTCGGTGAAAAATAGGAGAACAATATTGGAAAACACTGCTATTTGTTGATTGTGAAATCCCTGCTTTCTAACTAGCCTGCTCGGTGTTTGTTCAAATTCTACAGGTGCAAGTATTTTACAGTTGCAGGTAAGGTAACTGGTTACAAAAACAAACGTCTGTATGTCCAGCTAACTAATTTGCATGTGCAGATTTGGAGAACATAAACAGCTTCATGCTCACTTAGGTGCCTATGGAAACATAGTTCTTTAGGGGTGTTTTGTGTACTACATCTGCACTGAATTTATTTCTACCACAGTTGCTTATGAGAATAGCAGCTGTTATACTGCATGACTTTATTTAACCCACTAGCACACCTACTTAAAAATTGACGTAGCAAAAAGTTGTTTGCATAGTATTTTAAGACACAAGTAGTTACAACAATTTCGATTTTCTCTTTCTGGTAATGTATACCAAGTAATAGATACTTTCGCATTTTTACTAAAAATCAGAGAGTATTTGTATTGCATTCCTTGAAAATGGAGGAGAAGTCAAAAAGAGCTATTTACTCATCTATGGTAGAATTTTTGTTTGCAACTCTGGAATAAATGTAATACTATGTAGCTACTACTAGTAATTTTAACTATAACTTACTTGTTATTAGCATGCAGCCAGTGCTGGATGAAGGATGAAAATATTTCCAGTATTCACATGTGGCTTTGCAACAACTTACTGTAAAATTTTAGTACTCCCAGTTAGCTCCTGGTTCAGAGGACTGGCAGGGCAGGCGGCATCACTGCTGTTATGGTGTCTGAGGGGTAGATCGGTCTCTGCTGACCTGTGAGCCAGCTGTGTACCCAGCATCAATTGTCCCTTCACGCCAACTCAGAGACCGAGATTGAAGTCTTTCTCTGGCCCTGCCTGCCCATTTATGTTGGAGATAGGAGTACCAATCCTGGTGTGTCAGCTGCTCACACCATTGATGTGAGTAACCAGTACAAATGTGAGCAGTCGCTTTGATACTCTGTAGCATTTCTCTCTGTAGCTTTCCAAATCCAGAGTAAGTGGTTTATAGTAACTATGCACTCGGGGAAGGAAGAAGAGGTGAACCACATGAGTCAGATAGCTCTGAGTGCAGGAGGTTCCCTTTCCTCTGGGTCCTTGCTCATTAACTGCAATGTGCAGTACTGTGGAAGCAAGCTGAAGAGATCTGTAATAACCAATATCCTTTTTTCCCCCCTGTAGAAGAGGATAGAGGATATTTCCAGATTGATGCTGTCAGTGGGGAGTTAAGAACAACCCGGTCTCTGTCACACGCTGAGAGATCGGACTACAGAATAAGGGTCACAGCCATGGATCAGGGGATGCCTTCACTTCAAGGACATGCTGTGATTTACATCCAGGTACTTGTTTGTGTTGTACGGATAGGAAGGCTACATACTTAGTTTTTTTGGAGAAAAAAAAAAGCTTGGGAAATAAGCTGAAGACACGAAGAAGTTCAAAATTATAAGCATCTTGTCTCATAATTTTCTTAAGCTATTTTTCTGATTAGGGAGAAAATGAGAGGGCAGACTTATTTTGATTTGTTATGAACGCACCAACAAGATTCTGGGTTGTCTTGCAAACAGATGATATTTGTGCTGTAGTAGGAGGTTCATTGTGAACACTGGAAAAGAGAAGGAAAATATCCACGTAGGCGGAATTAAAAGCAAATATCAGGATGGAGTGAAAGTGGGAGAGAAATAAACTAAAATATCTCTTAGAGTAGATATTTGTTTTTCTCCACTGTTACTCTCTCTTCTGAAATCTGTCTCTGTAACCCAGTGTAAGGATAGCTCATTCCTTTGTGCTGGGTTATACAGGGCTACTCTGCATGGCAGTGTGAAATCCAGCGTGTGCTATTTCCGCAGCCAGCTACCTGCTGTTCATCGAACTGCACTGGGGCTGCCTTGTCCAGGCCACCTATGTGCTCCTGTATCACAGGTTGAATGTCACCAAGGCTGCTGTTGTGACATCACCCAAAAGATGATTAATTTTGGATAACTTGGAAAAAATGCTGCAGTCAAGACAAGGCAAATGCAGTTCCCACAGTTAAAGAGATTATTTCATTTTAAAACATTAACTTGAAACGCTGCAGCAATCCATAATGAATGAAACCCTGTTATGACATAAACCTCAGAAAATGTCAGCTGTTTGTTTTTGACAAGCTGCATAATGTACCGTGCTTTCTTTGTCACATCTGTTCCTGTGATGCTGTCTCTATGCAGAAAGTCAGTTGAAGTGCTTCGGAGTAGGGACAGAGGTAGCAGTATTCAAGTCGTATGTGTTTGGATGCCTGTGATTCAGAGGGTGAAAGACAATTTTGTCCCTTTTTTTAACGTGGAAATGAAAGATACAGTTATGGAATGACTGGCCAAGGACTATTTGAACTCTTATGGAGCATGTGGAGTTTGTTGTCTGGCTTTGAGGTATACATAGGGTAAATATAGTTGCAAATAATAAATGATTAAAGTCTCAAATAAGGAAAACAATTTTCAGTACACTGGTCATAATAACAACGGGAAAATATTGCAGTCTTTGTGGTTTTGTTGCAGGTAATCCCACATCCCAATGGGAAATCTGTGTTCTCTCAAGATTTCAAGCATTTTGTCGTACCTGAAAATTTTAAACCGGCACAAGTGTTGAATTCTCTGAAGTGGCTTGATAATCATCTAACAACTAACGGGAAACTGCATTTCAGTATCGTGAAAGATGATGATGATGTTCATTTTGAGATAAATAGCTTGACAGGAGACCTTTTTCTTTCCAAGGAACTTGACTATGAAACAGCTTCGCACTTCCTTTTGCAAGTTATTATAAAGGATTATAATAATAATCCTCCACAGAATAACACTGTCTTCCTAAGTATCGACGTAGAAGATCAGAATGATCATTCTCCGTATTTTCAAGATGACTTTGTAGTGATTGGCATAGAGGAAAATGTACCTGTTGGCACTCTGGTTTACACATTCAATGCAAAAGATGGAGATGGCAGTTTTCTGAACAGCAAAATACAGTATTCCCTGGAAATGAGTAACATGGGTGAAAATCCATTTATTATTCACCCTTCATATGGCACCTTGACCACAGCTTTTCCACTAGACAGGGAGGTTACTCGCTCTGTGATCCTTACAGTATCTGCAGCAGACCAGCCAATAAATCTGACAGATCGTAGGCTTGGTTCACTGGCTGTGAAAATTGTTATTTTGGATATCAATGACAACAATCCCAGTTTTACATCTTCATCTCTTTCCTATGTCATGGAGGATGTGGAGGTGGGCTTCCTTGTGCACCGCATAATTGCTAAGGATCCTGATGAGGGAAGAAATGGACAAGTTACATATCACATTCTTTCAGGCAATGAAAACCAAACATTTGTATTGGATAAAATCACAGGTACTGTAACTTCTGTTCTCTGGAGTTTCTTGTACTGTGCTTCTCACGGTAATATTTGGGAGCACGTGCAATGCAATACTGAAGTACCACGTTACCCATGGTATTCTACCCAGGTGACTTATCGTCCTCAGGGGTGATTACCTCAGGCAGAGCACCACATGGGCAGTACCATGTGCAGTAGGCAAGCTCAAAGTACCACATTACCCATGGTATTCTACCCAGGTGACTTATCGTTCGCGGGGGTGATTACCTCAGGCAGAGCACCACACGACCACAGCAGTACTATGTGCAGTAGGCAAGCCCAGTGAGACTCAGCTCAAAAATTTCTGCATGACTCTCTTACTGCATTGTGTAGATGTACTAACGGGCCTTCCAATAGCACATTAAGGAATGTGGGAAGAAAATGTGTGCAGTGAAATATTTCATTCTGATTTTTGCATGGTGCATGCTTAAGGCATGTGCACACACATATGTTGCCATATGTACACATGAGGAAAGGCAAAGTCAAGATCAAGGAATGTGCATTACACTGTGGGTGGAACCTGTTCAGTGGAGGCTCACAGTGCTGATGAATTTCATTCTTCAGCCCTCTGAAAATTCTCTGGTTCCTGAATGAGTTCTGTAACTATTATACCATCTGCCCACAAGCACAAATCTCACCCTAACAGTTGCAGTATTTTCTGGTTCTTACTCTGATTTTGAATCCACCATGTGATACAGCTGACACTGATTTGCAGAGCTCCGAATCGCCTAACTTACGTGCAAAAGAAGACAAATATTTAAGTTAGAAGGTTAAACCCAAAGTTAAATAAAAAGGAATCTCAGAACTTCACTTGAGTATTCCATGAATCTGTGTCCCTTGATGTCAGAACGAGTATTTCTGGGCCAATTAGCAATCTGAAGGGAATCACAGATAATGATTGACTGTGAAGTCTGGTAGCCTTGCAGCAGTGGCACAGCATGCATGGTGGTGCTACATTGAAGCTGTGAATGCTGGAGCAACTGGGATCCTACCGTAACCTGGACCAGAATACTTTTTTCATACCTTCTTTCTTGATAATAGGACTCCTAAGTACAGCCCAGCTTCTGGACCGTGAGATTCAGGAGTGCTACAGTTTGACAGTCATGGCTCTTGATGATGGCAGCCCAGCGCTCTCTGCCACTCAGGTTCTAACCATCATTGTTCTTGATGTGAATGATGAGACCCCGATATTTTCAAAGCAACTTTACGAGACCGCAGTTCGTGAAAACCAAGACCCAGGGGAGTTTGTCATAAAGGTGGAAGCTGTGGACAGAGATACAGGTAATTTCTATCCTTTTGCTATTAATTTCCTTGTGGACCATAATAGACCAGTCACATCTTGCTGCCTGCCGTGCTTGCATGTACAGTCGTTGTGCTTTTGCTGTGGTAATGTATGAGTTTTGAGTTTCAAAATATGGCTGTCGGTTCAGACCTTCAACCTTTATTCAGGGCTTGGAGGTCTTCTGACTTGCTGGCCTAGTTGCAGCTCTGACTAGTATATTAAATGCAAAATGTGCCCTTGGATGATGCAGAGTAGCTCAGTGTACTGTTGCTTTCACATGAAGATAGCCAATGTGCTCTGGTTATAAATCAGCAAACAATGTTCAACTCAGTTAAAGTTAATATTTGAACATTTTCATGCTCTCACTTGGAGCGTTTTGAATAGTTTTTAAATAGTTTACTAGGTAAGGTCCTGGGTTTGTAACATAACCGGCAAATATGCACTAATCTCTTCTGGCCAGGGAGGGGCACTGTCATCCAAGATTTTCCAGCTAGTTGAGCTGCAAAGGGGCCGTGGAAGCCGCTCTGGATTTCAAATATGATTTCACATACATAAAAATGTTAAAGCATTGAGGTTGTGCTATCCGAAAAATAGATCGAACAATAGATCTTGTTAGCAAAATAATTTTCAGTTTTAAGTAAGATTTGTCATTTTAATGGAGAGCTCGTGAGGCGGATGTGAGCTCGGTAGAGGTGCTATATAGAAAAGAGAGTTCCCCAAATGCATGTAAAGTATTTAGAAGTTAGGAATGGGTGGTTAGCCCTGTCTGTGAAAATCTTCCTGACAGCTGAGCAGTGTTACAGTCTGCCTCTTACCTTGCTCTTCCAAATACTTTCTTTCTTTTGTGGATCACACTATTAACAAAAAGGCAGTATGTGAAGTAAAAATTTGTAAGATAATAGCGAAAATAACTGGGAATTTGCATTAATTCCTCTCCCTCCTTTCTCCATCCCTTATATTTATTTATTGCACATCTTGTTGGAAATACAGCAGAAGGGACATTTTGGGAAGCATAAGGAGGAGGGAGTGGGGGTGGCTTGCCAGGGCGTCGAGGAAGGGAATTCCAAGTGCATGGGGTGGCACAGTGTGCGTCTGCCTGTGCAGACGCTTTGGGCGGGAGCAGTGTTGTGGCTGACGGTTCCTTCCTGCTTTTTTTTGGCTCTATGTCATGTGCATGTAACAATATTGGTCCAAACAAATACTAAAGCCATGCTCATAATGTAAGAGGAGTCATAAATACAATGCTACTCACTTTTCCTACATTTTTGGAACAGAATTTTTGAAGAAGATGCCTCCGCTCATGGTGTTCTTTATTTTTGCATCACATTTTTTAGATTATTTTAATTCATTCTTTAAATAGCTGTTCATATCCCTGTAATATTTGCATAGCCTCAGTGGAGGATTTTCCTCCCATCACAGATTTCCTGCTCCTCCCTCCCCCCCCCCTTCATATGTTCCCTGACTGACCACAGGGAGGAATCATTTTTACTGACAATTGCAGCCATCATCAACTTTTTGTTTTATTTGCTTTCTACTTCATTCCCTGCAAAGGGCAAAGGGAAAGCAAGCGGCTGTCACCTTCTTTCTGTTTGACCCAAGCTTTAAGCTTGCTTCCAGTTTAAAAGATCTTTTTTTGCAAATTACTACTAAGATATTTTCTTGTAGTGATTTTCTTTCATGCAGATATCGTGAAACATATTGTTTGGCCGACTCCCTCCTGCACATTACAAAAGCTGCACTTACTGCAACTCTATGTTGCCTGGTTTTCTTGAAGTCCTCTTACACTGTGGGAGCTCTCCACCTGCCGCAAGGCTGAGATCTAACAGTGCAATGCAAGTAAAGACAAGAGTAAAGACACAGGTAATACAAGTAAATGCTGGAAACGAATGGGAAAGCCGAGATACCCGCAGCATATTTAAGATGGGTCAGGGGTTTGCCTTGAGATATATCTTTGCAGAAGCTCTGAATGAACTGAACTAGCATTTGTCAAGGTCTGCTTTTAAGCTCATGTGCACCTGTGTGGTTTGGTAGTTATGTCTGGAGCCTTAGGAGAAAAATCTCAGAACGTCAATAGGGACCACTGACTTAGTTATGAGATAGGGCTTAAGGCTGTTCACTAGGCGTTTTGTCTTGCTTCTGTTCATGGATTATCATGGTCTTAACAACACTAGTATTATGAAGGTGAGACTGGAGCCTAGATTTGGGGCAGGTGGAACATTTGTTCCCATTGTTTCTTCACCTGTGTTGGCAGTGGACATATCTGAAGAGTAATGCCACGGCTGCTGCTCCAGAAAAGCCGTGGTAGCACCGTGGGAGACCAGGGGCTGCCCGTGCTGGTGGGGGGGGAATGGGAAAGGGGCTGAAGCTTTACCCTGGCTGCAGTTCAGGCACTGTGCATCCACCCTTGCCGTTTGGCCTGCAGGGGAAGGGGTCCCTGCTATCGGCTGGTACCAAGGAAGAGGCTTAGCTCCTCTTCCAGTTTTAATGTGCAGGAGGAGTAGGGATTTTTCTCATCTCAGTTTGTAATTTCAGCCCCCAAAATGTGACTGGCACTTGTGAATAATTAACCAACAGGTTGGATCAAGTGCAGATGTGTCAGTTGCTCTGCCGTGGTACGTGAATGTGTGGAGTCATCATGCTCCTTTCTTCGGCAGGGTGTGCGTGCGGCTTTCTCTTACTGCTAGGTGTACGCTCCTAGCAGCTGGATACGAAAAAGGAAGCAGCGAGTGTTTGGGAAATAAATGTGATTAAGGTGTCATGTATTTGTGTGCTTTTAGGGTTATAAGTTTTAACTTTCAATAGTGTGTGAATAGTCAACTTGAATGACACCTGTATGGGTTTTTTTGGCACTGTCTGTGAATAATGTCCATTGTGAAATCTGTGAATGCACTGGGTTGAAGCAGTTCAGTTGCAGGAGATCTAAGTCTAGTAGTTAATATCAGCTATGCAGTGTCACATGTCTTTTTTCTGTCTGTAGCATACTGGTGATTAAGGATAGATACACGCCGACAGAGCTGCAAATATCTTTTTAAATATAGTTAAATGGTATCTAATATGGACAGATCAGATAGTGTATTGGTAACCTTTAAACTTTGAAGACAGTCTTCTTGAATGTCCTTGCTGCTGTGATTTTTCTCTTTTGTTTTGGAAGGCTGGAAGGATTTCTGTAATGAATTTTTCCTTCTGCTGCCAGTTGTGTGAATATGTCCCTCCCTTGACTTAGTTCAGGTGCAAATGCATTTACAGTAATAATTCTTTGAATAAAATTTCAGTAGAATTGTGAACTATTTAGTAAAGCTATTCAGTGGCAGACAAAGGAAGTCATGGATGTTAAAAAACGTAGACTCTGTTTTTTCACTCACACTGGTGTTTCTCCATCAATTCCGATGCAGATTGTCCTGTTTGTTGCTGCAGCAGATGAGAACAGGCAGGCAGTGTTTAACTCTGAATAGCAGTTTTAGTATGACGAGGAGTCCTGTAGCTTTCCAGGTGTGCTAACTGTCCTTACCATACTAAAAGGCTGATTGTTGGTTGGAAAAACACAGAATTACTGAATGAAACTTGCAAAAATTTGCGGGGGGGGGGGGAAGCACA
>Ga0065711_1008479_pt1 | contig 13735 bp, 24 predicted proteins | sample Hoacrofraction12_FD_59098 | JGI IMG/M metagenome (GOLD analysis project Ga0065711, IMG submission 59098) | Hoatzin crop microbial communities from Cojedes, Venezuela - Epithelial fraction 12 v2 (version 2) | ecosystem: Host-associated > Birds > Digestive system > Esophagus > Crop | place... | reverse complement strand
GGGGGCATCGCCCGGTGCGCGTCGCGGGAGGTGGAGCCGGCGGCGGCCCGGGGAGGGAAAATGATGTGGCAGAAACGGGAGCGGGAGGGAGGGGTCGCGTCGCTGGCGGGGAGAGCCCTCGGGTCCGCTCCCGCCGTTACCGGTGCCTCCGGCCGGCGGGGAAGGGAGGGCACCTGGGCTGCCGGGAAGAGCCTCGGGAGGGCGGATGGCACGGCGGTGCCTGCCTGCCCCAGTCCCCGCACCTGCCGGTGCTCCGGGTCCTCCCAAGCGGCTGCGGGGCGAGGGGAGAGGGGTCGGGGCTGCCGCAACCCGGGATGCGGGGAGCGGCCGCGGCAAACGGAGGCCTGCCGGCATCGCGCTGCGCTGGGGACGGCGCCGAGCACGACGCGGGGTTCGTCGCGGAGACCGAGCCGGGCACGCCGGCCAGCGCCCAGCGCGGCAGCTGAGCGAAAAACCTTCTCTCGGGCCATCTTGGAGGTGATGGGGGAGCAGGGCGGCGGAGGACGCATCCCTGAAGGGCAAACGGCCCCGGAGCGCGTCGCCCTGCCGCTCGCCCCGTGGCCAGACATCCGCTGGGAGACTGACAGCCGTCGGTCCGTAGCTCGGTCCCTAGACAGCCAGCGGGGATCCCAGCGTCCTCGTTTTTCCTCGACAAGAATAGACCGAGGTCCTTGCCAAAGCGATGCCCACGGGTGTGCTGGTGGGCGCATGGCTTGCGTTTCGCACCCGTCCCCCCCCCAGCAGCTTGCCCGGCCTCGCGGGAGGTGTCAGGTCGGGGGTGTCAGGTTTGTACCTGGGCACCGATTGCCTTTGTGGCCACAGGTGAGACCGCCCGCCTCTGCCAGGGGCTTGGAGACAGAGCACGGCCAGGGGGATTAGCCAATATCTGGAAAATACCACATTAATGCAGCCTTCTGCGGCTTAATCTGCATGTATCCAGGGCTGCTGGGTGAGTTTGTCTCCGACTTCCTTTCTCCTCGGCAGACACAAACCGCTCCTTTGTTTGCACCAACAATGCAGCGCACACTTGCCCGGGAAGGGTGGGCAGTGCCAGGGTGAGGGGCACCCAGGCGAGGTGGGGCTGTGCCGAGAGGCAGCTCGCCCTCGCCGCGCTGCTCGGGATTTCGTCTCCTGCCGCCTGGGAGGAGGCAAAGATGCCCTCTAGGATGCTTTGGCTCCCCTCCCCCAGCCTGCCTGGCTTCTCTCGATCTCCGCAGGCTTTGCCATCTCCGTGGTGTCCTCTGAAGATGCGGCTGTGGACTGCGGTGGGGCTCTGAGCTGCTGGCTGGGGGCAGCTGCAGGGTCCCTCCCCAGGGGAGGAGATGTGGGATGAGATCAGAAATAACTCAGAGGTCCAGCAGCTCGGAGCCCTCCTGTCTCTGTCTTTTCAAGGGAGGGCTGTGATGTGTTTCTGGTACAAAGCGAAGGAAAGGTGGGCTTTGCTGGTGGGAGGCAGGTGGGTAGAGCTGCTTTGTCAGAGGTGATGCTGGCAGAGGAATGATGCTTCTGCTGGCCTGGGCTCTTTTGCCTGCCAGGTTTTGTGCGTGGCTCTATTGATGACATTGAATACTGATGGAAGTCAGTGTTTGACTCCACTCTGAGTCAGTTAGTGGTAAGTGCTGGGGTTAGGAACAGCATAAGGAGCTGGTTAACTCTGAAGTCAGGGGGTCGAAGCCTCTCCAGGTCACCCTCAGTGGAAGTCATCATGCGTGGCAGCTTTAGCCAGGGAAGTCTCTGGTGAGACTATGCCTGTCCCGCTTTTCTGATGGTTTTCATGGAAAGGATTCACGTCCCTGGAAGACCCTTCTGTACCCCTGCTGTTGTGGATTGTGCAGTTGGCTGGGCCAATGCCCCCGCAGTTTTGCAGGGCTCTGGGTGCCCGTGTAGCTGAAGAGGATCATTGCTGTGTTTATCGAGCGTGGCCTGTGCCAGAGACAGCGGGTTAGATCCCTCCAGCTGTGACCAGTAGTTGCAGGCAGGCAGGAGGGTGCGGATGCTGTGGGCTGGGCCCACGCTGCCCCTTGCCTGGAGGCAGGTCTGAAAGCCCCCAGGCAGCTGTCTCTGTTCCTGAGGAGGTGTCAGGATCAGGTGCTGCGCTTCAGGAGCCATCTGAAAGTTGCTCCCTGTATTTTTTCACTCCATTTTTCCATAGGGAGCTCTCCCGTGACACCGGGAAGGAGCCGGGCCGTGCTGGGGCTGAGCCGTTGTGGTACAGTTACTGTGTTAGCTTGCCCCGGTCCCAGCTGAGGGCTGCTCAGCTGCTTTTTGTTTTCTTCTGAGCCTGACCTAGATGCTGCTCTGGCTTCGGCACAGTTCAAGCAGGCTGGCGTGGCCATGCTGCGTGGACCTGCTGGGCGGCCAGCCGGCAGCTCCGGGCTGGCTCTGCTTCCCTGCACCTACGGCTGACCGGGGCTCCGCTGCCGCGGCTGGAGGGGTCCGAGGGAAGGAAGGGAAGGCTGGGTGAGCCGAGGGCTTCGAGCTGCGAGGATGCTCAGCCTCCCTGTGCCTAAACAGTGCTATATGGTTCGTGACCTGCATGCGCTTTTGCGTGCCCAGGGGCTGTCCCCGGCACGACTGACAGCCTGGTGATGGGGCGACGCTGCCCTGGGGAGGTGATGCTCCTGCTGCGGTACGGACCCGGCTCCGGAGAAGATGGATTGCAGACATTCGGTCCCTGCTGGCCGTGTCTGTCTTGGAGAAGCAGTGCACAAGCAGGATTTGTGCCTTGTGTTTTTGGTCTCCCCCAGACTGGGCGGCAGCACCTAGCGCTGCAGGGTTGGATGGGGGAAGAGGAGTGCGAGACCTTCTTTACCTGTTTTCAGTGCAGCTGAATCCACCCCAGCAGTATCCCCCTTTTTGAAACGAGAAAGAAGGCAGTGCCATTTCTCCGTGAATTTCCCAAGTACCTGCTCTCGCCCTCTTTTTCTTTTGTCTGATTCCTTCCAGGTCTTTCCTCCCTTGGCCTGCCTCTCATCCTCTGGGGTGTTTGTAATATTCACTGACGTCTCTTCGCTAGCACATTAGCGGTCTGGCATCTCTGGGCCTTCCAGATTGCCGTGTGCCTCTCTGGAGATGCCTGATGAATGCACAGAGTCTCTCTGGCAGGGTGGGTAGGCGGGGTGTCATGGAGCTGACATCCGGAGCCTACTGTGATGGGAGAGGGGTGGCTTTGATCACCGCTCCTCGGAGATGCTGAGCCTCAGGGATGCGGCAGCTGCCAGGGCTGCCTTCCACCCAGGAGGACGAGGAGGAGAAACTCAAGTGCATCTGCTTTCTCCAGAAAAGGGTTATTGCTTGTCTTTGGAAGCCTGAACAAGAGAATTACAGATGTGTCGGGGTGGGGGAATGACATCCCCTGTCTGGTGCACCGCTGGCAGCAGCTTGGCCACTTCTTCCTGAGAAGCAGCCCATGTACGTGAGATGCGGCAGCCGTGCCGGGGATGGTAAGTTAGGGGCCTCAGGAGGGGAGATGCTTGTAAAATTGAGGGAAGTGAGGGGTCATCTTGTTTAGCATTTAAGCAGATCTTCCCTGCAGAAGCAGATCCCACCCGGAGCCAACCTTGGCTGAACACCTTGCTCCTTCCTGTGGCATGGTGGTGATGGAATGAGAGGGCAGCACCGTGTGTTTGCCAGGGCTTGTCTGTACGCTGCGAGGGCCATCGTGGGAGCCTCGTCTCAGCTCTGACGTCTTATGGAGCAGGAATGGGCGAGATCAGCACCTGGGAGCCAGCGGGGATCTCTCTCAAAATGCTTGCAGGCTTGTTCACTGAAGGGATGGGCAGAAACACGAGATGGTGGGCAGCGGTGTTCGGGTCACCCTTGCAACTCGTCCTGCGCTCTGTGCTCCCAGGTTCCCTCTCTGGTCCTGCTCGCCCTTTGCTTGCGCAGGCCTCCAGCCACCCACCGCTGAGAGCACGTGTCTCCTGCAGCCCCCGACCCTGCTGGGGACCACGCCGTGCTCTGCAAAGGGCTGCTGGCCGTGGAGCAGCGGGAGGGGTGCTGAGGCTGCTGAGCCACGTCTGGGCTGCAGCCCCTTCCAGACAGCCAAGGACTTGGTGTGGACGAGCTGGGCTCAGAGAGGGGTGCAGAGTGGCAGTGTTTCTTATTAGGAGTGGGGGAAAAAAACCCTGTTCTTTGGGACTGCTGGCAAAGAGCAGGTGCCTTGAGCAGGAGCCGCACGCCTGGCAGCACGCACACGGCTTTATTTTGCATCCATTTGCTGTCGCCGGTGCTTCGGCAGGCTGCCACCTTCCCGGGGCTGCTGGCTGCTCAGCCTGGCCCGCCGTGGCAGGGGGAGGATGGGGGGAGGACGGCTGCTGCGCGGGCCGGGGGCAGGCGGCGATGACGACGACGTTCCCTTCGCTTGGCAGAGCCGCGGTAATGGCTGTGCTGTCGCAGGCCTGGAGCGCTGGCAGCACGAGCGCGCTCGGCTAGAAAGGACAGCGAGAGACTGCAGCGGAGACATCCCGGGGGTCCTGCTGGAAGAGGGCTGGTGGCTGCTGAGGGGCCGTGGCCACTGCTGTCCCCGGCACGCCGTGGCTGTGGGCCCGGGGCAAGGAGCAGAACAGGAATACATTTTGCAGCTTACTGTTTTCCCTGCCAGGTTGCAGACCTCGGAGCTGTAGCCGCTGTTACCTGCGTTAGCTCAAGCAGAAAGGCCCCTGGAGGGGACTGGTCCCCGCATGAGGGACCCAAGGAATGGCAGGCAGCACGCTCCCGCTCTGGGGCCAGAGCCACGCATCTGGGGCTCCTCTTGTCACCCAGCAAACGACACAGACACAACACGTCTCTGCTGGGGGGCCGGTGTTAATGCATTTACGTGGTGCAGTCGGGGAGACAGCCTGCTGGCTCTGAGGGATGAGAGCTGGGAGATGCTGGGCTCATAGCGGCTCCTTTTCCTTCGTGATAGCAGACTGCGAGCTAAGATCAGGTGCCTTTGCTTGGCAGTAACTCTGCTTGGACTGGTCCCCCTCCCACTGTCCAAAGTGACCAGCATGGGACCTCTGACATGTGCCTTTTGGGCAAGCTCCCCTGCCCCAAGGCAGCTTACTTCTGTTTTTCTCAAGCAGCTGATACTGCTCCCATATCTAGAGCCCAACTGAGGCTTTGGCCACAGATTTTTAGGGCAGGGAAGAGCTGTCATAACAAGCTTGAATTATTTTCTACCAAGCAGAGCTGATGCTGGAGAAAGCTCCTTCCCTGGCCAAAGGGCATAGCTGACAGCTGGGCTGTTTACCGGCTCTCACATTACAGGTCTAATTGCGGAGGAGGCAGGTCTGGTGGCAGCCACCCGTTCAAATCAGAATGCACAAAGCCTCCCTCTTAGATGTCACTGCCCGATTTCATGCCTTCTGCTTCTCCCTCCTGGCACTGACGAGTTCCCCTCATCATCTCCAGTGCTTCCTGATGGACCTGAGAATGCTGGCCAGCGTGGTGATGTCAAAGTCCCACAGCAGCTGGTGCCTGCCTCTGGGTTGAGGACAGTGCCCTTCCTCTCTGGGGAGGAGCGTGCCGGCGTTCGGGTACCCTTCTGCAGGGCGCGGTGCCTCGCAGCCTCCTGTCCCACGCTCTCAGCAGAGGATGGTGCCGAGCCGATGTGCGTGGTAGGCTAGGGAAAGAGCCTAGTCTTCTCCCAGGGGTTCAACCTGCTGCTTGGAGCTGAGCTAGGTTGATTCCAGTACTGATGCACATCCTTGGAGGTCCCCTGGACAGCTCTCCGATGCCGTGTAGAGCATCGGACGGGGTGCGCTGTTGGCAGACCCGGGGCACGTGCTGCCTTGCCTCTCTACCTGGCATCCTGCACGCAGGCAGGAACAGCCGTGCTCTGGCCAGGAGCCACCGTGGCCGGTCCCCTCTGGGCAGGGTGCTCAGGGAAGGGGGTGAGAAAGCCAGCAGCTGCGTTTTTCCAGAATATTCTTCTGACTTCCAGCAGTTCGCAGTGTGACTCTTCAGCGTCAGCTTTGTTTCCATCCTCTGTATAACTCAGTCTGGTTTGTAGACTTTGTCATCTCGCCACTCACCCTCTCTCCCCAAGGTGCTGAGCAGCAGAGGCTCCAGCACACGTCCCCGGGGGTCTCCCCTGGAAGCCTCCCTGGAGGGTCCCTGCGGGAGGAGCAGGGCTCTGGGGTGGTGTTGCTGGGTGATGGGCGCCTCTCCAGAGAGCTCGCTGGGGACAGCAGGCAACGCTGTGGGGCAGATGGCGCATGAGGGGTGCGGGCAAGGGGCTGGGGTGGCGGTGGTGGAGAACCGAGCAAGGTTTCAGTCACTGCTGATAACTCGTGGGCTGCCCTTGGCTGTTCTGTCGGGACAGATTTCTCTCTTCCCGTGTCCTGCTTATCTAGCGTTAACCTTTTCTGTGTCAGGATATGTCTTTTAGTGGGACAGACACCCATCCCTCTGCAGCCCGTGCTGGCTGGCTCCATCTCCTACGACGTACTTCATAACCTCTTTATTTCTCACAAAGAGGTTATCCTCGTTTCCCCCTGCCACGAAGTCTTGAACAGAGGCATCCCAAGTGACGGCCCAGGCAATGTCATCTCTGTAAGGTTCCTGCCATTTTGTCCTGCTCGTTGGTCTTGTGCTGGGAAGCGGTGGGAGGCACAAGCACTTGCTTGGGAAGCTTGTTGCTGTGCCCCAGGCTGCCAGCTCTGCATGCTTAAAAATAGGGCTTAAATCCTCTCCTGGGTACAAGAGCCACACAAGAATTTCATAGGGCTTTTTACGGGGGAGGAGGAGGAGGATATTTGAGACCTGGAGCCAGGATGGGGACACAAAAAATCCTCTGCACCTGCTGGAATCATCCTCCAATTTGATGGTGGGGTGCGACAGGCACCTGATAGCCTGACAAATGCCATTGCTTTTCCTCGCTCCTGGCATATGCAGTCAGCGATTTGAAAGGAAACATGCTGTGCCAGGCAGAAAACCTCGCTGCTGGAAGATGGAGTTCAGGCAAGGGGTAGTTCTGTCCCGCTCCGTGTGTGAGGGCATTGGTAGCTGCCAGTTGCACCCACTCGGGATAAGTAACTAATTAATGTTGGCCTTAAGATCTGTAAAATATTCCTCTGCAAACAAAGCCTTGCAGCCCGCGGGAGGCTGTATGCGTGGATCTGAGCTCTGCAAAGCAGTAACTAAATCTCCCAAAGCTGTCGGAGTGGGTAAGTGATGTTCTCCTTCTCCGTACGGCGAGATGGAGTGAGCAGCCCCGGACTGTCGCAGGAGGTGGTGGCAGAGGCAGGATTAGATGCCAGCTCTCCTGGCTCAGCTGTAACTGGGCGGGTTTGGGAATACTTCAAAGGGACTCCGTGGAGGGATTAATCCCTGAGCTTAGTGACTGTAGGTTTCCAGCGCTCTGTACAGCCTGACAGATGGAAATATCTGCAGCAGCTCTTGCATTCCTTGGGCTTCCGGACACAAGCTTTGGGCCACACGTGATTTCTGAGAGCTGGTGCATCCGCAGCATCTTTCTGAGAGCGGGGCAGAAGTGCTGGTGTGCCGTGTCCCTTATAGCCCTCATGCTGCAGAGGGGTCCTGCACCCACCCTGGTGACAGCACAGCAGCAGGGAAGCAGGCGGGTTCGGCATGAGTGAAGGCAAGGACAGGAGGTGACTAAGGAAAAGAAATTTCCAGAGTGCTGCGTGAGAGGAGGAGAGAAAAACCACTTTGCAGGTCCTCGCCTGCTGCCAGATCGCTCTCACCTCACCAAGAGCCTGAGGAGGGAGGCTGGCTAACACAGGTGGACGCGGGGAGGGTGCTGGCCAGGCAGCTGGGCGCTGGGCTCTGTGCCGGTGAGCCTTCCCCCGGCGGGACCGGCCGCGGCTGTGCTCCTCAGCTGCTCTAGGATCCTTCCCTCTCTCTTCCAGGCTCTCCACCAGCTGTATTACGACCCAAACATCGAGAACAAGAACTTGGCGCAGAAATGGCTGATGCAGGCACAGGTCTCCCCCCAGGCATGGCACTTCAGCTGGCTGCTTCTCAACATGGACAAGGTGCCCGAGATCCAGTACTTCGGTGCCAGCGCTCTCCACATTAAAATCTCTCGTTACTGGAATGACATCCCGGCCGACCAGTACGAGAGCCTCAAGTCGCAGCTCTTCACCCACATCACCCGCTTTGCCAGCGGCTCCAAGATCGTGCTGACCCGTCTGTGCGTGGCGCTGGCCTCCCTGGCCCTCAGCATGATGCCGGAGGCTTGGCCCTGTGCCGTGGCGGACATGGTGCGCATGTTCCAGGCGGAGGACTCCAACGTGGATGGGCGAGCGCGGTGCCTGGCGCTGCTGGAGCTGCTGACGGTGCTGCCCGAGGAGTTTCAGACCAGCCGCCTGCCGCAGTACCGCAAGGGCCAGGTACGCAGCGTCCTGGCACAGGAGTGTGGCTCTGTCTTCCCTTTGCTGGAGCAGCTGCTGCAGCAGCAGGACTCCCCGGGTTTCATCAAGCAGAAGGTGTTGAAGTGCTTCTCCAGCTGGGTACAGCTGGAGATCCCGCTGATGGACTGCGAGAACCTGATCCAGGCAGCTTTCACCTCTCTGCAGGACCCGGAGCTCTTTGACACAGCAGTGGAGGCTGTTGTCAATGCCATTTCCCAGCCTGATGCCCAGAGGTAAGGGCAGCCTCTCCCATGCGCTGCGGGCTGGTGCTCTTGGGCATCGCTCCTGGGGGAATGGGGTGGGGAGGAAAAACCTCAGGCTTTTTTCTAGCTACCGTTGGCCCTGGAGGTGATGACGACAGGATTTGAAAGTGGGAGATGTTAAAAGCAGCCAGGTGCTCCTGGTTTCACATGGTTGGTCCTGGAAGGCTTTGCACCGTGGTGGACTGGTAGGGACCATGTAGTCTTGAGCAGCCGCAGCCCATCTTCCCCCTCCTGCTCTCAAGCAAAGGAGGATGCTCCCTTCTGGCTCCTCGTCTTAGACCCTGCAGTGCCCAGCCTGGGAGCAGCTGCCTGGCTCCGGCCAGGGGCAGCTCAGACCCTCCTCTGCCTGCTGGTGCTGCTGGTCCACCCGAGGAGCTGGTTTGATGCAGAGATGATAAAACCAGACCTGTCAGTCTTCTCCCTCCTCCCTGCTCCAACAGCTCGTGCCAGCCAAGGACTCATCCTTTGTGGCTGCGGCTGCCCTGGAGCAGCTGAGCTGGGAGCTGGGGCTGGGGCAGGTCCTGCTGGGGTTGTGTTGCAGGGCTCCGAGCTCATCTGCTGTCAGAGCTGCTGTCAGCTCTCGGGAACGATGCCCGCAGAAGGGAAAGTACATCTCCTCCGGTTCCCGTGGCCACATCCCCTCCTGGCTGCTTAGCAACCTTCCCCCGAAGAGGAGGGTTTCCTTGAAGGCTGAGCTGAGCTGCTGCCACTGTGCATCGCTGTGCATCGCGCAGGCTCCGACCCTCTGCAGCGGTGCGATTGCTGCTGCCGCTGCGGTTGTTGAGCCCTGGTCCTCCCCTTGGCTTCAGAGTAGGGGCAGCCAGCGCGGTCCCCAGCTCGGGGGGACAAGGGGGTTGCATCTGGGGACTGCACGTTCCGGTGCACAAAGGGACCTGTCAGAATCGTGGTGCATTGTCAGGTGTGGAGAGGGGTTGCCTCGTTTGCTGGTGTTCAGAAGGTGACCACAGGCAACTTTTCCTCATACTGGGCAAAGGCTGTGGGCCAGCCCAATCCCTTGTAGCAGAATTGGTTCAGAAAATGAGAAGGTGAGAGAAGGTGACATGCAGTTCTGGAATGTTGAACTCTCTGCCTTCCTCCTTGCTGTTTACCTCGAGTCTCAGAAGTCCCTTGGCTGTGATTCCCTACCTGTGTGCGGGAACCTGGCCCTGCAGTGCTGTTCCTCCGTTGCGTTAAAAACCCGAGCTTTCTGTTGAGCTTTCAATGTTAATTTTCATGAGAATTGTGTCTGACTGGAGTTTCCTCTCTGCCTCTGTGCTGACCCTGCTGTGCAATTTCTGGCCCCGTTCAGTCCTGCCAAGGTGGCTGCTCCCTTACAGCATCACCAGCGCTTGCTCTCCATCCTTGTCCCTGGAGGCATCGTCAGCCGCAGCAGAGCACCCTTCTGTCCCTAGGCATGTGGGCTGTGGCCAGGTCGGGGCAGGCAGCTGGCCCGAAAGGCTGCCCAGTGTGTGCGAACCTGGCGTATGGGGACAGCGGTGGCAATGTCACAGGGCCACCCTGCCAGGCGGTGTGTGAGGGAGGAGCAGGACTGTGCTCAGTGCTGAGGTGCGGCATGGCTTTGGGTGTGGAGCAGCACACGGAGCCACTGCTTCCTGACCCTGGTGGGCTCTCTCTTCCGCTTTGTTTCTTGTGTCCTCCATCCCGCATCCCTCCTCCTGCTTCCCTTGGTGCTGGCTGTCCCGCCCCTCCGTCTTTGTTACTCCGCCACAGCAGATCCAGCTCTTCCCCAAGCCCCCAGGGAGTCTCCTGACCTTTCTGTCTCTTTTCTCGACAGTCTGGGAGATCTCTGGTGCTTTTCAGCCTCTCTCTTCCTCCATGGTCTCTCACCTTTGTTTCTGCAAGGGCCTGGCTCCCTGCTGCCCTTGGCCACAGCTCAGAGCATCCTTGGCTCTGGGCTGCTGACATGGTCCTCTCCAGAGCTTCATAGGGTATCGCTCCATGAGAGATTTGGTCTTGGGGCTCCCTGCTTTCCCACAGGTTCCCCTGGGTGTTAACGGACCCTGTGTCTTTCCTCCTCACCCACTCCCAGCTGGCTTCATTGACATTGGTGTGGAGACGATCATGCAGGTGTGCTTCTACCATCAGCAGAAGGTTCAGTGTCTCATGCTTCTGCCGCTGAGGCTTAGGTAGCCTGGGGGTTGTCTTCCCAGGGGAGCACCACCTTACAAGGGTTCCCTCATGCTGCAGGTCCTCACCCCGGGAGCAACCAGCTGCCACCCGTGTCCAGGTAGAGGAGGGTAGGTGGGACCTCATGGGCAAGGATCACCTGGCCAAGGTGCCGCCTCCCTCTTGGGGAAGTCCCTTGTGCCAGCGGCTTCCATTTCCTGGCCTGCGAGCAGCAGCGGGTGGCTCTCCTGCCTCTGAGGTGTTACTAGAGATGATGCAGCAGAGATTTATAGACGCAAAGCAGGCAGGTGGGAGCCCTTTGCACCCAGAGGAGAGGGTGTCTCGGGTTTTGCTGGAGTCTGGATGCTGCTCCTCTGTTAGAATACGGCATTCCTGAGAAGAAACCTTGGAGGCCTGGCCAGGAGCTTGCAACTGGAGCACCTCTGTGCACACTTCTGTTCTCAGGGGCAGTGGGAAGCGCCTGAGTTGCAGGCGGGCAGGAGCGGAGATATTGCTGCATCTCATTTGCAGAGGAGGCTTGGGCTGGATTTTCCGTTTCGTTTGAGGATTATCCCCCAGCTAAGCAGGTCAGAGAGCTCGGTGGCACGTGCTGCAGGGAGAGAGCTGGCACGCAGCACTTGGCCACGCTCCTGCAGCCTGGCGGGTAGTGTCGGAGGGGAGAGGCACCTCCACGTGGTGTGTGCCCATGGTGGGAGTTACGGAGCGTGGGCATCGGATGCTGAGCCGCCTCTCTGAAAGCAGCAGGGTGTTGCTGCAGTGGTGGAGTTAGTGGGATTGCAAGTGTCAGAGAGGGGTTGTTTGGTGTCCAGCGCATTCCTTCCTCGTCTTGGCACCTGGTGCTGAATCCCTGAAGAGGAGTTGCGCTAGCAGAGTTTTCCAAGAGCTTCATTAGAAATGGTTTTTTTAAAACGCTGGGGTTTTTTCGTCAGGACGTGGCTCAGATTTTAGACTAGGAAGGATGAGATTGTCCCGTGTGAGCTGCCCGTATCTCCCTCCTGCAGGCTGTCCCTCGCACTGTGGTGTGGTTTGGGGAGGATTCCAGGAAGAGCAGAGGAGGTGCTGGTCCCACGGAGGGAGCTGTGGATGCTGCAGTTCACTGGGCTTTGACAAGGGACCAGACAAACTCACAGAAGAAAAGTTTTCTTAGCTGCTAAATACCAAGCTAGCCGTACAGCTGCCATGTCCATACGCTCTTCCACAGGCATTTCCAGTCATCAGCTGCTGGAGACAGCCTGCTCAGCTGCATGGCCAGGGATGGTCTTGTCCTCTCCTGCCCGGTGCTGGGGTGCCAGGGGTGGGAAGTGGTGGCCGGCAGCAGGGCTGGCAGGCATAGGGACTACCTCCTGGGGCAAGCTCTGTGCCCAGTCAGGGCTGTGGTGCCAGCTGGTCGCTCAGCGCTGGGAAGCGGCATCGAGTAGGTGGGGTGGCCTGGGGCTCCATGCTCCTGGGTGTGGAGGAGAGGAGCCCGGCTCCCGATGACTTGGCCATGGCTTTTGGGTGACTGGTTGAAACAACTCACCTGGAGTAGAAGTCTCCCTCCTCACTGTGGACTCTTACATCTGCATAGGCATTGAGCAGAGCAAGGTGGTGCTCAGGACGTGTTCACCCAACCTTTTCTAGATGTCTTCACTTACATGGGATGAGTTGCAGCATGGAAGCAAATCCAGGTGGTTCTGTGTTGGCTCTGGAGTCCAGAGGGCTAGCTCAGGTCTACCCATCTGCAGTGTGAATATTTCAAGGTAACCAGCAGAAGCAGGATCTTTGTCATAAACTCCTAAAGTGAAAACATGTTGAAGGTAATATGAGCCCAGTGCCGCAGAGGAAGGATGGCTTTGCCATACATTGGAGCAGCGGAAGGTCCCCTGTGCCTTTTTGTCAGCTCTGTTGGGCTGACCCTGACTGCAGCATCGGTTCCCTGTGAGAGAAGCTGGTGAATTCCCAAATTCTCCATTATCACAGCGCTCCCACACTGCCACGGGCAACACTCATGGGGCATCAGAGGCTTGAAAATGCTTTACACACAAATACCTGTCCCCTTTGCTGTGTGATTTCCTCTGCGGGAGAGGGGCAAGGGGGGGCGATCCCTGGCAACACCCAGCACACAGAGGGGATGCTGAGGCAGAGACTCCCTCTTCCCTCTGTCTTGACTGCGTGAGGGATCGCTTAAGCAATCTGGACGCCCACAGATCCATGGGCCCCTATGGAAGGCACCCACGAGTGCTGAGGGAGCTGGCGGATGTCATTGCTGAGCCACTCTCCATCATTTTTGAAAGGTCCTGGAGGACAGGAGAGGTGCCCGAGGACTGGAGAAAAGCCAATGTCACGCCAATCTTCAAAAAGGGCAAGAAGGAGGACCCAGGGAACTACGGGTCGGTCAGCCTCACCTCCATCCCAGGAAAAATGATGGAGCAGCTTATCCTGCAGGTCATCCACAAGCAAGTGGAGGAAAAGAAGGTTATCAGGAGTAGTCAACGTGGATTCACCAAGGGGAAATCATGCCTGACCAATCTGATGGCTTTCTACAATGGCATGACTGGCTGGGTAGATGAGGGGAGAGCAGTGGATGTTGTCATACCTAGACTTCAGCAAGGCTTTCGACAGGGTCTCCCATAACATCCTCCTAGGGAAGCTCAGGAGGTGTGGGCTGGATGAGTGGTCGATGAGGTGGATTGAGAACTGGCTGAATGGCAGAACTCGGAGGGTTGTCATCAGCAGTGCTGAGTCTAGTTGGAGGCCGGTAACTAGTGGTGTCCCCCAGGGTTCAGTACTGCGCCCAGTCTCGTTCAACTTCATCAATGACCTGGATGAAGAGTTAGAGTGTACCCTCAGCAAGTTTGCTGATGACACAAACCTGGGAGGAGTGGTGGATACACCGGAAGGCTGTGCTGCCATTCAGTGAGACCTGGACAGGCTGGAGAGTTGGGCAGAGAGGAACCTGATGAAGTTCAACAAGGGCAAGTG
>Ga0065711_1045032_pt1 | contig 13736 bp, 12 predicted proteins | sample Hoacrofraction12_FD_59098 | JGI IMG/M metagenome (GOLD analysis project Ga0065711, IMG submission 59098) | Hoatzin crop microbial communities from Cojedes, Venezuela - Epithelial fraction 12 v2 (version 2) | ecosystem: Host-associated > Birds > Digestive system > Esophagus > Crop | place... | reverse complement strand
CTGGAGATATTCCAGCCCCGCCTGGACGTGGTGCTGTGCAGCCTGCTCTGGGTGACCCTGCTTGGGCAGGGGGTTGGACTGGGTGACCCACAGAGGTCCCTGCCAACCCCGACCATTCTGTGATTCTGTAATCCTGCGTAGCGATGTCGGTAAGGAGGACACATCTTTGTAGCCTCGATCACGGCTGAGCACAGGGTCCCTACATTTCCAGTAATTTGTGACGTCTGGACGTCAAGCTGCAGCTTCAGAAAGCAGCAAGCTGAGCTGCCTTTTCGCCTCTGAAAGTAGAATGTCAGTGAACAATTGTTTCTTCATTGCTCTGAATGAATTGCCTTGTGTTTACAAAGGTCAGAAACAAGGAGGGCAGCATGTTTAGGGCTGGTCTCTATGGTAATGAGGCAGCCCCGTCAGAGAGCGTTTTATGTGTGCAGTGAAGTAGCTGGACTCAACTTCAGTGGGTTCGCGTTTTCTATAAATGTAACGGTTTCTTTTTTTTCCCTCTTTCTTTTCCTCTGTGCCTGTCCCTCACCCCCACCGCTTCCGTCCCTCCTTGCTGTGAAATGCTTAGGTCTGGAGCCAGAAAACCCTGAAACAGGTACAAACAGTGGCTGCTTCTGTTGTTGTTTCTGTTGCTATCTTGGAAGTGTTTCTTGTTGTCTGGGGGGAAAAAAAAAAAGGGGAGAGAAAAAAAAAAAAAAAGGAAGCAGACAGTCCCCTGTTTTCGCTCGTCCTGTAGCTAGAAGGAATCCTCGGTAATCGGAGTTTTCGTTCTCCTCATAGATGATTGGAGGTCGCCATCCAACACCGATGCCAACGGGGATGCCCAACCATCTTCTCTGGCTGCCAAGGGTTATAGGAGTGTGCGTCCGAACCTTTCTTCAGACAGCAAGCCACAGGTAAGCCTTTCCTCCCTGCCCCTGAGGGTCAGCTTCTGGGTTCGAGCACTGGATTCATGGTCAGGAGTCCTGGGTTGATCGCCAGACTTGGCTGCGGACTGGGGTAAGTTGCTGTGCCTCAGCTTTTCCTGCCTTTAAAATGGGACAACACGGATGTCAGCGGAGCGCTGTGGAGCTGGTGTGTTCAGGCATGCCGCAGTGTTTCCTTGGTGGGCGAAGGAGGACGACAACGCTATTTGTCTGCAAGAAAAAAGGTGAAGTAGTGGTCTGCTGCTGTTTCATCTTTTGTGGTGGTCTGTTGCCTAGAGGTTGCCGCAGGCTGAAAGCAGAGTTACACCCTACATTAAGAACAAGACGTTGGGGAAATGCCGTTCAGTTTTAGCACTAGCTGGTACAAGCCAGCAAGGGAAAGGTTATTTGTACCGGAAGGTAAATTGTTGAAGTCAGTCTGAGAGGTGTAACTTCATCCTTTTTCTTCTGGATGGTCGGTCTGTACAGAAGCAGTCTGAAAGCTAAGAGAACCCTGCGTTAGAAACCGCTTTTTTGTGTGGAGCCGAGTCCCGTTAAAGCCCTGTCCCCTAGCAGGGTGACTGCTCCCATCATCGGGGACCTGTAGCAGTGCCACGGAGCGGACACCCTTCCTGAAATTGTGAGTGGAAGAAGGCAAAAGTGGGATGAAGGCATGGGAAGGAGCGGCACGCTGAAGGAGAACCCCGTTCGCTGCCTGGTGCTCGCGGCTGTGCTGTAGTCCCTGCTGGATCTTGTCAGTGGACGGAGAGAGCACTGATGCTGGTGGTGGTACTTGCAGAAGTACCAGGGGTCGTGGGCCAAGCTAAGCCGGAGTGGAAGAAAGTGGAGAACAGCAATGGCAGGCGGTGCATCGGCAGTTCCTGATGATACTGCGTGGTGGGACAGCGACGCTTCGCCTGGCCTAGGGACATACCATGGCACTCGGGAGTCCCCAGACCGGAACGGCTGTCCGAAAGGGCTCAAAAGGAGCGAGGCTGTTCCAGCAGCCCTGCGGAAGGAGCGCTCGCCAACCCACTCCTCCACGCTCCTGCGCATCCAGGAAGGGGGCGAGAGGGGCAGCGTGAGGACAGTACGTTTGCAGACAGCAGCTGTAATTGTATGAAGCTATTCTAGGTCTGCATCCATGTGACAAGGATAGGCGCTGGCCACAACCTGTCACGCGTGGATGAATTTTAAAGGAGGGGTGTTTTCAGGTTTGAATGTTGCAAGCTGTTAAGACACCTTGGTTCTCTGCTTTTGGCCATTTTAGCAGTGGCTTAGCCAGCCTTTGTCCATAAAGGTATGACAACAGAGTGTGTAAAACCTACTTTCATAGTCTCCAGAGGGTTAATTTGGAAGAATGCAGGGACCTGCTGCTCGCTGGATGGGTGGTTTGGTTCTCTTCCTTTGGGTAGTCAATAGTTTTCAGCTACTGGCCACAAAGCAATAAATAAAACAAAACCTCTCTATTGCTACGTTATTTTACTTCAAAGCAGTTTGGCTTTCAGAAAACATTCTCTATAACTGGAGCTGGAGTTGCAGTCGGCAGGCAGTTGTGGAGTTAGCAACTGATGTGTTGCAAAGTGCCAAAGCCAGGAAAGCTTTTTTCATTGTTTACCAGAAGCAGGACTTCTCTGTCGGTGATCTTGATTCTGGAGGCAAATTCTTACAGATTCAGTTCCTCAAGAAACTTCCATTGTTCTGGTCTTCCCAAAAGCGTTTTCAGGAGAGAAAAATCCTGAAGACGGTTCAAGAGCTGGCTTTTGGAAGGAGGAAATGCTGACGTTTCACTTAGCCGGCCGTGGGCAGGCTATAATATTCACATGGTGTCTGCTTTCGTTAGCACTGGTGAAACTTCGCAATGTTCCTTTTTCGGCAGCGCACGTCCCGTGTGGCAGAGATGGCCTAGAGCTCTGAATTTGGCCTTGCGATTGAAACGTCCCCCGTGCTGGGAACCTTCAGTTACACAGGCGTGAGCCTGGGCTTGGTTAGCCAGGATGTTCAACCTTGACTCGAGCTTTCCTGGGGGCACAGTGGGTGTTGCTGTGCGGGCCTCTTGAAATGGTGCAGTGCTGAGATTTGTTCAGCCTAGAGAGAGGAACGTGTAGGCAGGGGCTCGGGCGCTGGGCGAAGCTCTAGTGCCGCAGTGGGCAGGGCTGAGGAGGAGAGAATGGGCAAGGTGGTGTGTGCGAGTGAGTTCTGCGCTGGCCTTCCAGATACTGTATTTGCTTTTTGTTCTTGCTGTATTAAAACCTGCTTAACCCAAGTCTAATGACTGAATTCATTCTTTGAATTTATTTATTTTTTTTCCTTCCTTTTTCCTTTCCTTTGGTGCTGCTTCGTCTCTCCCTCTCTCTCTTCTTTCTTGACTCTGCCTGGGCAGGCCCTCGCTCCTCCCCGTCCTCCTCTTCCCAAAGAGGAAAGCTTTGCATGGCGTCCTCGCGCTGACACCAAAGCGACCAACCTGTTGCCGGTGCCCATCATGGACTGCGTGTACCTGACCGCGCCCAAGCCTCATATGCAGCGTGCATCACCCAGTGCCAGCGCACGGAGTTATTTTTCCTCACCTACCCCCTACGGGGCCATCCCCGGTGGGAGGCAGGGCTTGCCAGCAGGGCATTCCCCCTCTTCAGGCCCCAGAGATGAGGTGCATGCTGGGCAGCCGCTCTCGGCAAGTCGCTCCTCGTTGGACGCGTCAGCTGTACAGCGCACCCCTGACGGGGCAGATCCCAGTAGTAAGGCTGGAATGAATTCCAGTCCGGAGACGAAGGCGGATAAAAAGGTCACCAAACTATATGTAGCTTGTTTATCTAACAGCACTTGCTCAGCCGCATCTGAAAATTCCACTGGCACCACACATGACCCAGCAGCCAGCACCAGTTTGGGCGCTGAGCTCACTCAGGCACCAGCCACCGACGTTGTTTCCTCTGTAACCGATACTGGAAAGTCTCTTCCTGCTCCTCCTCCTCCTCCTGTTCCTCCCAGGCCGTACTTTTACATTGTCCTCAGTAAAGACGCAGTTAGTTATGGCCAGCCCTCCTGGACTCAGCCGTCACCTCCGCCAGCGGTGAGGGACAGAGTGCTAGAGCCCCAGAGCCCAGCTCCCGCAGAGGACAGGATGAGAAAAGAGCCTTACCTTACTCGGCAGCGACCGCCACCGTACAAGGCAGTGGGACGCAGCATGGTACATGTTTTCTCCGTAACCTCGTTTTCTTTCAGCTCTGCGAACGGTTCTTTTAATTCATGACAATGTTCCCTTAATGCTTTATTCCCCTCCTGCCTAATTTCTGAGTGCTCGTCGTGCCACCCAAGTCTTGCGGTCCTCTACTCGATAATACTTAACACCCCGTGCGCGACGCCCGACGTTGATCTGTGTGTGTGCGCGCGTGTGGTGTTTGCAGGGGGCTGGGGTGGGCTGGTGAGGATCTGTCTGTTGTAGGGAGGTGTGGAAGAAGCAGGCTCTGTGATGAGGTGGTTGGCGCTTCTCGAGCGGCGGTGAGCACAGAGCCGTTCTGCGGCTCGGTTTAGCCTCGCTGCGCGGAGCTGGAGAGGGGGGTGGTGACGGGAAGGAGGATTTTTGTGAGGAGCTGCGCGTGCTCATAGAGCCCAGGGCTGCAAGACTGAAGGAGTATGGCTCCCTAAGGAAGGAAAACCTGCCGGGGCTCCGTATCCATTCTGGGTGCCTCCTTGCATGACGCTGTATGGCTGCATTAAAGTACCGATCTCCCCCGTTGCGTAACAACACCTTGTTTCCTACAGGATGCCACTGCCACCACCACAGCTCAGCCTGGGGTTATAGTAGTCCCCCTCCTCCAGGTTAATCCCGACAGACAGCACGAAGGCAGCTCCAGCACTCCACCACCGCCTCTGGTTCCCTTTGGGCAAGGCTCCGCGTTCCCCGAGACTGGTTCTCCTGGCTCACCCTTGACTTTTCCGACTCTAGATGATTTCATTCCCCCACATCTGCAGAGGGGTTCCCACCATAACCAAGCACCCTCCGCGCCCGGCACGTTACCCTCTGTTTACCCGAAACTGCCATTCTTCTCATCACCACCTTCACTTGTCCCTCCGGTCGCGGGGGCTTTGCCCAGGGGCTTGAAGCCTGAAATCGCTGGAGTCATCTCACATACAGTAAGCTTGCCAAGTCCCCTCCTCGCCCTTCTCCTAAACTTGTGTTCCCAGATTGAAATTATTTTCTCCTTGCAATACTAAACTCGAGCGAGGAGCGACGGCTCGCTCTCTGCCAGCAGCATGACAGCTGACCCCCTGTTTACCTCCTGTGCTAGTGCATGCCTCTCCTTGCCTGCCGTGTGCGGCTGCGGACTTTCTGCTGACCACTCACAGCGATGTCTGACCGTCGGCCTCTCTGCCCGCTCTGCGGGGCGAGGCACACCCACGGAGCCGTCACCCCGTCGGCTCACGATGGCAAGTTCTGTAGAGACAGAATAGCTGCAGCTAACTGATCCCTTCAGGCTCTGTTAATAGCATCCTTAATTGTGTTTGAATAATATTTAAAGCAGCACCAGCAGACCGGTTAAAGGTTAGGGCTGGCTCGCTGTTGCCCTTGGAGCCACAAGTCCGTATGGTCTCTACACAAATCCCTGCTAAAATCAGTGTAAGGTTGCTGCCAGTATCCAGTGACCTACAAGCAGCACTCGTATCAGTTACTGAGCTGAGAGTCGTGCCGGCGTGTAGGTGCTGTGGGACGGATCGGGGGGAGCGTCTCTTCGGTTTGGAGTTGCTTCTCTTTGAAAATTTTGAAGAATTCCATCTGCAACAGTTTTAACTTGGAGTTTACCATGATGGTCTCGGGTTAGGTTTTGCTTCTCTTTCAGCTCATCAGCTGTTTTAAAAAGTCCTCGGGGACAGGAAGGAAAAGTAGCTCGCGATTAAGGTTGCAGAGGAGGCAAGAAGTGCCCGAGCCTCCTCATACTGGAGTCTTACAACCACCACTTTTTTATCTGGTTCCTTGTGAGGAGAAGTAGGAAGTTCAGCAGAAGCCCCCTCCTCTCCCCATCATGCTTTCCCTGCCCTTTGGCTCTCTGGGGATCCAGCAAACCGGCACGCAGGGGGACCAAAACCAAAAAAACACCCAAGGATGATATTTTCAAAAGCTCTCAGCGCTGGTGTTTCTGCTTCGGTTGGAATCGGTGGGTTTTTTACTGCAGAGAGCAATGAAAGTTTGGGGGTTTGGGGCTTTTTTTGGTTGGTTGTTTTTTTTAATGGGGCCTCTCTGCAGGCTCCAGAAAAATTCAGCAGGCATCCAAATCATCGAGGAGGAGTGGAAATTTTGTTGTACGTGATTTTCATGAGATGAGGGTTTGGAAACATTTTAGGGGCGTGCTCACTTCGGGCACATAGTCGCAGGGCTGGTTTCCACAGTGGCTTCAAAAGTCTTTGGTCACCTGTGTTGACTTAGCTGGGCTGCTGAGCCTGTCCTGATCTGATGGCCCTCTGCTTTGAGGGGTTTTTTATATTTTAGTTATCAAAGTGGAACTCAAACCCAACTCTCTCATGCTTCTCCCTGACTCCCACTCTCTCTCCCAAATGCCGTTGTTTGGAATATCATCACAGCCGGCAAAATGGGGCCTCTCTCTTAGGGACAGCTATTCCTAAGGACCACGGATTCTTTTCTCTCCTCGTGAGATGTCTGTGGCCTGATCAGATGCCACTTGGAGCACGATGGCCTCCGTCCAGCAGAAAGGGCTTGTTCTTCCTCCTTTCTCCTCTCGGCTGGAGGGACTAGATGCCTGTTCTGATAACGGGCAGTTCTCACTGGGGTTTATCCCTGAGCTGTGGTGCCAGGCCTCACTCTGACCCCAGAGTAGCGATAAGAACAATAATAATAATAATAACAGCGATGAAAATCCCCCAGAACGCTCAGCTCCATTTTGCAGATCAGTGGCCTGCAGCGTTTTGGTCGGACAGGGGGGTAGCAGGAGTGCAGGAGTCTGGTACGCCGGTCCGTGCTCTCTTTGGATGCTCATACCCCATAAGGGTAATTCTGCATCCAAATTCCTGAAGAAGCTTTGAAAAATCTCAGCCCGAACTGGCACACACAGCCTTCGTCATCGTCGCTTCTTCGTGTTTCCCATGATTACCAACGGAAGCCCAGTGTCCCTGGGCTGAGGTTTCTCAAAGCTGAACTAGTTTGTGAATCTCCCAGCTGACAGAGCCGGCACTTCCACAGAGCAGCCAGAGCTGTGGGGGTACCAGAGGTGGGTTCCAAAGAAGCCAGGAATGGAGCTGGATGCGTTAGGAGAGCAGGAGCACCTTGCTGCCTGTGCTCCAGCGGCAAAGCCACGTGGAGTACCTTCCTTGCTAGAGTCCTACTTTTTACTCTACCTGCTTTTTGGTTTTGGTTTTTGGTTGTGGTTTTTTTTTTTTATTTTTCATTATTTTACCCAGGTAGGTGTCAGGCTGTCTCCTGAGTGACGGTGCTAACCTTCTTCCTCGGACCTTCCTCACCAAAGCAGCTGCAGTAATAACTGCATGAGTTCTGCATGCCTGACCTCTTGCTGTGAAAGGAACACTTTTCCAACAGACAGCTGTGTGTGTACCTGCCAGGGGAAGGATGCCTGTGTCTTCCCCCTTGACCAGATTTGCTCGTTTCTGGCAGCCTGTGTTTGAGCCAGAAGGGCTGCCGAAGGAATTCGGTGCCTGCTGGTGGGGTTGGGGTTGTGCAACCCAACACCAAAGAGTTGTAGTACTGCCTTAGCAAACTAATTGCATTAACAAGGAGCAGGTTACGTACAAGGAGCAGGGTAACACTCACGCTTATGCCTTTTTTACTAAAATTGCTGTTACTATGCTTTTCATTCAGCTTAAAATGTTTGTTGGGGTTTTTTCCCCAGATTTTCCCAGCGTAGCAGCCCCTGCATGCTGCTAATGATGTCTTGCTTTCCTTTTCAGGAGCCAGGTCCTGTGCTAAATGAGGTGCCCCAGCTGGGCACCGACTATCCGACCTCCTTCACTTCAATCAACAAGTCTTCCTCTGCCTATCCCTCCACCACCATCGTCAATCCCACTATTGTCCTCCTGCAGCACAATCGAGGTAAGGAGACTCGCGCATAGACGGCCGTGGCTCCGGCTCAGCAACCTGTGGTGCTGCAAGGAGCTGGAGAATGCGTGTGCCGTGCACAATGAAGTCCAGACTACTAAGAGCTAACAAAGCTGCTTCCAGAAAGTTGTAGTGACCGGAGGATATGCCAAGAGGTTGGAGGCGTGGGACAATGCCTACTGCTCATTAGAACCCGGGGATCAGAAGCCACGCTGAGCGGAGAGGAGAGGCTGGTAACCAGGCTACAGACGTAGGAATGAGCTTATCCCCAGTTAGGTGTCTTGTCAGGGTGGAGAAGGGTGTATGCTCTCGTCTGTCTGTCTGCAGAAGCAAGGTAGCTTGAGGTAGGTTCTCCCTCACGGGAAAAGAGATGTTGCTTCTCAGCTGCTGCAGTGTGAAAGCAGATGTATTTCCAGTTATTGCAGGAGAGATTTGACCTCTGAATTCTCAGCAGAATTTACCCAGTAGTAAATAATCCCTTTGCCCATAAGTTTGAACTTGGCAATTTCTTACTCTGTCTGTAACTGGGTCAACTCATGCTGCAGTAGTCCTTGAGCTCTGGGTCTGCACGTGAACAAAACCACCTTGCTTGAGGACTCTGGGGTTTACTAATCTAAGCCTTTTTCCTCGCAGCAGGTCCCTCTGAATGGATCGTTACATCTCTGCCTCTGGCATTCAAGGGCAGCTTTGCTTCTCCTGTTCCGTTCTGATGGCTGGTGTTACCCCAGCGCCCCAGGTCGTTGTACATCACTGGAGACTGTAAAGGGCCTCGCAGATGCAGTCCGATTTGCCTTGGTTTCCAGTGGACCTGGGAAACTCCAGGACAGATTCCAGTCTACAATGCTACGTCTTACCTTTTGCAAAGAAAAAAAAAAAAATCAGAGAATAGGGGCAAGGCCTGTGCTCCTCATGTTGCAGCAATTCTAATTGCAGGCGTGCGTTGGTGTGTTCCTTTCCAGCCCTGCCCCCTTCCCCATATTTTTTCCAGTCGTTGATCCTGAAGAGAGTGTCCTTGCTGTAGCTCAGCTGATTGCAGGGGTAACGAGGGGGTTGTCTCTTCCTTTTGCCAGCATCTGGAGTGGCTTTGCTCATGTGCCTCTGAGTGAGGGTGGCTGGATTCCTCAGTTACCTCAGGAGGAGAAAATACTATTTGAGGCAGCCTTTTTTCATCTCAAAGCTTTTTGTTGACTTTCTTGAGGTGAGGTACTCGTGTGTACCACGCTTTCTCTCTGTGGATTTTCAGAGCACGAGAGACAGGTCTGTATAATACAGTGATCCACACACGCTGGCTCCGAGACAAATGATGTCAGATTGCACTGTTTACTAATTACCTTCGCAGTGAACAATTCGTCCTGTCTGAACATGTCTCACCCCTGGCCAGCAGCACTCACGATGCCGTATCCTGACAGATTGAAGAGCCATCTCTCATCACGTTTTTGCTGATCGTGATAGAGATCGTGGCCCGATAAGCAGCTGGATTGAGCCTGTGAAGCGCCTCGTTCGAATGCGCGGTTTGCAGTCATTGTTCAAGAGTCAAACTTGTCATTTGCAAGAATCGTATTGAACGGGTTTGACAAGGCATCTCAGTCGTAAATCTGTATTGACTGACCCTGCGTGTGTCATGCTGTGTATTTATTAGTCAAATCCCATAGAAGTCATTACAATATCTTTTTTTCTGGCATAATTGTCAGCTCGACAGATGGATGTCCCAGCCATCATGCTAATGCTTTTCGAAGGCTGTCGCAACGTTTGCTTTGTTCCTTGTCCTGTGGCATTCCCTTTGTATTCCAAGACACACCGAGGAAGAATGTTAATGGTCCAGTGAGCTGCTCTTACCGTAACTCTCTCTGCAGAGCAGAAAACTGCTCTAAAACTCTTCAGTGCAGTTCATGTGAATGTGCTGGTGTTCAAGCATCTGACCTCAGTTGTCATTCGGCGTAGTCCTTAGTTACTGTTGGAGTGGAAAGTATTTCTCCATCGGGCAGTAGGATGTCAGACTTTTTTCTTTTCTTTTTTTCAAATGCAGAATGGAAACAGCAATCAGATGTGTCATCTTTTCTGCTCTCTGAGTAACAGTTCCACTGTGCCTATTTGGTAAAAGAACGAGATCATTGCCTGGGTTCTGTTTGTTCTCCATGTCCCTCAAAATCTGTTTTTGAGTCTCTGAGACACTCTGTTAATACTTGGACTTCCAATGTCATGTTATTTCACTTCCCAGCATACGGTACCTACTCATGCAAATATATCTTCTTAGTTTTCCATTTTTTTGTGTTGAGGGTTTCTTACAGTTCGCTATGCTTCCATTCCTATCTAGGCTTTATCCCAGCACACCATTAAGATTTCTTTTTTCTACCTTAGTGTTTTTAAATGGTTCTCAGATCTTAGTTATTTATTACACTTCTGTCCTGGCTGACGTGATTCATATTCAGTTTCATCTTTATCGACCTTATCTATTCAAAACTGGTTTGGTCTCATGGCATATGACAAACTGTTGCTAGGTTATGATCCACGTTCCACTGAACAGTTAATTATCTTCTGTGCTGAGACCAATTCCTTCACGTCAAGATCAGGTTGAATATAAATTTCTCTTGTGTGCTATGAAATTTCTAATCAGAAGGTGTTTCAAGGTCATTTTAATGCTGGCAGTCTGAGATCTGCAGTAGTTTAGTCTTCCAGATGGATAATGTGGCTTGCTTTCTTCTCAGTGGAGTATTGATTGCTGTTTAAGGAGCTGGTTATCTTATTCTCCAGAGTGACTGTTGTAGCAGACCTCACCCGCTGTCCTATTTTATGCTTTTCTGCTAGTTCTTTAATCTGTAAGTGTGTAAGACCCTTTGATTTGGAGCTCTCAGAGACTCAGAAACAGGTAGTGGCATCTGAAGCACAGAAACTACACAATGTCCTTTTTTTGTCTGCCTGATCTTACTCAGTAAGTTGTGTTGAGAGATCTCGGAGGATTTTTTCCTACTGCATTTCAGTAATACCAACTGAAAAAGGCTTATGCTTAGAAACAAGTAATTTCAGATCCTCTTGTTCATTCCCAGCACCAAGGTAAGAATTTCTTCCCTTCATATCTGTTGGTGTCTTGGTGAATTTTCTTTTTGACACCTTTATTTTGCTCTAAACATGTATGTATTCAAATATTCGTTTCCTCTTCACCTTTTGTTACTGGTTTCAAGTCTCGGTCTCCTCCAGTGCTCCCTCCTCTGGGAACGCTGCAGGCACCCATAATCATTCCTTCTCTGGTGCCAGCAGTTAGTCCTCTGCTCGACCTGTTCTATGAGAAGCCTACGAGGTTTTGGCCATTGCTTACGGTCCCAGAACGCAAGATCAAGGGTGAAAACCTCAGTTAGCTGGTGTGTGCCTGGAGCTACAAGCTGGCTCTGGTCAGGCAGGAGCGTGAAACAGCAGACAGCTCCCACTCCGTCCGCTTCAGTCCGTCAGCAGCTCTTTCCTAGGCAGAGACGCAAGCGGAAAGGAAACCAGCTCTTCATGTGAAAAGTACTTTTGTTTTTTTTCTTCCATGAAAAGCCTTCATCCATGATATTCTCTCCCCTGTGGCAGAACAGATAGGAAAGAGCTCTCGAGCATCGACTCTTTAAACCGCCTGTTTTTGTTGGGAGACCTTAGTGATCGAACACAGCTCTCGATGGAGGCAATGGCTGAAGGCGAGACCATCCTCGCTCACGCCTTCCCTCCCGTCGCGTAACGCGGCAGTGCACTCAGCAGAGAGAACCCTGCAGCGGGTGCTTCCCAGCTGCTCGTCAGGTCCAGACTGCGAGCGCGCCCTCCTACCCGTGGCGCGTCGGGGTTTGCTTGGTGTGTTGGCAGCTATCATGCGAGCACCAGTGGTTAGCAGAGCAGGAGTGCTGCGGCTAACGAGCAGAGCTCACGCGTACTGCTGAGGGAGCTGCGCTTGGTGAGGAGAAATACTGGTCTCTCTGTGGAGCTGATCCCCCACGTGCAAACACCTGGTGAAGGTGGGTTCTGCTAGCGAGCAGCACAGGCCTGGAGGATTGTCACCCTCCGCAGATGTGCTTGGCGAGTGTCCCACGCCACCCCAAAGCAGAGTTATTTCCTGGGCAGGCATTGCATGGAGTGGTTTATTATGAATATGTAACAGGCGTGATTAATATATTAAAGTTTTGAAATGTTTGCATTAACAATATGAGCTATCAGGAGTGTTTGCATTTTACATGTCAGTAAAATAGTTAATTCTGTTCAAAAGGCTTTCACGCATTAAAGGAAAGGATTAATTGCTAGGGAGTAGAAAGAGCAGAGAACAGAGCTGAGAATTCTTGGTTCCTTCCCAGCCGTGATTTGGGCGAGTCACTTGGGCGTCCCGTTAGGAAGCAGCCGGGAGCATCACCTTTAGGGTGGTCAAACACCAGGGAAGATACCACCAACGTCCCAGTCTGGGAGCTCGGTAATGAGAGGCCCTAAACCATGGGGACCGGTCTGAGAATCAGAGCCCTGACCAAGATGTGTCTGCGCGCAGATCACCGCATCTGTGGCTCAGCAGGGTGTGATGGGACTCGGCAGGCACCAGCAATGACTCGCTCCTGTCCTCCATCCCTTGGAAATGCTAGGGTTTCAAAATGCACTTCATGCTAGTGGTAACAGGGTTAGTTGTCAAGCTGTCTGTGACTACTGTTTTTTGAATTGTCTCCTGTCCAACTTTTTCCATTCTCTGTTAAGAAAAAAAAAACTGTTAAAAAAAAAAAACGCTCTTTGCAAATGTATCGGTCACTGCTTCATGAGACAGATGTTATCCCACGAGGCTGCTTGTGTGGAGAAGGGCCTGTGGGCTGTCACTTTGGCAGGGCGTTGGAAAACAGATTCTCTCCAGCAGCTGCTGCCGTTCTGTCTGCAGCGTAATTCTTGCCTGTCAGAAATGCAGCACCAGAGCACTCGCTGTTTATGTCTCACCCATTTGTTCTGTATTTCTTTTTTGTTTTGTTTTTTCTTTTACCACAGAACAGCAAAAAAGGCTTAGTAGCCTGGCAGGTATGATGTGAAAGGTCCTACCCCCAACTGCTGGCGCAAGCTGCTGCTCTCTGAGCTTGCGGAGTCCCTCCAGCAAACACCCTTCCAGCGCTGCAAGGGAATTAGGAGAAACGTTGGTCCTGGCTTAGTCCAGGTCACCGAATGTTTGATTTCAGTCTTTCCTCCAAATGCTACCTGTGTGGCCACAGGTTAATACACCAAACCCCCAAATTACCGACCTGTTCCTCCCAAGTCAGAAAGTTTACATACGGTTTGATTGTTGACTTTTGAGCCTTTAGGTTTATTCCCTCGGGGCGTATTCTCAAGTTCCTCTACACAGCCTAACATTGGAGTTAGTCTACTGTAACATTGGAGTTAGTCTTGCTGGTGGTGAGGGGAGAGGAAGAGAAACAAAAATCAGTATTTCCAGGACTTCAAGGGCAGAAGTATTTGTGCTGGATGTCAAGAAATAGGTGATAGAATTGTAGTGTGTAAGAAGGCACGTGTGCTGCTGCCCTTCTCTTCCTCGGCAGCTCTTCACTCTTCCAGCGGGCGTTAGTCTCTCCTTGAAAGCAGAGGAAATAGTTTTCCTGGGCATCTTTCCCTCCCCGCACCCCAAATAGACGTAGCTTAGTCTGGATGGGACCAGACTCTGTTCAGTGGTGCCCAGCGACAGGACAAGGGGCAACGGGCACAAACTGAAGCAGAGGAAGCTCCAGCTGAACACGAGGAAGAACTTCTTCCCTCTGAGGGTGACGGAGCCCTGGCCCAGGCTGCCCAGGGAG
>Ga0065711_1045031_pt1 | contig 13736 bp, 11 predicted proteins | sample Hoacrofraction12_FD_59098 | JGI IMG/M metagenome (GOLD analysis project Ga0065711, IMG submission 59098) | Hoatzin crop microbial communities from Cojedes, Venezuela - Epithelial fraction 12 v2 (version 2) | ecosystem: Host-associated > Birds > Digestive system > Esophagus > Crop | place... | reverse complement strand
GGGGGGGGGGGAAGCAAGAGAGATACTGGCTGCATTAGTATGCTGAAATCTGCTAGCATGGACCTGTTCAGCTGTGTAAAACCCTTTTAAAGTAAGAAGAACCAGTTGCAGTACCCTTTTTGGCATACCATGAAAGGACAATAATTTTGGCGATGTAATTTTTGTGTAAAAGTTAAAAAGATATGAATGGTATTGGGGATACACAGTGCACATGGGTGTGCCTGAAAGGCTTTCTTCATTAACAGTGGAACGTACCTCTTCTGCTCCCCATCCTTCAGTGCAGTGTATCCAACATCCTCGCCATATCTGTTGCATCCTTATGCCCATACTCACATTCCCCTGCCAATTCTTACACCTCCTTCCAACCCATTTGGCTGGCTGGGTGAGGGAGCATGTTTGGCAGGCATCCTGAGGTATGCGTGTCCTGGTCAGCTGTCTGGCAGATATGTCTTTGGAGTCGCAAACGTGTGCGCGCTGCCTGTTGATTCTTAGTAGACGAAATCAACATCCTTACTGGGTGCATGGTTTTCTGGCCTAGAGCGTATTTGTGTTGCTTGGTAAATGCCCTTCTCTTGCCCAGACTGCAAAATGAACTGTGACTTGGAGTCAGGCAGCAGCCATTCAGATTAAATTTTCAGTATTTCTCAAAGATCTGGGTTAAATTAGGATCTCCTGTTTATTCACCTAGATTTGTCATATGTCAGAGAATGTATATCTTGATGAAGTTAATTTATGGTTTTCAGCTAAGAGTGTCTGTGAAATGTGTTGGCCTGACTTCAGTGTTTCTATGACATAGGCATCAATGAAGAAAGCTGTTTTTCTTTCCTCCGGTTTATTGATGTCTCTCCAGCGGAAATGGCAAACCTTATGAATCAGGGACATTTAGCCAGGTGAGGACAGCTTTTTTTTGTTTCTCTTTTCGTAATTATAGGAAAAGTACAGGTGATGCTAGAGGCAACTCTGTAAACCTGCATTTTCTGTGCCTCCTAATGTTATCGTTTGTCTGTCGTTATCTAGTATTATAGCAACTTCTCGAGTGTTCCTCCAAGTGTAAGGCACCGTTATGCAAGGCAATTTTATGCCTCTGTCAAAAGAAAACCTGTGTTACAAAGATTTGACATTGTGAATATGCTAAATGGTCGAAGGGCAACAGAAGAGTTTACCTAGGATCACATAGTAGGTTACTGGCATTATCAAGCGCAAAATCCAGACTTTTGAAGGCCGGTGTATTGCAGTGCTTATCAATTGCACTTGAGCATGTGTTTTAACACACCTAGAATAAGCTTGTGCTGTTGATATTTGTTCTTCAGCTCCCAGCCATATTGTCTGCTTTCCATGTGTCCTGTTTTTAATGTGGAATGGAATTCCGAGGCGTAGGCTTAGGATAATGGATTTTTTAGCACCGTGAACTGTATTAAAGGGAGGTGATCTGTTATAGTGTACTCTGCAATAGACAGTACTCTTAAATTAGACAGTGACTGTAAGAAACTGAGATTAAAATCAAGTCTTCATTAATAAATAAAGGTGTTTTGCTTAGGGCTTTGTAAGTGTAATACTCTTTTATTGCTGTGGTTATTTTGGACTACTGTTTCTTGTCTATGTTTCAGTAACATAACACAAATTTCTCTTGATCTATCTGAATGATCTTTATGATAAATTCTGCATTCGTTATGCAGGTTGTTATGTATAATTTATATATGGAGAAGTTTACAGAGAAGTCAGCGCAGTTTTAAGTAGTAGTGGCTAACTTGGGCTTGACCCTTTTAAATGAAGTGCTTCCAAGTGTGTTCTGATTTAATCATTTAGATTCAGTTAAGCCACCTTAGAAAAGATGAAAATAAGAGTAATATAATTGGAAGATGTCTAGCAAAAATTATTTCCTGTAAGTTAGAATACAGTAAGCTTGAAATTATGAAAAAGCATCTGTGTCAGAGAGTTACATTGTAAACATACTCAAGCCTTTCTTTCACAAGCAGTGAAGAAATGTATCTACTGTGTTTTGTTTCAGATGGTTAGCTCTTTTCCTGTCACTGAAAGCATCCTACAGGCTCCATCACATGCGCTCCTGGATGGAGACCGAAGGGGAGAAACAGCAGGGATCACATTGTCTGAGGAACAGGGATTTCTTGCTTGATGTAAATTTCCCACTGTCTTTCCCTAACTTGCACAGCTGCACTTTGCTGCAGGTAAGCAAAACTTCTGTAATGTGGAGACAGTAGCAAATCCTCATGAGTGAGAGGTGATGAAAACCTTTCTGTCCTCATAAAACAGAGGAAAACAAACTTGGAAACAGCATGAGTTCATTAGATACAGTTAGTAAAGTTCAGAGTGCTGAACAGAAAAACAGTTTCGCTGCTATCTTCTTCATATGTGGTGATACATTTAAAAACTTGCTATAGACAGAAATCTGTTGAATTGGAAGTCTTAAAAATATTACTGGAGCAACAGAACTAAACTCATGATTTGTCAGGGATGGATTCTGTGTGTAAGTTTGAGTTTTGTGATGTTTTTCTACATGTAAGATGCTTGTTTTCTGACTGATACCAACTCTTTTCGTCTCAAATTCAATACATTGTGGCAGCAGCTGGAGAGAGCAGAGACTTCAGCCTAGCAGTGTTTCAGAGTTGGTGGACAAGCATTATCAATTGTGTCTTTCTACTCTGAAATTTGCTTCTGCTGCTGTCTGGTAGACTCTAAATGTCTTATCTTACTGTGTAATGCAAGATCCTTTTCTCTAATCTTTTGCCTGGGATGTGTGTGAAGGTTTTTTCTTTTTATGACTGAATTGCAGTTGATTTCCTGAGTTAGCTTGTAGCTCCATTGATTCATTTCACAGGGAAGTAGGTTCGCAAAAGTGCTAGCATAGAGTCAGGAAAGCATCCTAGGGCAGTTAACAGATACGCAGTACAAAAATCTTTTCTGAAACAGTGAGATCGTGCCAGATTTCTCTAGGGAATATTGCTTCTGCTCATGAGCATGGAAGGGGAAAGGAGATAGCCAGAATTGAATTGAATAGCGTGTAGAGGAAGTTGAAATTGAAGACGCATAAGCAGTAGGAAACCGGGCTTGGGCTTGGTGTCATGTTTTGCAGCGTTAACAGCAAAGCCAACAAAATGAGTCCTCCTAGTTATCAAACAAAGAGCAAGCCAACTGAGTGTGTATGCCAGTTAACTCTAGCTGTGCTGGTGTTTAAATATTCTGTGTTTCCATGTATAGCTTGCTAGAATGTCTGTGCTATATGGAATTTCTTTCAGTTAGTTTTCCTGGGATTGCATTCAGCCATTTATATACTGAGTGTGTAATGCTTATCTCTGAAACTATACTGTAGCTCTGTCCTCTCATTGGTATAGTTAAGGAAAACTTGTGTGATGTCGTGTTGTGGCCTAACAGTGAAGGAGTAGAAGTTGTATGCACTTACAGAATGTAGCATTCATTTTTACATATGTAGAAAGACAATCTAGATCTTCACATGGCTTCTGGGTTAGTGTGTATAAATATTAAAATGAATGTAGTTGTGCTTTCTGAAAGAACAGAAGGTGAGTTGACATTGTAAATATTAAATATGATATGTGGAATACGCACATGTAGGTTTTAATATTAACAATGAAATGTAAAGCATTTGGATAGGCTGCAGACCCACCTGTAGCACAACCTGGCAAGACTTAAACATATAATTTGGTTTCTTCAAATAATTTCTGATCTTTGAGGAAGTCATTACTTGTGTCTCATGGGGCCCCAGTGCTGGGACTGTCTGTAACTAATGACTGGTGTAACTAGTACCTTTTACACAGAAAACAGCCAGCTGAGGAGCAGAGTTCATGAGTCTGTGACACAGCGCATTGTTGATAAGTCCAGTAAATCTAAAGGAAGTTTAGCCCTGCAGTTATGACAGATTCTTAGAACTATTTTCTAACCTGCATGTTAGACAAATTACCACATGAAGTCACTTTAAGATTAGCTATGTTGCAGAATTTTGTTTGCATAGCTTATGTATAGCATGTCGTGAAACAAAAAAGGTGCAAAACCCAAAAGAGAGTTGAAAAACAAACTGCCCTTTACATGCCTGTCTTTTAGCAGCATGCCTTGTCGTGAGTGAAAATGAACTCACTTTTTTTATCTTAGCCCAAATTTGAGAAACTCAGTGTAAAATTCCCGGAGGCTTCCTCTAGGGCTTCATAAGACAGTAACATGTAGGGAGTGAGGAGGGGGAGAAACGGAGGAAAAAGGAAATGGTATAAATCTGGAAAGGCTTTTCTTAACTGCTCAGATCAGCATTTCCGATGTAAGAGACAAACTATGAAAATAAGTCAGTAGACAAAAAAACACATTTATTTTTAAAGGACCTTTCTGAAATTGAGGTAACATCTGTCTAAAGATAGTATGAGTTTCTTCATGTAAACACAGAAATCCCTTGTGGTGTGTGGTCTCACTTCCCTTACTCAGCACCTCCACAACATGTGTATTAATGTGATTTATATTAATATAAAATCTGATCTGTTGAGATGAACCCGTCTCTCCTTTGCTTTGCTGATTGTCTTTCTGTAAAAAATTAGGAGTGTTAATGACCTTAATATACTGGTAGCAATCTCCCATATTTATGTACAGCTCTGTTTGCAATATAGGAAAGCTTCTTTCAACACTCACATTGGATTGCACGGTTGCAGTAGATGTGTACATTCTTATTTTTTAACGATCCTTCTCTTCAGTTCTTGGCTTAGTTGTACTAAGGTAATAGTTTCAGAGCTGTGGCTGTGTTCAGTTCTGTAACCTTACCTGGTCTTTTCCATGTATGTGACTGATGGGAAGTTGGTTTCCGCTGTCGCTGTTGTATCTGGTGTCTGCTCTGTTCATGAATACTTAATGGCTGTGTATGTCAGGGAATTCAGAGAGGGATGTTTCTTATGTGACCTGCTCGTTATTTGTACACAGGACCATGGTGCTGAAAACTGGATTAATGCCTGTGTACAAACCTACTTCTAATACTGTGTGCATACAAAAATAATGTCTTTCTCTCATTTTGGGTACCTTCTTGGGAGTTTTCCTTTATGTTTCTTCCTGGGTACTTCTAATTGGGCTAATGCCATCTTTGATGGCTCTTCAATATTGGCTTCCAAAAGATAATTAAGTAACAAACCTTGCATAGGTTTGGAATTACAGTTTGTTAGCTTCCTCTCTATCCATTTCTTGTACTCTCACTTTCCAGGAAATAAAGTTAACGAACCTCTCTGACAACCAGGCCACAATCAGCATGCCAGTGCTTGCTGTCCTAAGACTTACTGGAAACCTCTTGTGACTGCATGCAGTGCTGATCCAATGTGGTAAAATCAGCCGTACTCAGTGTCTGGGCCAGGAGTGGGGAAGACAGGGGCTCTGAGCTAAAGCAGTTGTTCTGAGTCCAACTAGTAGCCTGCAGTTGTTGAGAGAAGTCACTCTTCTCCTCAGACCCCTGCTGTCCTTTCATAGAATCGTAGAATCATAGTTTGGAAAAAACCTCGAAGATTATCAAGTCCAACCATCCACCCAACACCACCATGCCTACTAAGCCATATCCCGAAGTGCCACATCTGCAAGTTTTTTTTAACATCTCCAGGGATGGTGACTCAACCACCTCCCTAGGCAGCCTAATCCGATGTCTGACCACTCTTGCAGTAAAGAATTTTTTCCTAATATCTAATCTAAACCTCCCCTGATGCAACTTGAGGCCATTGACTCTCGTCCTATCCTTAGTTGGGAGAAGAAACCAACACCTGCCTCACTACAGCCTCCTTTCAGGTAGTTGTAGAGAGCAATAAGGTCCCCTCTCAGCCTCGTCTTCTCCGGACTGAACAGCCACGGCTCCCTCAGCCGCTTGTTGTAAGGTTTGTTCTCTAGACCGCTCACCAGCCTCGTTGCTCTTCTCTGGACACACTCCAGCACCTCCATGTTCTTCTTGTAGTGAGGGCCCCAAAACTGAACACAGTAGTCGAGGTGTGGCCTCACCAGTGCCAAGTACAGGGGTACAATCCCCTCCCTACTCCTGCTGGCCACACTATTCCTGATACAAGCCAGGATGCCGTTGGCCTTCTTGGCCACCTGGGCACACTGCTGGCTCATGTTCAGCTAGCTGTCGACCAACACCCCAAGATCCTTTTCCGCCGGGCAGCTTTCCAGCCGCTCCTCCCCAAGCTTGTAGTGTTGCATGCGGTTGTTGTGACTGAAGTGCAGGGCCCGGCATTTGGCCTTGTTGAACCTCATTCAGCTGGCCTTCGCCCATTGATCCAGCCTGTCCAGATCCCTCTGCACGGCCTTCCTACCCTCAAGCAGATCAACACTTCCACCCAGCTTGGTGTCATCCACAGACTTACTGAGGGAGCACTTGATCCCCTCATCCAGATCATTGATAAAGATGTTAAAGAAGACCAGACCCAAAACTGAGCCCTGGGGAACCCACTTGTGACTGGCCGTCAGCTGGATTTAACTCTGTTCACCACAGCTCTCTGGGCTCAGCCATTCAGACGGCTCTTTATCCAGCGAAGAGTACACCCATCCAAACCATGGGCAGCCAGTTTCTCAGGAGGATGCTGTGGTGAACAGTGTCAAAGGCATTACTAAAGTCCAGGTAGACAACATCCACAGCCTTTCCCTCATCCACTAGGCGGATCACCTGGTCATAGAAGGAGATCAGGTTGGTGAGGCAGGACCTGCCTTTCATGAACCCATGCTGGCTGGGCCTGATGCCCTGGTTGTCCTTTACGTGCCCGGTAAGCGCACTCAGGATGAATCGCTCCATAATCTTGCCCAGCACCGAGGTCAGGCTGACAGGCCTCTAGTTCCCAGTTCGTTACTCCCAGCCACTAAATCCTGCCTCTGCTCGTGTCGCATCTGCACTGTCACATCCCTGCATGAGTTGACCAGAGAAAACCTTCGATTTTCATATCCGTTGAATTTGTCCTCTGGTTAGATGCGTAGCTAAATACGCTTCTGGAGGGGTGTGACAGCTAACAAACCTAGCACAAGAAGTGGCACAGCTGTGTCGTGGGAAGGGCCCCCCCCTTTTCGGCAGCAGCGCTGGTTCTTTGTTGCCACCATTTCTGGTCCTCGGATGAGTAAACCAGCATTTGCATCCATTCTCCACAGCCGTGTGCTCCCAGCCTTGTGTTGCCCACTCTGCTGTTTCAGCACACGGCCTGTTTTACCAGGGGGTGAAACAGATCACAAAACTAACTTGGAGTGGAGGGTTTGTTTTCATCTTGATTAGCATCTTAATGAGTACAGACAGCTAGGCCGACAAGAACGGACTCTGCAGGGACAGGAGTGAACCTGTGAAACAATTGTTGCTTAAGCTAGCATTACTGATAAAGATTTGCCAGCTGAGTAAGAGCCTGGCTTTGGGATCACTTCACATTATCCAGTGTGGCCCAGGCTTTGACCTGTGCTTTTTTAGTCCAGCTGAGTGTCAGTGAAAGACTGTCGTCAGCTCTTTCTGCTCTCACCTTTTACGTAGCGGAGCAGATGTTCAGACAGAGAGTATGAACTTTCTTTTTGCCAGCTCCAGACCGCAAGTCACACCAGTAGAAAGATTCACATGCTAGGATTTGCTGATTGTATTGCTTAGGTGGTGCTAGCACATGTGCACAGTAAGACCGTTTTTCTCCCTTGTCAGCAGGTTCCAAATTATGTACTAGCCATCTGCATCTTGCCCAGTATGTCTACACCTGGAAATAGAAAGGGCCCAGAATGCATGATCCGTACAAGACTACTGCTGTGGGTGTTTTCTAGCATTTTTTTCACATATGTAGGAATGCATATATCCAGTGTATGATGTGATATACAAGGTGTCTGCTTCTGTCATGTAACCTGACGCTTAGAACTTCAAACACCAGGACTGCAGAAAATTTGGGGGCTATGTAAAATAGAAAGCAGTATGCAGTTCATTTTGGTGCATTAGGAACAGGGGCAGAACAATGCCAAAGCTTTAGACGCTGTTTACCTTTTACTTCAGTGAAATGCAAGAATTGTCAGGAGGGCACATACTATGATCCTGTGGCAGTGAGAGGTGTATTTCTTAATGTTTCTTCTTTTTGTTGCTTGTTTCCTATAGTATGCAGAAGAATGCCCTGCATACTATAGGAAACAATTATATGTAATAATATGTAGCAGTTGGTTGCTGTGAATATAGGAAAGTCAGAATAAAAACTCAATAGCAAAAATTAGCCTATAAGCAGTTTATTTCATCATTTGATGCAGGTATTTACAATAAAAAAGGAAATATAGTAACTCATGCAAGTGAATAAAATTTAGTTTTCTGTTATGTTTCTGCATAAAGTTGAGCATCTTCAAAGAACTTTCCTTTCTTTAAACGGCAGTGTTATCTCCTGCCCTCACTTTTGAGTCAATATATTTTTCTGGACCAAATGGACATTGATAACACTTGTGGCAAATTCCAGGTTTTACACGTGGGTGTGTTCATGTGCGTGAATGATTGTGCTAGCACCTTGAAAGTTTTCAGGATAAAATTCAGAGCCAAAGAAAAGGTTGGAAAAGAGAGAAGTCCAAAGATACCAGTCTAGTCTCATTTAGAGTCTTAATTTTTTTCTCTGCTAAATTTCATTTTACCAATGCTTTAGAACAGTTAAAGCAGTAACTAGAAAATAGCTTGATGGTCAGACCTGCTAGAATATTCCTGTACTTCCTGCTTTAGAAAAGCTAAGGTCAGAAGGTTCAAAGAAGGAGAAACTTGTTTCTGGTTCCAGCTGAGTGTAAAGGCAAATATTGATACGAGCTATTCTGGTTTCAGCCGTTTCAGGATTTGAATGTTCTGATAATTACACAAAGTTCCTGTACATTGTCACTGCAGAAGATGTGTAGAGTTTCCTTTTTCGAAGAGAAATGTGTGGTGAATGTCCTTTGTCTTTCTCATGGGTGATTACAAGATTTAAGAGGAGTTTCTCTTTGTAGACATAGTAACTTCCTAATTTAAATTTTTTTTTTTTTCAGAACCTCGTGTTCAGTAGCCACTGTAAAGCAGTTACTGGCTATTCAGATCATGTCATACATCGAAGGAGATCAGCTACCTCATGTGTACGGTGCTGCCAGGTGACTGAGCTGCCATCCTTCCTGTGCATAGCCAGTCCACGGGTAAGTCCAAGTTAAGTTGTAAATTATGTATTTTCTATTGTGTTCTAAATCTTGTTAGAATTATGTCTTAGGAACAGGATGATCTATTAGTTTTTTTTGATTGGGTAAAACTGTTGTAAGGATTTCCTTTTGCTACTGTATTCAATAGTGGTTTTTTTCATACGGGAAGTGACTGTAATGTGTACTGAAGGGAAAAGGAAAGTTGTAAGATGCACCCAACAGCAATTATTCTGAGATACGTAGATTTTACTTTCTCTCCCAATACCAAAACCAGTAAAATTCTAGAAGAGACTGAGTAGATTATTCCCCAGAATCTAAGGGGGAGGTGTAGGTAGGATATGAACAGAATGGGGTGATTGTTTGGTTAACTCTGATGACAAAAGGAGGCTGAGGAGAAATGCTTTTTTGAAAAGGATGTTCTTTTTCTCTCATTGCGTTGGTTTATGCTTCTAAAAGGAAACACCAGATTGCAATATATAAGGATTACTCGAGTTGACATTTTCAAAGTCTTTTGGGTATCAAGTGGTACTGCTTGGGACTGTCTATCAGCTGTTAACTGAATTTTGAAATTACTTTACTTGAAGTTTCCTGGGCTGATACAAGAGAGACCTTCCGAAGTCTATGGGTGTTATTTTCATTCCGTGTTGTTGTATCTTGACAAAGCTGGACAGAATGTACTTATATTAGCAGACTATCCAGATGCTATATTCTTTAGTTATTGTTGATGTTATTGCTGTAGGTTTGATCAAATGGGGCTGCGTGTACAATTATACACTGGCATCTGGAGAAGGGAGGATGGCAAGTAAGATTCTGCTTATCACCTGCGTGCTCCTCCTCGAGCTGAATTCATCTGTGCCTGATGAGCCCTAGGGGCCAGGAATCCAGCTGAATTCTGAAAGTCACACATCACCTCCCAGTCACAACAGATTACCTGGTTCAAGAACAAGCAGTTATTCTGAGAGTAACTTGTGAAAACCACTTCTCCTTCAGAGTCCTTTGATTTGTCACCCTTTGTACTTAAATTTGCATTGCAGATGAATATGTTTAATACTTCCTGTATATTAGGAAGAGAGGAGAGGGTCTCAGAAGGCTACACAGGAAAGGGAAGAGAAAAACGAGGAGAGATCATAACTGACATATATTCTAGTGAATACAAGTTGCTTGTTTTGGCTTAGCTGGTGTATAAAAATGATTAAGTGGAGGCATGGCTTTTTGTTTCTAGGAATACAAAGACTTAATTTTACGCTTGTTAGAAACTTTTGGCAGGAGTGTAGAAGATGTGAAACAGCAGAAAGAGCACATATGTTCTCAGAAACGATAGCCTTCTGTTGTTGTTTGACCCGTGATGAATTTTGGGAAGTTAATGGAGCGAATGACAGAAATAGGAGCGTATGTTTATGTAGCAGCTGGGGGGAGTGTGGGGGTGGTAGTGGTGAGGAGGGGCTTTAGTGTTGTCGTTTTCTTTCTATGCAGGCAATTTTCCAGAATACTGACAGGTCTCAGTCACAAAACAAAAAAAGTAACTTGGAGGGTGGATCTTGTATTCTTACATTCATCAAGAAGCTGATTAATTGGTTTAGAGTAATATTATTTGGTTTAGTTTAGCATATCAGCAGATGTGATGAGAAGTGGTTTTGGGTATCTCACAGCATCTGAAAGGTTCACTTTGCATGGAGATAAGTGCAGGAAGCATTTTACAATTACCCTAACTAAACTAAGTTATTCAGCTTAAGGTGCCAATGCATTCATATATCCCTGTCGCTGTATTTTTTGATATATTTCTGAACCATGACTGTTATATTCAATCAGTTTGACAAGAACGTGTTGATATGGGAGGATTTAGGACTAAGGACTACCCTACCTTTTGTTAGGAGTAAACCCAGAAAAACAAGCCTGGAAAAAAAACTTTTAAAACTGCACCATGACAAAAAAGGGAGAGGAGGACCATGAACAAGCTTGAATGAAAGAATTTTTTGATCTATGTCAGAAATGTGTCGGGTTTTCTTGTAAGGCCATGTAAAAGATGCAGACCTCTGCCCTAGACGTGTGTGTATGCATTTTAAAAAGTGTGGAGCTGACAGTAAAGATAGCCTTATGTCTTCAGATGTCAGTCAGTATTACCCAGGTGTGCTTCCTACATGGGAAGATTTGTTCTTGTTAATGTAGAAATTGCACTGAGCCACACACGGAGTTTGTCTCGAGGATATCTCTTACTTAGCTCTTCCTTTAAGTGAGGTATTACTGAAATGTAGCTTGTAGAATTTTATGAAGTGACTTTATTTGTATTTTGAAAATCCTAGTGTATGAATCTCCATATTGATTTCAGCAGACAAGCTGTGTTTCTGTGTCAGAAATTAGTTGCTCTGTTTTATGTGTAGCAGCTGCTGGTTCTAGGTATCCTGGAAATAAATGACAGGTTTCTTGTGCCTGGAAGAATGTTAGTTCCAGTCTATCCAGTGTGGAAAGATGAACTGAAATGTGGTGGTTGATAGTGCCCTTTAAAAGAAACAACCAATGTCTGTACCATAGTTGTGGTGTACGTCAGCGTTCAGGTGACAAGGCTTGAATTGTGAGGGGTTTTGCCCTCTCCCAGGAACGGCAGGCCTGTGCTTTGGCTGCAGATGGCAGTACAAGATAGCATCAGCTCTGTCAGTATCTAGTGAGCAGTGGGAATGTTTACAAAGTCTTACTTAACACAGTCCCTTTCAGTTTGTGGTGTTTCATGTGTCTGTGCATAGACCTATAAGCCAACCTGTTTTAAAAATAGCTCTTGGCATCTTGCAAAACAATAGCTTTACCATTATTGCTAAGATTTTGTATGCTTTTTTTATTTTATTTTGATACGTACTGTAATTGTGCTTACAAATCTGTTTAAACAATTGATTTAGCCTTGCAAAAAGAAGTCTCTGGTTTTGATATTAATTTCTTCCTATGACAAGAGCCCCTGTAAAACAGTAGTGGACCAGAGGCTTCCACCAAGATCTGGCTTGATACCTTTTACATTGAGTTAGCTGGTAAATGTTCAGAGAGGAGCGGCCTCAAAGGTAGCAGTCTGAGGTACGGGTTGCTCCCTTCATCTTACAGTTCTAAAGTACAATATTTAAAACAGTTGGTATTTAAACTATTTTATTGCTTATCATTTAGTTAATCCATTAAAATATTTTCATTTGCATGACACAATGTTACAGATGTTGTTCTCAATATGTAGCAGTAAATTATGTCATGCCAGAGTAAGCTGGGACAAAAAAATCATCTTCCTTCAAATACATAAAAGCTGTTCAGGTGCAATATGAATATAGTTCTTTCACTGCATTTAATGTTTCAATTGCCCCATTATCAAACCAGTTCCCACCCTTTCTCAGTTCTCCAGAAACTCAACTGCTTATTGTTCACCATCAAACCCTACAGACTTCCCATACTGTTTCTTCCCGTGCAGCTCTGTCTTCTCTTTTAAAATGTGAAAACTTTCACTGGTTTGATTTCCTCTCTGTTCCTTTTCATTTGGTACATTGCTTTTCATGGTCGCCTGGGTAATGTGTTCATTTTGCACAGTGTTAGGATTCATGATCATGTTTTTAACTTACATGAATCTACATGGACGATCTTTTTTAAATTGTACTTCTGACGTAAAAGCAACAATGACTGCTAAAGTAGTGATTTATTTGCTTCCTATATTGGTGAAGAAACCAACAAAGCATTGCAAATTTATAACTTCCCTCTGTTTTAAGCTCATGCTGTAAGGTTAATTGTCTGATATTAATTTATATTTTAGTTTTTAAGTGAGTTTACAGTATGTTATTAAGTCTCGTGATAGTATGTGGAAGTGTCTACTAGCTTTCTTTTGTAAATTAGGTTATAGATAGCTTTTGTAAATGCTTATCAAAGAAGGCTGGCCCAAAGACTTGCATTCAGAAAAGACAGGAGGAAGAAGTTGGCTGTCTGCATTTTTATTGGAAAGATTCTTGTGCTAGATAGTGAATTGTTATGTATTTACATTTGAGTGAAAGTGTTGTAATTGTTGTATTTGCTTTGCGTCATGTGGTTTAACTCTTGGTGAAGTATCTTAAGAAAAACCCAGCAGAGTAGGCTGTCCTGGTATGTACCATGACTCAGTTACACTCTTGGTTTTCATTACTACAGTATCTTGAAGTTATCCCTTACCCTGGTAAGGGAGAGATAAGAGAAAGTTGTAGATTGTGACAAGGACGTCCTTGTCTGCTGGAATGAACTCTACTCAAGGACCTTAACAGCTCTTAGGCATACAGCTGTTTGGTTAACATGGACCTTCCGCTCTCTGTCCAGGTTTGGGTGGATGGGGCAGAGCGGGGGGACTTAGTGATGGAGCCTCTCCAGAATAGCTCACATGGTGTGAAATCGGAGTTCCTGTGTTTGCAACACTGGTCTGTCCAGCTGGATTGTATATACTGAAGCAGGTAAATAGGGCAAGGGATTCATAGAACGGCCAGAAGTAAAAGAGCACCCTGTGCTCATTTGCACTCTTTCTGTAAGCCACAGAATCACAGAATAGTAGGGGTTGGAAGGGACCTCTGTGGGTCATCTAGTCCAACCCTCCTGCCGAAGCAGGGTCACCTACAGCAGGCTGCACAGGACCTTGTCCA
>Ga0065711_1045030_pt1 | contig 13736 bp, 6 predicted proteins | sample Hoacrofraction12_FD_59098 | JGI IMG/M metagenome (GOLD analysis project Ga0065711, IMG submission 59098) | Hoatzin crop microbial communities from Cojedes, Venezuela - Epithelial fraction 12 v2 (version 2) | ecosystem: Host-associated > Birds > Digestive system > Esophagus > Crop | place... | reverse complement strand
TCTCCAGAGAAGGAGACTCCACAACCTCCCTGGGCAGCCTGTGCCAGGGCTCCGTCACCCTCAGAGGGAAGAAGTTCTTCCTCATGTTCAGACGGAACTTCCTATGCTTCCGTTTGTGCCCATTGCCCCTTGTCCTGTTGCTGGGCACCACTGAAAAGAGCTTGGCTTCATCCTCCTGACACCCACCCTTCACATATTTATAAGCATTTATTAGGTCCCCTCGCAGCCTTCTCTTCTTCAGGCTGAAAAAGCCCAGCTCCCTCAGCCTCTCCTCGTAGGAGAGATGCTCCTGTCCCCTCACCATTCTCGTAGCCCTCTGCTGGACTCTTTCCAGTAGCTCCTCATCTTTCTTGAAGTGGGGAGCCCAGAACTGGACAGAGTGCTCCAGATGAGGCCTCACCAGGGCAGTGTAGAGGGGAAGGAGAACCTCCCTCGTCCTGCTGGCCACACTTCTCTTAATGCACCCCAGAATCCCATTAGCTTTCTTGGCAGCCAGGGCACACTGCTGGCTCATGGGTAACCTGTCGTCCACCAGCACTCCCAGGTCCCTCTCCACAGAGCTGCTCTCCAGCTGGTCAGCCCCAAGCCTGCACAGGTGCATGGGGTTGTTTCTCTCCAGGTGCAGAACCCTGCATTTGCCCTTGTAAAAATGCATATAACACAATTATTGCTCCTCCCCATCAGAAGAGCTCCAATTCAGAAACATTTCTTATTATAGTCTGAAAAATTGGAATAAAAGTAACTAAGGGAAAGCTGAGGCTCATCTATATAATAGAGCATACAAAGCCATTAGAGATATTTTGACAAGGTACAGAATCTGTAAAGAAACATGAATAGCAGGACGTTCTTACTCACCTCAACACCTGCAAGGAATGAGGGAAAATAAGGCTTCTATTTGCCAACAGATTTTGTAACCAAGGTTTGTGAAAAGCCTCACTGGGCTGCTGGAGGAAGGCTACTATACGAACAGTAGTACCTCTCATTTGGAAAGGAATTCCAGAAAAAGGAAATATTTTCCCAGGTATGTAATCCACATTCACTTCAGTTTTCATGTTTGTGGAAAATACAGGGAAGACACAGAAATGAGCACAAGGTCTTCAAGCTGTTATGAACCAAGCTGCTACTAATTACTGAAATTTGACCTCAACTGCCATATTCAATAGAAACACACTAAAAATCACTACACTCTCACCTTCCAGGCATATGCTTATGGATATTTGTACGTTTCATTTGAAATGAATGCACATTTTCCAAATTTTCTTGAACTGTACCATTTACCACAGTCCTCTTACTTCATGGAATCACTGCATATAACAAATAGGGAACTGTGTTCCTTATCTGTTCTTAATTTCTTCATCACAACATGTAATAAGTCTGCTTCTGTAATTAAATTTAAAAAAAAAAAGGAAGAAAGATGGCAAAGAGCATGAGAGTAGTAAAGAGTAGTAATAGTTCTTCCTCTTCCTTTTCGTTCATCTTGTTGGGGGGATGGGAAATCATTCATTTCACAAGAAGGAATCGCTTTTTGTTAACACAGTTATAGGAGCATAAAACTGGTATGAACAAAAAGACAATCAGACCCCATAAATCAAGCTAAGTAGACTATTTATTAACCCTATTTGGTTGTAACATTTCTCTTTCAGAGTTCAAAGCTTCCTTAGCACTCAAGGTACTGGAGAAAAATGGGCTTGTGTAGGAGAAATAAACAGAAAATTAATCTAAAAGTGATGTTTGAGTAACAGCAAAATGTCTAAATGAGAAGTTTGAATTTACGGTGTGTTTACATGGATTTTATTAGACAATTTCTATGCTATTGAGAAGTAGCAAAATACCAAAGACAGAAAACTGATGTGGTAGTATTCCCTGCGCAGCTCAGAGGGGAGATGAGCACTAATCACAAGTATTGTCACTGGCATTAATGATGGATCTGTAGCTAACATAACTCCCTAAACTAAATCACAGCTGAAAATTAGGTGATACTACTCCTTGAGCAGTGACATGGACTGGAAGATTATTACTCTCAACACCCAACCTCGGGATAAGAGGGAATATAACTGGCCGATGATGTTTCCCTGATTATTGACATGTCACCATACATACACAATATTTTATATCCCCTCACACTTTACTATAATAATATTGTGTATAATTGTAATAATACTGTGATGCTCTTTTTCTAGAGAGAAAAAACTGGTAATTCTGGGAAAATAAATCTTGTACAGGAGAAGTAAAAGCAATAGATGGAAATTCCATCAGGGCCTATGGTTTACTTCATGGATCTCCACTCTAAACATGTAACCTGCTTACAGAAATGGGAAAAATGGAATACAGCAGAAAATTCTCTGCACTCATGGAACTGAACTTCTTGATTTCATCTATCAGTATGTTTTTAGGATCCACAAAGGAAAAAATATCACCTAAGATCAGGCTTATGGAACAATATCCATATATGGCCAATGGAAATATATTTGATACTGTTTGTGATGGTTATAAAATGCAGTAATTTATGGGTTTCTTTTCCTTAGTCTGCTCCACACACTCTACTCTATCATTGTGCTACTGTATCATGTGTATTATGCAACAGATGGAAAAATAAATAGAAACAAAAGGAAAGGAACAAAGGACCTGTCTACTCATGTTCTATGATGGCTGACATTACGAAGCATTCTCCAATGTAACAAAAATAGTGTAATCTTGGTAACTTCTTTGGCTTCTAATGGTTTGAAAATGACAAGTCTGTAAGAGCTTCATAAACACTTTCATGTATGTAAATCACAGCTCTTCCTCGGGTATTTTTACCTGTATCAAATATCACAGACTTTCAAAGCCAAACTGTTGGTATCTCCCTCCACTATTAATTATTTCAGAAGTTCTACTACTTTCATTTGTAGTGGAATGAGTTCTACTACTTTCATTTGTTGGTAAGAAAATTTAAAAAGATAAAGAATTTTGTGAGCTTTTGCTGCACTAACTCATGTCAATGTCCACATTTTTATTTTTTATCATCTGATGGAATTGTTTGTTTCATCCAAAGTCTCTTGAAGGCCCAAAACCAGAGTTTAAAATGTCATTGAGAAGATTTCCTCTGACTGTGGCTAAGAATCTAGTTCTCCATATTGCTTTTGCTGCTATTTGAGAATGCTGACAGTGGTTCTTGTCCTTTTGACCTTTTTAACTATCATAGAAGAAAAAGATAAACCCCAGAATAAATCAGGTTGCGTACATTTAAGCCATAGTGAGGAACGTTCTTTTAAGCTTAAGGGGTAGCACTGGTTTTCCTCAAAAATTTGTAAACAATCATTGCCCAAACATCAACATATGGATCACTTAACTTATAAAATCTCCCATTTTTCATCTTATTAAAAACTATTACAGAGTCTCTCTTTTGTCAGAATGTAATTGCTTAAGAACTGTTTTTGATACTTCGTGTTTAACATAGGAGTATTTTTTTTCGTATATAGCAGAGGAAAACTTGAAGATAAATACAATGTTCAACAAACTATGATATATAGAGAATATATTTGTATTACGGAAGAATATTATAATACATAGACAGGCCTTTATGCATACACCTTTAGGTGTATACACAGATGCACACATTGGTCTGAGTCTTTAAAGCCGAAGCTGAGCTGGATGCAGGTTGACACCTTCTGTCAGGAAAATTACTACGTCAAAGCAAGTCTCCTAGGACAGGACAAAGGACAGAAGCTATATGGAGCAGAGGGAATGCTTATTTGGAAATCAAGATGTGGAAATGGACTTGAAGCACTCTTAGATGAATACATCTTCTGAAGGGATGCAGCATTCTGACTTTATTTAAATGCAAACATTTTGCAGCACAGTGAGTGGACGGACAGAGATGTGCTATGTCCCTTCACCCTGGGCTGGCTGGTCACCTGTACCCTGCTCACCTCCAATCTGCTGGTGGAGCTGTACGTGAGTGCTTCCAATGCTGCTGCAGTCCAACAGGCTGGGCTTGCAAGTGGCTCATCAAACTTACCTTCCCAAAAGACCACTGTAGTCCACTCTTTTTAGCATGGGCTACTGATATCTAAGAAACTGAGCATGTCTGGAGGGTTTGTTTCTGCAACAGCCTCATGGCTTTTAGCTGCCTTTTCTTCTCAGGCTTCCTGCACTGGTTATCTTAATCAAGCCATTTTGTTTAATATTGACCCATCCACCACAACAACTACTCTTCAAAACTGTTTATACCTCTGATTTATACAATATTCTGCAAGAGTGAGTATCATCCTTTAATCAGGGGAAAAAAAATTCCTTTTTTGCTTTGTTTTGAGACTTCTTGCTCACCAAATCTTCGTTATAAGGGATTATAATACAGTTCTTGAAATGGTTTGTGAATAGGAGACAAGTAGCCTCCCTGAGAAAGGCCTCAATAGCACAGCAGGATTTTGGAAGATCTGTTTGTGCTCTCACATTTGTTTGAATTCACCTTTTGACACATGACCATAGCAGAGAGAATCTGACAGCATATCAATACTGAAAACCTGTGCCAGCAAACTTTCTGAGCTTTCTGTTTATGCCAGTTTCCATTTACTCCAATTTCCATTTTGGAAATTCCTTTCCATTAATACCAACTTCACAATTTGCCAAAGTTTGTACCTGAACAAAATAAACAATACAGTAAAGGACGTTTTTGTTGGTATATATATGCTATCATTATTCAACCAGAATAGAGATGTTGCTTAGTACTGTGATTTTTAATGTGCCTAATTTACTTCACTATGCTGGCAGAAATCTAGCATAAAGACTAGGCTTTGCTTTCATTTATTACTTCTCTTGTTTTGCTTCGTTTAGCTCAAATTTCCTCTTAACTTACCTAAACCAAACTGAAACAAGCCTTATGTATTCTGAAAAAAAAAGTATTTTTACTGGTTTAATTAACATGTTTCAGAAACAAATGCTAAAGTAAACAAGGATATGTCTTTGTAAAGTACACAGCAGAACATCCGAAAAAGCAATTACAATAGGGATAACTTTGTAAAATGTACCATGAACATGATATAGAAACACCACTGTAACATCGAGCTTTGAGGAAACATGGAAACTCAAATTTATAGGAGGCTTTTTTTCTCATTATTAGCTAAGCACATGAAAGAAATCAAGAAATTTTAGCAGTGTGATGAGTCAGGTCTGGAGAGATGCTGACATTAGATGTCAGGACCGCAGGCCATATAGCCAGTATGCTGCTCACAGGAAGGATCAGGGAACAGGACATGCCAGGGGGAAGGGCTGATGCTTGATGAATAGAATATTCCTTTTCTTGCATATTTATTTGCAGCAACTTTTTGAACTAGTTTTTGCTGAGTTTACAAAGATATACCCTGTCGGCCTTTAGCACACATACCATTACACCTTGTAAAGAGTTGTCTCCAGCCCCACTGTTTCCTTCTTCAATGCTGGACTTGTTGCTGTAATTACTGTAACCACTGTCTGTGTCACAGGCTGTTCTGTAAGTTTGCATAGCATTTAGCCAAATGGGGCTTTGATACTTCTTGGGGTCATTAATATAATACAAGCAAAGAACAAAATTAAATATTTATGAGACTCTTCCTTGCCATGTTTGATAAACTTTATTTTATTTTTTAATGAGTTCTTTGAGCCTCAGTTTATGGCTTTAGTAAGATCACCTCAACATCTTCCTGGAGGGTAATACCCTTTTGACCTCTTGTGAAAGGCAACTGGGGAGAAAACAGTATTCCACTAGGAGAGCTCTGACTGTGACTGTAGACCAGAGGAGTATGTGAAGAAATGGTTTACTGTAAGTATTGACAGGATTAGAGAAAAGCTCTACTTCTGTGTCTTAAGGTTTTTTTTTTCCACTGTACACATTATTACACCATGGGAAAACAAAGTTCTGCAGTACTGTACAGCTTTCTAATAATAAACTGCTTCTTGTTCTTTCTTGTTCTTCAAGAACAGTCGTTCAGATCTCTATCACAGACTGCTCCTTTCACATCTGTTCGGTGAAAACGTGGGACTTTTCAGGAGCATCAGAGATTTGGGAAGTGTCTATGAACGTTATGGATTAGATTTCTATAGTAAAATTCCCTACCTCTGTAATTAACAAAGCCCATTAAAACTAAGTATGTCCACTTTTGCCTTGCAAAATAAAGCACTTCTATGGCTATTTCTTTACTCTCCAAGTTAGCTAAGATCTCTCCATGAGTTAATGACTTACTTTTGTTATTACAGCAACTGAACTGCTTGCCCTTCAACTACCTTGAAGTATACAAATAGCTATTAGCTTGTGTTAGTCATTAGCAACTCACCATTTCAGTCCTTTTGTGCTGCACTGAAATAGGTATGTTGGGAAATAATTATGAGCTTTGAATTCTTTTAATTTATGTCATTCTACAGAAACTGGAGATGACCTGTCATACCTCAGTCACCATGTATATTTGGTAACTCTTGGCTTTCAGAACTTAATGGAAAAAGAAAAAGAAAGCCAATTTGTATTTCCAAACATATGGAATTTGTGCTGTGTGCCCACAATATAAAGCTTATGTGCAGCATGCATAATAGCTGTACTATAATATACTTACGACCTTCAGAAATACTGATATAACAGCATGTATTCAGTGTTGAGCACAAAACCGCCCAACTTCTGTTGGACTCCTTTGACCCAAGAACTATAAACGTGATGACTGTGTACACACTTGATAAGGACACAATTATACCGTTTATACTAATATATGATTATATCAGTATAAAATGCTGTCAACGTGTACAGAGCACGAGCAGCGTCTGCGAAAACCTTACAAATAGGACTTCTGTCAGTGCATAGCTGCTAACACTGCAGGGTTTGCAGGACACATGTTTTGTTGCTCCCTGTCTTCCTTGTCCCCTGACCTTGATTCAAGAGGTACTGAGGCATACAATGTGTCATAGGTCACTACCTGAATGTTAAACGCCTATTTTTAAGTACACTGTGGGTTCCCAGACTGGTTCTCAGACTTTACAGGAAATGCAGGGAAGGGAATTTCACTTCTCATGGTTCGCTTTCTTCTGCCTCTGATGGTTTGAAGTACTTTTTCAATAGCCATAACTCCTTTAGCCAGTTTGTAGGACCTCTGCTGTGCTTTTATAGTCAGAAACATGAAACTGTATGATTAATACAGTTCTTTTGTCCCTTTTAGAGTTGGAGTGCACACTTCTTTGATATTTGCAGAATATCCATGCCCATCCTATTGACCTGCAGTACTGCCATAAAGATGAAGAAACTGAAAAAAAAAAAGCAATGGAAATCAGCATATGGTATAGGCATTCACAAAACAGTTACACACAGCAGTCCTGTTATCCCTTGTCCAGGAGATGAAGAAATGGGTTTATACCATGGTATATATCTGAATGAAATACCTGTTTCTGAAACTTTTTTTCCTGTTCTTGAAAACCACTTCCCTCATTTACTTGGTTTATAGACAGCTTTCAAATTATTTTTTTTTATTTTAGTTTAGAGGTGTAGAATTTTAAGAAATCTCTCCACTCACTGAATCCAGTCCTCTGCTCTTGAAAACCATTTCATATGATCCCTGTCATAAATTAATAAAATTCTATAATTTGATTTTCAACCTCAGTTACATTATACCCCCTGTATACATTATTCTTTTATTTTTTTTAATATACGTTATTATGATGACAAAATATTGACCATAGTGTTTTTAAGTGTGTGTGTGGGGGGTGGTTTGGTTTTGGTTGATTTGCCTGTTTTTTCACTCCCTAAAGATTATTTCACTTGTATTTCAAGAGATCAGCATCCTTCCTATTTCAAGGTTAGTGTGGTCAAGCTAAGCAACTAACAATTTGCATTTCCTACTTTAGTGTAGACACAAAATCCCTTACTAATAGCTCTAATACGAATATTTAATTTTTTAGTATGTCTAACAAAAGAAGCATACAACTCACTGGTGCCTTATATAATTCCTGTCTTAAATGTAAATAATTATTTGCCTACAGTTTTTAAAGGCAATTGCCATTGCTTTTGCAGTCTCAGTTCTAAGCACACTGAGGGATAGTTTCTTCTTTGACTATGCTACTAATTCCTAGTTCTGTACAGACTATCACCTCATTAAGATTCCTGTAACACTTGCACTCTCCTTCCTTTTTTTTGTGTTGTGGACCTTCCAGTGACTACTGATTCACCAAATACTAACTTTATAATATACTTTCACTGACTATCATTCTGTTCAAGTGTTGTATTGCCTTTCTCAGGTATAAATATTTATTACTAGTCTTGTAGTGTGTGCATGCCAATTTACTTCATTATAATTTATTTTATTTTGCTAGATCTAGTAAATGTATCACAACTTCATAATATTATTTTACTGGATATCAAAACAATGAACAACTGTGTTAAAACTAATGCATTTTGACATGTATCAGCACTTACAAAAACATTGTTATTGAACCTCAATTATGTTCATTAAAAACACATAGCAACAACTTCTATCACTGATTATATGCCATTATATTTATATTCATAGATATGTGCTTCTCTATAGCCATTCTTCATGTGGTAGGGACAGGAATGTAGGTGGTTCTGGCATCTCATCAAGGGAAACAAGGTGCTGTATAGTTACATGTACTTATGTACACTGATGTGCTTGTAGGATGAAAAGCATCTCAGAGTTTTACACAGTACTATTCTGAAACATCTATTTGCATAAACTCATGGTGCCTTTCTGGATGTAGTCTTTCATTTCCTTTGTCTTCAGTTAAGCAATCCCTTTTAGCCTCTTTCTCATTGCCAGAAGCCTCTTCAGACTGGAAAATCTATGAAAACTTGTTCTTCTTTGCCTGTTCCTAATGACCACCTTCAGCAATGATGTGGTTTGAACACTTGAAGCAATCTATTTATTTATATAGTTAGTTAGTTAGTTCATTACAGAGACTGTAAGAAAATGAAAGATAGTTCTGGAGTGTCAAAACCTTTCTAATAGAACATGCAGCCAGTTAAGGTTGCTTCAAGCCTTAAATTAGATTAAGTCAACCAAAAGTGAGATTTGTAGTATTTAGTCTAGAGAAAAGCAGTGCACCACTGCTAAAGCCTTCAGACATAAACAGGGAGAACTCGTTTGTTGGGTCTCCTGTAGGATGCCAGTAACAAACATTGTTAAACTGATTGAAAGCGATGGTAGTTACAGATGATAAACCTGCTTAGCTCAGTGACTAAACTCAGAAGGGCAGGAGAAAGAGGTCATAGAATCATAGAATCATAGAAGAGTTTGGGTTGGAAGGGACCTTTAGAGGTCATCTACCCCAACCCCCCTGCAGGAAGCAGGGATATCTTCAACTAGACCAGGTTGCTCAGAGCCCTGTCCAACCTGGCCTTGAACGTTTCCAGGGATGGGGCCTCCACTACCTCTCTGGGCAACCTGTTCCAGTGTTTCACCACCCTCACTGTAAAAAATGTCTTCCTTATATCTAGCCTAAATCTACCCTCCCTTAGTTTAAAGCCATTACTCCTTGTCCTGTCACAACAAGCCCTGCTGAAAAGATTTTACCCATGTTTCCTACAGGCCCCCTTCAGGTACTGAAAGGCCATAATAAGATCTCCCCGCAGCCTGCTCTTCTCCAGGCTGAACAGCCCCAACTCTCTCAGCCTTTCCTCATAGCAGAGGTATTCCATCCTTCTGCTAATTTTTGTCGCCCTTGTCTGAACCCACTCCAACAGGTCCATGGCCTTCCTGTGCTGGGGGCTCCAGAGCTGGATGCAGGACTCCAGGTGAGATCTCACCAGAGCAGAGCAGAGGGGCAGAATCACCTCCCTCAACCTGCTGGTCACGCTTCTCTTGATGCACCCCAAGATACAATTGGCTTCTGGGCTGTGAGCGCACATTGGTGGCTCATGTCCAGCTTTTCATCCACCAGTACCCCCAAGTCCTTCTTGGCAGGGCTGCTCTCAATCCCTTCATCCCCCAGCTTGTATCAATAGTGGGGGTTGCCCCAACCTAGATGCAGGACCTAATTGTGCATTAGGTGTTTAACTACCTTTAAGCTTATATGCTACTCTTCCCTGTAGGTTGCTATGAGAAGATATACTTCCTAAGGGGAAGAAAAATCATCAGCCCTTCCTAACAAGATATCAGGAAATTAGGAGGAACATCTTCTATACATTTTTATCACTAATGTCACTGAGGCCAGACAAGATGTTTGCTGTACAAGGTGAGGAAAAAGAACCATGGAATCATAGAATCATAGATTGAAAAAGACCTCTAAGATCATCGAGTCCAACCATTCACCCAACACCAGAAATATGAGGGGAAAAAAAAAGCTTAGCAAGAAACATTTGTTACAAAATCCTATTTCTGAAAGTTGAAGAAAAGCACAACAACCTGACCAAATACTTATTTTCATTTCTGCCTAAGCTTAGCAGGGCATGTTTTATTTTAGACTATGTTGTTCAATGACGATAAGTAGAGTACCATTTTTTATAATTTTTACAGCATGTGGAAAGAAACGTTTGCAGAAGGTAGAAGTATTTTTACTACTAACACTCCAGTCAATATAGCTAAAGAAATTAGAGATGCTTTTGGACTCTAGGGTCCTTTTATGATTTCTGAAGGTTTTCTGAGCCAAAAGCTTGCATGTTTTTGAAGCAATATTCACTGGTCTAATAAAAGATATCGTCTTTTCATAAAAGATATTCTTGGTGATAACTTCAAAGAAATATTGCTGCAATTCTGCTATAACTTCTTCAGGGGTGTACTCTTGAAAATCTAGTAGCTTCAGCATTCTCAGTGGTTCACTGTAAAGTAATATTTAAAACGGCCTATTTTTGTACTAAAGCATTTGATTTAATATTTCTCCATTAATGCTTACGTGAATATTTTTTTTTATTGTGCTGGTGTTTTAAGTTAGTAGAAAAAATCAGTCTTACTGCCAAGAAAAGATGGAAACTAAATCATGCTAATGTTGTCCTATTTTGTCATCACAAAATAATAAATATATTTTCAAAATATATCACCTTAATTAAAAATGAGCATTTGGACAGCAATGTGAAATGAAGTTTGAGAAGCAAGAAAAGGGGACATATTGGATCCCCCTAGGGGAAAAAAACAAAACAAAACAAAACAGACAACAAGTAAAGCCCGAAATCCCTCCAAACAAAAAAAACCCAGAGTGCTGGGTTAATACAATTTCATTTTTGGGGCTCCATTGCCTGATTTTTCCAGGTATTTAGTCAGGCTTGGTTGTGTAGCAGATGTTTCCTGCTTGTCCGTATAACCTACATTCACACTTACATCTTTCTCCTCAACTAGCTTCTCTTTCATATTTCTCACTCTGGATCTAACCACATAAACATTGGACAGGATTTACCAGGAAATACGACCTAGGTATAAATGACATTTGGTAGCCTTTTTTTTTTTGTATTTTTACTTGACTTCTGCAAGTAATTTTCCGAATCTCTTCAAACAATTTATAACACAGTTCCTTGCATCCTACAACGTCCTGGTAAGTGACTACAGTCCTACTGTCAGTACTGTCTGAGAAGATCCAGGGCTTCTTTTCTTCCCTTGCATGACAACTTTGTACATTGGGAAACTACATCTTTCTGCTCACGAAGGTCATCGCCTTGCAACTGTGAGCAACCATAAGTTATACCCTTATCCAAATGTTACTATCTGTGGCTTAAAGAAATGTACCAAACAATGCTTGTTGTTGCATTTTTTTGTTTAATACTTGTTGACCAGAGAGGATGAGGCATCCGTGTACGGCTTCTGAGAGCCATCAGCCATGAAAGATACCTTCAAACCAGAATAGCTGCAGAGCTGACCTACTAATTGACCATGGGAAAGGGAAAAGTTTGGAGTGTTTCAATGGACTAAAGCAGCTTGGATTGTTCAGTCTGGGAAAACCGCAGGTGCTACTGCTCTATATAAATACAGGGGGGTAAATTTTATGAGTGGAAAGAAGTTTCTGAACTAAAAGACAATGTTACAACAAAAAGAAAAGGGATAAATGGGACAAGAAATTCAAGATCCTGAGGGACTTGAGACAAAGTCCCTACCTTTCCATCAGAGATTCTTGAGCAGCTTGTCAGTAGCTTTGTTTTTTAAATGCAGATCTCCTAGAGCTGTTAAAATAGAAGATGAATTTCTTCTTACAGAATTTGTGACACTTAGCTGTCTGAGGCATCATGAAATTCTATTCGATGACTCTGAAAGGGATCTTCCAGCAGGTGCATGGAATTCATCTAATTTCTCTGCGTACATAGGTATTTAGATTAATTTCCTATTGACTGTAGGGAGCACTTAGAAGTTAATTTAAATTAGCCCGATTTAAACGATTAAAGTTACATGAGGCAAATGCTTGTCATCTTTTCTGTCACATTAGGATATCGATAAAGGTTTCAGTAAGTCAGAATTTTTAGTCATATCTTATGTTTGAATCTCACTTATTATTGATGTTGTCTTTAAATATATCTTATTAATTCTCCACGCAATATGCTGAATAACTGAGTGAGGAAAAAAAAAGGCAATTTCTGTTTTTATGAAACAGTTTGTGCTCTGTATTAGAAAGCACTATTTAAGGACAGTAAGTAGTTTCAGATAATATTATTCTGGGAAAATGAAACAAAGCAGATTGGAAAGTAAACTTGAATTACAGACCATCCTGCAGATTGGCACCACTCTATAGAAATCATTATAGATCAACATCCTTGTATCAGACGTTAACGTGGTATCTTCAGTCAAAGTTATAACTCAAAGCTGGGCCTTCAGAAGTCATGTAGGCTAGAAGAGATATGTTAGGCACAGCTTTTCTGTTTACTACAGTGCAAGAGGAGTCAGCGAAACCACTGCTTCCTGCCTGCAGACAAAAGAGGGGGAAAGAGGCAGGAGAGATATTTTCAGCATGCCAGCTGGTTCAGAATGTGCACTGAAATGCATGTAGATCCTTAAGGCTTTATGTGACCTCACAAGAAATAATGAGAACGTAAATTGCTTTTAGCCCCCCTCTATGTCTGCTACAAAGTCATACAACCATAGAATAATTTCAGTTGGAGGAGTCCTCTGAAGGTCCAGCCTCTTGCTAAACACAGGTCTAGTTGAAGTGGGTTTCTCAGAGCCTTGTTCAATCAAATTTTAAATATACCCAAGGGTGGAACAATGTTCTTAGTGTTTGGCCATCCTCATGGTGAAAAATTTAAACCTTACATCTAACTATAATTTGCCACATTCCCATCTGTGTTCATTGTTTCTTGTGTTGTCTCTTCTCCCTTACAAACTCCGTTCTCTGAACCTATACATCATGTGTCCCCGGTTGTCTGGGTGGCCTTTCACTATAATCACTCTAGTTTGTCCATCTTCATGCCTTGTACCAGAGGTTCCCAAACACAGCCCAGAACTCTGGATGTGGTCTCTCTGGTGTCACATGGTTCAGAATCACTACCACACTGGACCTGCTGGCTACATCCTTGTTAACGCAGCTCAATATGCAGCTGGCAACCTTCTTTGCAAGAAGAGCACACCGCTTAATCAAGTTCAGCTTCTTGTCTATCTTGCCACCAGCCAGCATGGATGAAGAGAGAACTCCGACTGAATTCGGCGAAGCTACTGAAGGTGAAGGGCGCTGGAGCAGAGGCTCGCGCCGAGGGACCCTTTCTCCGGTGGCAAAACCGCAGCGGCGAGGAGGCAAAAAGCGCCGAGAGAGAGAGAGGAGACCCCAGCCCCCCCCCCGCCCCGAGCGGGAAAGCGGGAGGTGCCAACGAGCGGCAG
>Ga0065711_1011016_pt1 | contig 13736 bp, 8 predicted proteins | sample Hoacrofraction12_FD_59098 | JGI IMG/M metagenome (GOLD analysis project Ga0065711, IMG submission 59098) | Hoatzin crop microbial communities from Cojedes, Venezuela - Epithelial fraction 12 v2 (version 2) | ecosystem: Host-associated > Birds > Digestive system > Esophagus > Crop | place... | reverse complement strand
GGATGAGGTCTTGTGCAGCCTGCTGTAGGTGACCCTGCTTCGGCAGGGGGGTTGGACTAGATGATCCACAGAGGTCCCTTCCAACCCCTAAAATGCTGTGATTCTGTGATTCTGTGAATGGAGGGCTTAAATAGAAACTGCAAAGGTTGAGGAGGCAACAGGGAAGAAGTAGACAGCCAGAACACTGACGTATTACCGTGAGAGCCTACCTGCAAAGCAGAGAGGACTGGGGACTGTGGGGACAGCTTTGCAGCATGTTAATGTAATGGTGTGTGGATCGGTCCCATGTTCTCAGTGCTGGAACTTCGGCTGAAAAAAATGCGTGTGGCATTGGCCATGCTTTATCGGAAGAGAGGTGACTGAGCACTAGGCGACAGGTATAATGATGTACCTGGGAGGACTCTTGTGCAAAGATAAAGTTCTTTGAAAGTTTGGGACCAACAGAGCTTGTATGTTGCTAAGAAGAAGAGCTATGTAAAAGTCTGCGTGTTCGTGAGAGAGCGCCTTGGTTTTCAGAGGAGAGAACAAGGAGATGTTTGATGATGCTACAAGATGAAAAAGGGGGAGTATTTTTTCCTGTAACAGGCAAGTTTGCTGTAGAAATCATTGTCATGTAACATCATCAGTAGCTAGCTTTCAGCAGGACTCAAAAATGAAAAACGATCCAGTATTCATTGAGAGTATCCAGAGTTGTCTTAATCAAGGAGAATACTTTCTGGGAAAGAGAGCCAGCCATGTGCAGTCAGTAGGACTTAAGGCTTCACTAGGTCTCAAAATCCAGGACAAGGCCTAGTCTAGAGAGACAAGCTGTTCCACATCTGTCTCTGTGGTGTATTTGTACCTTCCCTGAAGCATCTGGTACTGACTGCTGTCGTGGACAGGGTAGGGGACTAGGTGAGCACCGTGGCAAATACAGCCTGGCACTTATGGTGCTGCTCAGTGGAGCCTTTTCTCTAGCTTCCTCAGCAGTGAGTCAAGGAGTGGGTGTGCACAAATGCGTTGAAAAATCAACTTGCATCATGACCATGGTTTAACGTTTTACCTGTGACGAGCCCCAGCTCTCAATTGCAATGGAGTGCAACCTACTGCACCCTCCTGCATCCTGCACACTGCCTTTCAGGGACTAATTACCATCTCATCCTGAAATCACTTAACCACCGGAGGGAGGGAGGGAGATGACATCTGCTTAACATCTGCACAGCAGCAGGCTGCCCGTGAGCTCGAGACATGCAACACAGATGAAAACATCCAGTTGAAAGTGCAAGGAGTGATAACCGTAGCTGGCCATTACTGCAGAGCGAGCGTTCCTTTTGACACCGAGCTGTGTACCAGCATGGTTTCCTCTGATACATTTTCTAGTAGTGTGGGCTCAGTTACATGCTTTGGGAGACATTCCACAACCTGCTGCTGTACCTTGCTGTCAGGAAGTTTTTCTGAAGTTCAGTCTACAGTTTCTTTTTTTGCTTTGCTGTATCCATATTGATGTCCTGTCTCCTATTCACAACCATGACAGTAATATTTGACCCTTTGATTCTTTGACTGCTCTAATTATCTGACGGTTTCATTTCTCTGCTCTGCTCTTGTTCATTTTGTCAATATATTTTACATAATGAGGTGCTCAGGAGTGAAGATAGTGTCCTGCATGTGCTCATGTGAGCACTCCACACAGAGAAAAGCGATTCCCTCCCTGCTCCAGGCAACTCCACATACACAAAAAAAAGGGCTGAGAGAAGGTTACAGAGTGATGAAAGTCTGTCTTTGGACATAAGGTGGGAGAGCAAAGAGGGTTGTAATTAACATGTACTCTTGGCAGAAATTTTCAAGTCCTGCTCTTCGCTGAGGTGAGCTTTTAGACCGTTGGGGCCCACAGAGCACCTACTCTTGACAGCACAGGTGGCAAAACATGCCAGCCCTCTATCCTAAATCATGGCTGAACCTCCAAAGATTTGGAGGTTTTGTGGACTGCAGCCCCTCTAAACACATGGTGCTTTAATACTGAATCTTAACCAACACTACTGAGCCAAAAAACTCTCTTTTGAAGGCATTTTATGAAACCGTGAGAGCTTCATGATGATGTCAACATCATAAATCATCAGATATGCAATGTAGAAAGTCCACAGCAATAAAGGCATGGGGGAAGAGAGAGAATTGCTCAGTGAACCGTCTCACTCCTTCCTTTCAAACTGGATTCCCACTGGTTCAAAGCTAGACTTTCTATCTTTAGAGGAATCTGTTCTGGTCAAATATCAGCATTACCAGTGAAAAGGAAAATTAGAAAATGAGGGTGGTATGCTGCCTTGGGCTTGTGGACTCATGGAGAGGTCTGGGGAAAACCTGGTCTATTTTGAAGCTCTTCAGGTATCCTGATGCCTGGAGCAGAGACAAGTCCCAGCTACAGCTGCAGTTAGCAACTTCGCTGCATGGGTCCAGGGGACCCTGGAGTGGGACTGGAGAGGTAGGGAATGCCATTGTCCTTTTTGGTATAGCGTATAGCAGGCTCTCATTGATGACAACTGCATAGGGCCACTCATGGGCACATCCAAGTACCCCAGCTCTTTCTGCTGTGCTTAGTATTTTCATTCAGAGTGCTTCATTTTGCTGCAATTATCCTTCCATCAAAATTGGTGATGAAAAACCCATTGGGTTGAATGCATGTAGTTAGGCAAAAGTCATCTCTCTGAAAAATCTCATCCTTGGTGCTAATTGTGAGTTTACTGTACGCAAGCTGTGAAGAAGGGTTGGTCTTTCCAGCAGGAAATGAGGTGAAGTTTGAGGCATGTTCTTTGGTGGGGTGGGGCACATGTTAGTGGCTTCTACTTTGGCGTTGCAAATACTGTTGCTGCCAATGCGGTGTCTGTTGTGGGATCAAATCTGGGTCTTGCTGAGGTTGCTGGAAGCGCTGCTGCGGAGTTAAACTAGGTCTCTTCCTGTTGTGGATGAGAACGGAGAGTTGCAGTACCAAAATCCACCCCTGGCTGTAATTCTGGAGTAGCTCTGCTGATTATAGTCAAAATTACTCAGGGTTTACAGTGCTGTGACTGAGCAAAGAATTTGGCAGGTTAATCTCCAGGGCTATTGAGCTGGCACCTCTCGCCAGAGCTACGTGTAGTTAACATTTACAATGGAAAAGCAAACGAGGCATGATTCTCCAAACCTTGAACCCCTTGTAGGACTGATTGATCTTGAATGCTGGCAATCCTGTTTCCCCCAAACACGAATAAGTCTGTATATGAATGTGAGCAGGATTTTTCTTCCTGCTCTTAAAGACTGCGACACAAGTCATATTTTATAACACAGGCATGAGTAAGGTCTCCCTCCAGCTGTTTTTGTATATGGCGCTCTGCCCTTGCTTTGGGAGTGGTTTGAGTATCTAGTGCAATATCTATCCAATGTATCCTACATCTGGACTGAAAGGTGCTAAATGCTGGGACTTTCACTGATATTTGTCGCAAGCTGGTTGCTGACTGGGATGAAAGTCAGGCCCTTGCAGCCCCGGGCTGTAGAGTGAATGGTTATTTGTCAAGGAAGCAGAAGGTGAAAAACCATGGTAAGAGAGGCAAGAGAGAGCCTTGCAGTGCTCGTGGTGCTTGGAGAGACCCTCCTGGTGCGTGAGAATGGCCTGATGTGCCAGCCAGGGCTGAGACCAATTGACACCACCAATGCAGCACTCAAATGACTGGGAGTTAATGCTCTGCAGGGCGATTATGGCAAACATTATGTCTTAATTGTTTACCTCTGTTTCATGGAGCCAGCTGACAGCCAGCTCAATAGATTTCAGGTAGGTTTACTAGTGGTGTAATACTTGTTTTTCAACCATGGTTAAGAAAGCAGAATGGAGGCGGAATCAGTTGTGGCTGTCTGTTACTGCAGGGAATAACGGGAAAAAGGCTGGGAGTCAAGAAAACATGACAAATGAAAATGTAGATGTTGACAGAGCCGCAAGATGGGAGAGACAGCAATTAGACAGGGATAGGTTTGCACAGGCATGGGAATAGCAGGAGGGGTTTTTGCTCAGGATCGGAGTGCGTTAGCAGGGCTGCTGAGGGGCCAGGCTTTGGGCGGGAGAGGACTGCATGGCACAGCCGAGGCCCCTGAGCGGAGCTGTGCGAGTGAGCCTGTGAAAGGACAGGAACAGCAGGGAGTGCTGCAGAGGGTTTGCCGGAGCTGGGTATGAAGAGTCCCACACTGGCACAGCATGGAGGCCAGCTGGTCAGGAACAGAACGTACGTGGGTGTAGGAGCTGCTTCTGTCGTATTTCAGCAATTCTCCTGTCTTAACGAAAATGAAATATCAGTTGTAAAAAGAATAGAAAAGCAATTATCTGGATTGCGAGAGTTTCACAGGCAGCAGTCCTGAGCCTCTCCTTGCAATAAAACCTGCCAGGAGAAGCTGGAACAAGCTGTAGTCATCCCCAGCTATTCCCCCAGCACAGCCCCAGCTATATTGTCCGAGAGACTCTATGAAGTCTCCAAGGGATTTTGTTATTGCTATTGATTTTACATGGGAGATTCTTAGATACCAAGGTAATGGGTTGGCAGCACAAAACCTGACGATGGAGGGATCTTCAGAGTGCTTCTCACCTGCACTGCCATAGCTGTGGGGAACTCCAGTGCTGTTCCACCAGCCTTTTAGCACCTCTTGCTGGGAGAAGTCAAGAAGGGAGTAGTGACTTTGCTTTGCTCAAGGGACAGGGAGAAAGCAGAATTCAGCTTCTTCCTTATTAACAACATGCTATGCACAGCACAGCACAAAACACCTTAATGTGTATATTTAGAATACACTGCAGAGCTATTTCTTTTCCTTTTTTAAAAAAATGCACCACACTTTTATAATAATAATAAAAATGCAATTTATATACAGTATCTTCATATCCCAAATATTTATAAACATAGTTATCTTTGGTCGACTGATTCCAGGAAGTTTGCCAGCACATCAAAGCGATGACATTTTACATCTCATATTCTTTTCGTTGTGAGGAATGAGGTGCTTGTCCATTTCTTAACTGATTTTTCAGATTTTCTTTTAAGACTGGTGCAATGAGGGTAAAAACCTGCAGTTTCCAGAACAGACAGGAAATTCCGTGAGAGTTAATAAACACCGTGCTTGGCTTGATGTTGCAGTAGGGTATTGAAAAGAAATATTATTGACCATTAGTCTGCCACACAGATGCATCTATAAGTTGCTGTCATTGGCAATAAGCCTGTAGTTATAACGGGTTACAGATGACTTTCTTGGAGCTGGCCTCTAGCCTCACAGCCCCTAGAGCCAAAATCCTGTCTGTTCATCCCACCCTGTAGTTCTGAAGTAGTATGGGGCAAACCAGTGGTCCCTTGGTAGAGTATGTCATGGTGCCAGCCTTCAAGTGAGGCTATTAGGTATAGAAATGGCATGCAATTGTGCTGCTACCTGATTGCAGGTGTACAGTAGGGACCCTTTGAAATGATTGTCCCTTCATCGTCATAATGTCTTTTCACCAAGGCCTGGCACATTGTTTGTTATGCATTTTACTTGGGACTTGCTCCCTCTGTGAAATCCATAAAGGAAATGTTACGGCATTCTTGGGTACTCTACTGGATATTGTCCAGATGTTTTTAAAGGTCCATCTTCTAATTCAGCCTCCAAGAGACTTTTCAGAAACTAAAGCGAGCAATTGGAAGCAGCTGCATAATATTTCAAATGACCTACTCAGTCCTTCTTGATTTTTTTTCCCCATGTAGGTTATCCATTTGCAACTAAAATTGTAGTGCCAAAGGCGTTTTTGCATTGTGTAGAAACCATTCATGCACATCACTTTAACAATAGGGGGGCAGACCTGTTGAGAACTAGCCTAACTGGTCTTGTAAGTGGAGGGTTTAAAGGAGAAGGAAAGAATGATGGATGCAGATACAGGGGCCCAGAAAACAAATGAGCATGATGAAATGGATAGGGGCTGAACAGATCTGAATAGTGTTTGTGTTCGGGGACAGGAAAACGATGTACTAATTTTCTCAGTGTTCAGTCCACCATCAGAGTACCATCAAACAGGGCTTCTTCCAGTGTGTGAAGTGACACTATCATCTTCCTCATTCTCCACTCCTTCAGATACTCATCGTCACAGCCGGTATAGCTTACCTTTCAAGGCAACTTCTAATGTTGGAATCCCTACTAGGCGAGGCCCTTATATTTATCTATATAATGTGTAAAACAGGTGGGTGAGTGGGTGCATGCACATGTGTGTTTGTCTTTCTCTGCATGTAACAGAATCTTTCAGGAGGGTAAAGCAGGAGGCATTTAGGAAGCAAAAGGTATTCAGGAAAGAAAAGGCAGTCCTCATCCTTTCATGACTGGACATGGCACAGGTAGGGGGCAGGAAGGTGAATTAGTGCTGTCTACGCCAGGTCCCAAAGCCACGATGTATTCGAGGAGGCTCCAGAAAGAGTGACAAAAATTCTGATAGGTTTGGAAAGCATAGCGTAAATGAGAAGTTTAAGAAGGCTGGTATATATTCATTGAGGAGGAAAGATGTGTGAAGGGAGATGTAATCACTGTCTGCAAATCCATAAAGAGATGCTACTGAGAGGATGGGGATCCATTTTTCTCAGTGGTTGGTACAAACCGGCCTAAGACATAATGGTCCTGAGGTGCAGCAGGGAACAGTTAGTTAAAAAATAAGAGGGACAACTTTATAACTCTAGTAACAGTTTTGTGACAGAGCAGGCTGCCAAGGCAGGCTGTAGAGTCACCAGCACTGGAGATATTCTAGGCAGAGATGAGTCACCCGTCTGTCAAGGATGGTTTAGGTGTAATCAGACCTGCCACAATGTGCAGCAGTGGCCAGGATGATGCACCAGAGGTCTTTTCTCACCCAAATGACTCTGTGATTTATCATTTGTGCCTAATTCAGTGTGTGATACTGCATGTGTGAGTCTTTGCACTCGATTCCTAATGTTTCCATACACATCTGCAGCTCGGATCTCTCGTGACCGGTACTGCCAGTTAGACTGAACTCTTTCTCTCTCTCTCTTTCTTGCCCGTTTGCCCCCTCTTGATCTGTTTCTCTTACATTTCCACATTTACTTCTTGTTTGCTGACCCTGTATTTCTATGTGACCACTTGGCTCTTTTTGTCTTTATTTCACATAGATTTCTGTGTGCTTTCATGCTAAAGTACCTGTGCTTGAGCAGGTGCACACACCCTGCTCTCCATGCTCCCTGCACTTTCCTCTTCCTGTCTGTCCTGCAGCAAGAGCTGCAGATAGAGAAGGGCAGGCAGGAGGAGGATTTTTCTTTCCGTAATCAGAATTGCTGAAAGTCACCCAACTTGGGTTTGAAAGCCTTATAGATGTACTCGCAATGGTCTGTGTCTTTGGTAATACCCTGGGCTGATGGGCGCCTGACACCTGACAAGAGGTGTGTCGTTGACTCTGCTATACGGTTTCCAGATCTGCTTCATATCTGATAATCTACAGCTGTGCACAGGACAAGTTTGAGTTGGCCTGCACCCCTCTTTGTGACTTACCTTGCACCCCACTTCTCTGCAAGCCCCACACAAAAGCTGAACAAGCCAGCAAGCCCATCCAACAGAGACAACACAAATAACTCGCTGACAGTGACAAAAACCTTGCTGACGGTGATGTGCTGCATGTTCCCGAACTTGAGGCAACGTTAGGAGTGCTTTATTAGATTAATATGTGTTATGTACTCATGCTGAGTGCTAGCTGAATTTTAGAGGGCAAAACCAGGAAAGGTTTCCTCCAGCAGCAGTGAGGATGCTTGGACAGTCACCAAAGCCAAGTGACATGTCCTAGCTATTATTCTGACAGAGAGGATCATTAAGGTGCTTTTCTTTTGAGTGTATGAGTGTGTGCGCATGTGTGTACAAGAATCTCTGCACTGTCTGAATTTATTTTGTAAAATAAATTACATTATCCAAGGATGTATTCAGATCTACATCACTTGCAGTTTTCAAATCAAGATCAGATGTCTTTCTAAAAGACTTTCGTGGCTTCAGTCACAAGTTTTTGGGTGAGACGTGGGGAAATTATGGGTGAAATATAAGGCTTGCATCACTCAGGGGGAAGCCTTAGGTGATCTAAGCTGTTCCTTTCTGATCTTAAATATCAGTGAAGCAATGCATTGTATCAAGAAACTGTTGAACTTCAGTGTGCTTAACTCAGATTCTATGTGGAATCTTGCAGAGAAAAAAAGGAGTCTGTGGTGAATAAATTTATTAATGATAATGAATATGCATGTTTACTCAGAAGTCAGCTGGCACTACCTTGTAATGGCTACACTGAAATTACTGCCCCAAATTACATCTGAACTTTCGGTCTTACTGCTAGTCTCCTGCAGGTATGTGTTACCCCCTTTCATTATGTGGCTACATAGAAGATTTCACATAACACAATGTTACTCTCTGGTTTTTTTTTCTTTAACCTTAATCACTGCTGTGTGGCATCTTTTCTGCGTCTGTGCTTTTCCATATATGGAAGATAAACAGAAGCTATGAAAGTAATTTGTACCAAAAAAGCGCATAGTAAATTGTGTTAGACAACATGCTACAGATCAATAATGGCAACAAAAGTAATAGTGAAGATGTGCTGGCATATAGAAGGGTTTATAATTAAATTGCAACATTAGCAATTTCATTGTTGGTGTTTCTTTAATATATCTTATGAGAAATGCTCTATTACTGCTGAAAGTAATTACTTTGTACTTGAAAACGTGCATATATTTTAATGTCATCNGATAGAAAAAATCTCACTTTTCAATTTACTTGTACTTGTCCGTTTAGAAATATATTGATAACTTTCAGATCAGTAGTTTTGTAGGATAAATTCTTTACTCAAACTCGCTCATTAAAAAAAGAATTTAACAGTAGTTTAAAGAAAGCAGATTGATTACTGAAAGTAATATTTGAACTTCACTAAGACAGCCAAAAATAAATCACATGCAAACTACAAAATAGTTAGATTGATACATAAGAGACCTAGTCAAACAAATCATTAGTAATCGTCATAAAAACTATACATTGTTAATACAACTCTGTATGCATATTTTTCAAAGAAACAGCTTTGGTGATAGTAGCATTATGAATTACTGTGCAGAGGTGTATCTGTCTGCAGCAGAGAAAATCTCTCTTATTTCAAATGTGCATGGGTGCTGAGAAAATTATTAACATAGAGACCTGGCACCAAGGAGAATATGGCATGAAAAAAACCTTAAAGGTTGTTTGCTGTGATGGACCAAGTACTAGCCACACCCGGTAAAACAGAGCTAAGGCAGAGGTAGAGGTAGAGGAGCAAGATGTGCTTAGCAGGAGTTCAGAAGCTTTAAGCATTTGCCCTCAATTGCTAAAATTGTGTGAGTCAATTAGGACACCTATCTCTTTCACATGAATAGTGTCTTTTGATAAAGGAGAAGCAGTGGCAAAGAAGAATGTTGAAGAATGACAAGAAATTTGGATGACATTTCTGTCTTATCCCAGGCATAGGCTAACTCTGTGCCAGGCTGATTGCTGGTACAAAGGAGAGAAGCAGACCTCCTTCCCATCTTCTAGCGTTCTGTATGTGCTGCTGGATCCCGGCAGTAACCTCTCCAGGCAGGATCTGGGCAGAAGCAAGTCACAGAGCATTCTGGGATGATCAGAGCATTCTCTACTGCAGGCTGGAGGGAGACAACATCCTAATTAAAGTAATGAGAAAGCAAATCAAATGGCTACATAATATGAGTTTGGAAACGCCCAAGCTCAAGATACCAGCCTGCTCATTAATATGAGTTCATTTTCATTCTGCTTTTATTCTCTTTGGGTGTGACTCTCATATGAGGGAAGAGATACCCTAACTTGTATTACTGATCATGCAAAAAAGGACTCAATTCCAGTTCAGGACCCTGTCCTCCCAGATTTTGGGTATGACATAATAGGAAACAGGCCTTGCTTTGAACGTATAGCAAAGCTACAACTACTCATAACTCTGTACACAGGTGAAGAATCAGGGACCGGAAAGAAGAGCCCTAATGCAAGGCCATACAGGAGATCTGTCAGAACCGATATCTGAACTGACAAGGCTGCTCCACTGTCCTAAAAAAAATACCAGAAGTAGATTTTTTTAAAAATACCAGACGAGTAGAAGATCAGACTAGCCATCTCCCTGTCCCTGTCAAGAGGTTTCTCTAAAGCACATTGCCTGGTGCTTTGACCTGTCTAGGTGCTTCCAATGAAGGATTCTATGTTGCCATGTTGTTTTGGCATAGCTGAGTTGCTGGGATGGCCTGAAGTAGACAGGAAATATCTACCCAGAAGCTCTCATTCCTAGCAGCTGATCTTGTGACACAAGTCAGAGAGTGGGTGCTCCCAACACTTTGTGAAAAAGCTGGCCGACAGTTTGGCACCCGTGTGCTCGCTGCCGGCTGCTCAGCCCCTCGGGTTTGCTGCTGCCGATGCTCCCCTCAGAGGTGCTGCTCCCAGCTGAACGATTTGCACGATGTCAGTCTGATTCTGCATTCAAACTCAATCACTTCAAGATGAACCAAGAAGCTGAAGTGACCTATTAGCACAGCCAGCAATCTTTGTATTTTTCTGATTATGTTTTATATATTTCTTTACCCTTTGTTCAATTATGGCAGGATCCCTTTCTTCTTGTCCGCTCGTGTTCTTTCTCAGTGCTAAGTGCCAGCTGTCACTGCATGCTGGATAATTACCATTTTACAAACAGTGTTTAGGGAAATGCCATCAGTTTCTGAATATGTGGCTGTCAGGGCTTATTTGAGGGTTTTTCCTATGTTAACTACCTCTTCTCTTTTCAGGCAGGAGGGCAAGGGAGGGGAAGGAAGTCGGGAGATCTGTCTTGTCTCCAGGCATTTGAAGAAAAATTGCATTTCATCTTTTGCGCATTTTGACTGTCAATGCTTATTCCTTCCCCACCCTCTCTCCCGGTTTATGCACTCCTCTCACTTTTTCTTTATGACAGGCTGCTCTGTCCTTCTTTGCAGCTCCAGTGGCCTGCAAGTGACTGGTGGCAGCAGTGAAGACAGAGCTGCTTATCATGGGGGGTTACTAATGGGAAGGAGGGCATATTCTCAGAAATAGTCATGGCCCCTCATTACTGTAATATGCTACTTAAAGCTGCATAGATCTGCCTGAGGTTAAGCTGGGGATCTGGAAGAAAAGCTTATATTTTGATTGCCTTACTGCAAGAGGCAGCAGCATGAGGAGGGATGAAGCCTAGACTTTGCTGAGAGAGGCTGCAATCCTGGATGTCAAAGCCAAACTCCAGAGAGGGACGTCATTAGGCCTTCTGCTGACACATGGCTTTTCCAGGGCACAAACTTTATGGAGGGTCCTGCCTAGGAGGGTGGCAGGGGAGAAAGCAGGATGGCCACAGCATTTTTTTGTGGTTTAACTTGCCTTTACTAAGAAAGGCAATGAGAGATGCATAAAGAATATTTACATTCAGCTAGAGGGGACAGACCAAACTTGAGGTCTGTCAGCTCCAAAACTTTCCGCTGTCATTTAAATAAGCTTCTTCCCCTTAGTGACAACTGGTAGCAGTTTCTTAATCATTTCTGTAGGGCCTCAGTCAGCAGAAGTCAGCATAAAAATCAGGGCCATGCATGCCAAGTCAAGATGTGTGAGGTGGCCCCAGTACTGCCCACATCCCTGAAGGAAGGATTTCCCCAAAATGTCAATATTTTGGCTTTGGAAGGATTCTTGTGAGCTATGCACTTTGGGAACACTGGAGGAGAAGAAGAAAGGAGCTGCTTCTCAGGCACAGCAGCTGCTCCAGGGACTCTGAAGTTTCTGTCCTGGTCTGAACAACGTGGATGGGATAGGAGAAGGTCCCAGAGAGATGTATCTCAGCCTCAGCTGCATCCTGGGACACTGACAGAGGAAGATAACTCAAGCCCTAGCAGGATCCAAGGAGTGGTGTCATCTGTGAGGTTACAAGAGCTCATGCGAAGCATGCAGGAAAGCTTTGCGTAGGCTTCCTCCAGTTACCATCATGGCCAGATTGTCTCACCAGGTCACAGAGCATGAGGCAGCTGGTCCCTTGTGTTTCATGTTACTGCCTGGAGTCAGCGCTGTTAGAAGTGCCGCGACAGAGAAGGGTTTCCGCAGCAAAGCTGAAATACCGGTGTAAAGGATAAAGACCTCAGTGCAGCTGTGATTTGGACTCTTGGACTGATGCGGTGTTGCAATTCAATGATAAAGAAGCTAATGTCTGGTGGGCTTAAAGGGCTTGATATACAGCCAGTCTACGCCTGTCCTGTGTCCTCAACCTTTCCTCTTGGTCCTGAATGTGCTCATAAGCAGCAGCTCCTGGGTGGCCTCTCTCTGCCCTGGCACTGGTGCAGATGGACGTCACTGCCCCAGGCTCCTCTTAGTCTGCACCATCTGCCACCGGCCAAAGGACAAGCAGCCATCCCTTATCTGCGGAGCCCTCTTCCATATTTTTTCCCCTTGCCCCTCATTTTCCTCACCGGGCCTGATCTTGTTGCTATGGTGATGCACAGAAGATGCATCTGACTTGATGCTGCTTCTGGAGACGGAGAAAAACAAAACTCCTCTCCATGGCTTAGGTCTGAATCGGGGCCGTGGAGAGGAGAGGAGGAAAGGTGTCCTATGTAAGGAGACGGATCTGTAGGAGATGAGTCTGTGGTTCCCACAACTGGCATGAAAGTAATCGTGAGATTGGTGCAATACCTGCTGAGCCATCAATCTGAAGCACCCGGCTCCAGGAAACTGTCGCAGGATAGAAAATGTCTCTAGGAGATTTAAAGATCCTATTGATATTCACACACGGAGTCGCGCTTCCCTGCAAAGGCCACTTAAGTGGAGACAGTGAATGCGCACAAGTCCTTCTGGCAGGGGGATGCAGATGGGTCTGGTGCAATGACTCTTCCAGGGCCTTGCCACCATGCAGATAGGCCGGGGTAGGCAGCGAGGTGCTTTGGAAGTGTGCAGTGTCAGCAGTCACTTACCTTGGAGCCTGTTCTGTGCTGTTTGGGGTCAGGAACCCCTTCGGCATTGCTTACTCTATAGGAGTCACATGGCTGATGGGCAGTGGCAGTCAAGTAGGGAGGCCACAATCAGCCTTCGTGTAGCTGGAGGGGTTGGGTGGATCAACATGTGGCCCGTTGCTTCCAGGGGTAGCAGCAACCTGGACCAGCACCTTCCCATTTGCTCTCTCTAAGGGCCCTCTCCCAGCTTCTGCCCATCCTAATGCATGGCTCTACCCCAAACTAGCTGCAAGGGGAAGGGATGATGGACCTGGAAATGGAAGGAGAATTAGACAGGAGATGGGAGAAGCGGCAGAGGTCCTCAAGTCCCTTATAGCAAGGAGCTAAATTCTAATACCTCAGTTTTTCCCTCATCCGTCCTGTGAAAAGGGTGTGTCCTAGCCAACCACGTACCTGTGCCTTCTCTTTTTCAGCCCCTCCGTTGTTTGTTAAGTACCTTCAACGGGAACAGAGGCTCAGAGCTTGCAGATGCGAAGGAAGTGCTTGGACCCCTAGAATTCTGGGGGTCCAAGACAGAAATATCTCAAGGGTGGGTGTCAAGAGGATGGGGCCAGACTCTTTTCAGTGGTGCCCAGTGACAGGACAAGGGGCAATGGGCAAAAACTGAAGCACAGGAAGTTCCGTCTGAACATGAGGAAGAACTTCTTCCCTCTGAGGGTGATGGAGCACTGGAACAGGCTGCTCAGGGAGGTTGTGGAGTCTCCTTCTCTGGAGATATTCAAGACCCGCCTGGACAAG
>Ga0065711_1045029_pt1 | contig 13737 bp, 5 predicted proteins | sample Hoacrofraction12_FD_59098 | JGI IMG/M metagenome (GOLD analysis project Ga0065711, IMG submission 59098) | Hoatzin crop microbial communities from Cojedes, Venezuela - Epithelial fraction 12 v2 (version 2) | ecosystem: Host-associated > Birds > Digestive system > Esophagus > Crop | place... | reverse complement strand
TTTCTGCCTCTTTCTTTTCATCCTCCTCCGCACGCCGGCGGGGGGAGGGGCGGCCGCGTGGCACTTTTGTTGCCGGCGGCAGCCGAAACCAAAACAAGTGCACCCTCAGAAAGTTTGCTGATGACACCAAGCTGTGTGGTGCATTTGACATGCTGGTGGGAAAGGATGCCATCCAGGGGGACCATGATAGGCTTGAGAGATGGGCCCATGTAAAGCTCATTAAGTTCAACAAGGCCAAGTGCAAGGTCCTGCATGTGGGTCAGCGCAATCCCAGGCACAGACAGAGCTGCCCTGAGGAGAAGGACTTGGGGGTGCTGGTTGATGAGAAGCTCAACATGACCTGGCAGTGTGCGCTTGCAGCCCAGAAGGCCAACTGTATCCTAGGCTGCGTCAAGAGAAGCGTGGCCAGCAGGCCAAGGGAGGTGATTCTGCACCTCTACTCCACTCTTGTCAGACCCCACCTGCATACTGCATCCAGCTCTGGAGCCATCAGCACAGGGAAGACACGGACTTGTTGGAGTGGGTCCAGAGGAGGGCCACAAAAATGATCAGAAGGATGGAACACCTCTCCTGTGAGGACAGGCTGAGGGAGTTGGGGCTGTTCAGCCTGGAGAAGAGCAGGCTGCAGGGAGACCTTCTGGCAGCCTTCCAGTACCTGAAGGGGGCCTGCAAGAAAGCTGGAGAGGGACTTTTTAGTGACAGGACAAGGGGTAATGGCTTTAAACTGAAAGAGGGTAGCTTTAGATTAGATGCAAGAAATTCATTACTCTGGGGGTGGTGAGCTACTGCAACAGGTTGCCCAGAGAAGTTGTGAATGCTCCCTTCCTGGAAGGAGGAGGTTAGATGGCCAGGCTGCATGCGGCTTTGAGCAACCTGGTCTAGTGGAAGGTGTCCCTGCCCATGGCAGGGGGGTTGGAACTAGTTGATCTCTAAGGTCCCTTCCAATCCAAACAAATCTATGATTCTATGATTTTATGATCAATGCATTTCCTCTGTGAATTTTGGTCCCACATCAAGTCTCAGGGTTCCATTAAGAGCTGGCTGAATTTTTTCAGAGTGCGTTTGCAGCTAAAATACTTTTTTTCACAGGAAAAAAGAGATCACTTGAGGTGATATTTTTATGATTATCTGTGGAACCTACACTTCTGCAACTAGTCTGTATGCTTGTTTACACACCCATCTGTGTATCTTATTACCCCAGATAAGTTCTGGACTTGCTAGCTTATTCAAGTTAAATTATTATTTAAATTAAAAACCTACAATTCCTGAAAATTTTGTGAAAGCTATGGTTGGAAACAGCATAAAAAATTTACTAGTACTCCTTGGCCCATATCAGAAGACCATGCCACATTGAAGAATAAATACTCCACCAGGACCATAGCCTCCTCCTGTCCTGACAATGAAAGAAACTTCAGTCAGAGCTCCTATTTATCTGCACATGCAAACAAAAAACACACATCCATTCATCAGATGTAATTTTTTTAAGTAGTAACAAAAATGCATTTTTTTATTAGATTATTTTGAAGTACTTAAAAATGTATTTTCATTTTTGGCAGAGAAAATCCAACTTTCCCCTTTTTTTACCAATAAAGAGAGAAACTGTTGAAGGATAGGAGCATAAAAAGCTATGGGTTTTATGTCTGATGTTTTTATCAAAAATAATTTCATTTTCATGAAGTAGATAGACAGTTTTTATTTCTACCTTCATAACTGTATTTGCAGATCATATTTCTGTGTTTCTTATGAATACTGAGACATAAAAGGAGCTTATGTTTCTGCCAGTTAACAAGGGTCTTAATACAGCCAACATAAAGACTAATTTAGTTCTCATAGGATTAATTAAGCTGAGTTGAAGGAGCAGCAAATTGTGTTTTGTTTAACTTAGATTGCTAAAATGAGGCTAATAATTTAAATGAGGATTCTCCTCACTCTTTAATTAATTTATTTTCTTATGGGGGGAAAAATCAAAAATTACAGAAGAGGAAAAATTGAAGTTCAGATAACTACAACTTCTTTGTCAAGTAGTGAAGAGTTTGCATTATAAATATATACAAATTCAGCATAGTGAAGTAATGCCAGTTCTGTGTCATGAATTTGTGCAGTAATTTTGTTTCTGTCACATCACTCTAGGTTCCTGTCCTCCTGGTTCATCCTGCTGATTTAGCCGGTTTTGTGTGTATGGGTCAAACATTTTGGTCAAAATAAAAGCACAAAGAGAAAACAACAAATGGAGAAAAAAAGGAGGGAAAACCATATGCAAACTACATCAAGGGAAAGAGCTCTTACAAAAGTTTCTACAGGTGATACCACATCTCAAAATTGGATGAGGTGCCTGTTCCCTAGAAGGTACTTAACGCTTTGACTGTTACGTCAGCCAAATAAACTCCATCAAACTATTGTCCCTGGCATTGATTGAGTCCTCCAATGTATGCCTTTGGTTATAAACATTACTAGAAACAACTACACTTTTGGTGAGCTGGAAAGCTTCCAAAATACCAGACAGCCTCTCAAAGCACAATTCTAGGAAGTGATTTTTTAAGAGGTTATTTATTGTTAGAGTAATTTTCCTGCCTATGTCTAGTCAAAAGGGCCTACTCTTTTGATCTCATGTTGATCCTCCAAGCCATGCCACTGCTCCTTGCTATACCACTGTTCTTTGGTAAATGCTCCTCCTTACTTTACCCTGGCTTTTGTACCTTGGTTGCTCAGACTCCTTGTGGACTGTTTACATCTACAAACCACTCACACAGAATGTCAGGAAGTGAGAAAAATAAGATATAGAAATGGGAGAAAAAAGTTCCTGAGGAGATTGGAAGCTGATCTACAATTTCTTTAATTTCAGATTACTTAGAATATGAAAGGTAGGTAAAACGACAATTTTCTGTAGAAGACATCAGATGATGTCGCTTTTGCATCTTTGCATTTGTGTAAAGCTATGGTTTAAGTCAAAACTACAAGAGGTCTCAAATAGAGTAAGTCTCCTAGCTCCCCAAAAAAAGGTACATATCTGTTCAGAGGTAGAAATACGTAGATGCTCAGTTTTACTAGCCAGTGGTCGTAGATCCAGAGGAAGCAGAACCTTGAAAAAAAATCTTAAGAGTGAACAGATCAGCCAGTTAACTAAACAAGCTTTGGAAGAACAACCTCCTCCCAGCATTTAACTCCTCTCTGTTATGGTTTTGGCCCATGGTTGGCAACAAAGGGCCACGCGGTCGCTCTGTTGCAACTCCTCCCACTGGGGTGGGGAGGAGAATGGAAAGAAAAAGGCAAAAACTCACAGGTCGGGATAAGGGCAGTTTCACAGAACAGCAAATTAAGTGAACAGTAACATCAATAATACCGATAAGAATAATATACAAAACAAACAGCAGAATGCAGAGAGCAACTCTCACCGCCCCGCACCCCACGCGCTCCCGAGCCGCGATTCCCTTTCCACCCTGGCCAGCTCCCCCACCGGAACCCAGCATGACGACACATGGTGTCGAGTACCCTGTTTTGTTTGGCCAGTGTGGGTCAGTCCACCCGGCTGTGTCCCCTCCTGGCTTCTGGTGAAAATTAACCCTGTCCTGGCCGAACCCAGGACACTCTTCTATTCAGGGAAAGGGACTTTAATTTGTAAATAAGAAATAAAAATCAAAGATACCTTACTGTGTCTTCAGTCTCTGACATCATTCTCCCCAAAACTTGTGAGGGCCTGAATATCTGACCAGCCACTGTGGTCAAAAGAGATTGTACAGCAGTTAGAATCACCATACATTTTCAGTTCCTAAGCAAGTGCCATTTTCTGCATTTTCCATTTACACTGACATATTTTGACATGGATCACATTCTACATATTGTCTCTGAAAACGTCCAGGTAAATGTTTACTCATCTTGAAAATGTAGGCACATATCACTTTACAAATTCTGCCATCTATTGTACTGAAATACATTTGGAACAACTGCTGATAAAGATAATTAATACAGGTTTGTCCTTGTTGTAGGTCTACAGTCCCAGACTGCTGACAATGATGGGACTGCTAAAACTCACATTGACTAAGGTGGTGCAGGATTAGGTACCAGCTGAAGATGTTAGATTGGTTTAATACTAATATTTCAACTCATTGTGAAATTCTACCTGCCACCTGTAATTTTGAAATTCTCTTTAATCCTTGAACTGTATGTCAAACTGCTATAGTCCTAATACATTGCTTATGTATCAGTAGTCATCAGCTGTGTTTAGCTCTTTTTGCTTCTGTTCACATTGGTCCTTACAGTCACATTTTATTAATGAATTAGAAAATAAAAGGCAAGGAATGTGTGCGCATATGCACAGGCACCTATACTGCTATGACTTTTCAGATAACAGTCATGATCTCCAGTTGCTCCACAGGAAGAGCAGCAGACACTTCCCCCACTGGAAGCATGACTAATCAGGGAAGAATTCTCAAGAATTAAGTGGGATAATGTTGGACTCTCACCTCTCCCCACACCATGCAAACAGTGATCATGAAACAAAAACATCCTCTCCAGAAGTCTCTCACCTCCCTCTTCTCAGTCACCCCCATCTTAAAATAAAAATCCTCCAGATCTCCCTACTTGATTGTTCTTTCTCAACAGATGTTGTCAGTTTGGGACAGGGATTTAGTGCAAAGCAGATCTATGTAGTTTGAAAACCTCAAACTGAGACTTCTGCGTTTGTGGTAATAATTTCACTGTGGTCCTGTTTCCATTTAAAGCCCAGTTTTCCAGACTCTATTTAATTCAAATTTTCTGTTTAAAGCCAAGATTTCCAAGCTTCCTCCAATCCAAATACATTTGTCCTGGAATCATTCCCAAACTAGAGTGGCCAGTGTTTAGTCCATGAAACCCTCTTCCTTGGCTCACAGTGAGAAAAAGCCATCTCCACTGTGGGCAAGATGTGAGGCGTCATGTTGCTCAGTATTGTCACCCATGAATCAACCAACCTTCAGGAAAAAAAAAGAAAGGCAAACAAAAAAGCGCTGGGGTGTACACGAATTATGCACTCTCTTCTCCCCTGGTGGTCTCCACTTGGTTTGCAGCAATCTTTCTGAGGCTTCCAAATGTGTGTCAGAGCAGCAGAGTGCATGGAGAAAGAGATGAGCTCTTTGATTTGCATATTTTTAGCAAACATTTTCATGCAGACCCCACTGTGCCTGTGTTTTCCTTCCTGTTTTATATTTTTGTGTAATGAACAGAAACACGGCTCACTCACACACACTAAAAGATCAGGATTAATTAATCACCAGTTGGGCTGACTCACTGAATAAAGCAAGCCACACGCTTCACCCAGTGAGTCCTACAACTAATCTTATAATAAGCCATGTTTTTCACATCTGTAAGTGACCGTATGATTTCTCATATTTGTTCCAATGTTTAATTATAAGTCCTGCTAAAACGTCAGTTCCTGCGTGAACCCCCTGACACCATCTGACAGCCATTGGATCTTGTTACAACTTCACCTCCAATATGACAGACTTTTCTAGCATAAGTGCAGTTGTGACAGTCAGTGGCATCTCCGTAACTCCACACTCTTCTGCTCTGAGGTTACTTTGTTCATAGGACTGCACCGTACCTGCAGAGGCATTTGTTGCTGGCTGTTGCTGCCATGCTCTTGCAAAAATAACAGTGTATTTCCTCATAACTGCATGACTAATTTTGAAGAATTAAATTTGCACACTGAAGACATGTAGGAGGAAGAGAAATAACTGTTGTGTGGAAGTAACTTTGCCTCTGCCTAATGAGATCATTTTTCAGGCGGATATGCTCCTCAAGTCTGTTGGGTGCCTGTTGCCATTATATCCATTTGTAGTTTTACCTTTCAAGATTGTGAGTTTTCCTACTTTTGCTGTAATAACACACAGTTTTTACTGCTGCTATGTGTAAAGAGGGTGTTCCACAGAGGCATGTTGATTGCTGACACTACACGCTTGCTTTTCCTGACAGTCTTCTCCTGCTCTTTGTTAATAAATCTGGATCATTTCTCTGCCCAGCAACTCAGAACAGTATGTTACTGGTACAACTTTGTCTGCTTCCCTCATTTCTCTTCAGCTTTTCTTCATTTAGTTCTCCAGCACCCTTCCAGAATTTGAGCTTTATCAGTGAGATAATCTCATACCTCACAAAAAGCATATACTTTTCTGATGGTGCACAGTGATCTCTGAGCTACTTTCCAAGCACCAGTGTTCCTTATCTCACAAAAGTCACAGACACTTTATAAATGAAAATTATGAGAAAAATGCATAAAATAAAATGAAAAAATTAACAAATCTATCTATCTATCTATTCAAGACACTACCAATCTCTCTGAGTTAGGGAGCAGGCTTGTTTAATAGGCAATTTTTACTTCTCTTCAGGTTTTTCCATATAACTAAAGGATGGAGCATGTAAAATAATTGTCCAGCTAACAAATGACTGCTGCTAACAAAACCTTCTCATAAATGTAAGCAGAAGATAAAAGAAACATTTAAACAGACTTCTCCTGAGCTTGGACAGTTCCTTGCATGCTGATGACTAATTAATCAAATTCAATGTAATAATTTCTAGACTATGCTAATTTTTTTTAAAGAATGATTATTAATTCTGTATGAGATCATGAACATGCTTCGTGTGCATGCTCTTCATTGCTGTACACTCTGGTTGGGAAACACAGATGATTCTTCTAGTCTTCCTTTCTTTTTTTTGTTTCCAGGTTGTGCTGGTACTCAAGGGAGTAAAGACCCAGTCTAACAATGAAGAATCATTAAGCCTGATGAACCTCTCCCTCAAGAAGGATGCTGTAAGCGTAGGTTGTCCTCCAGCTGGGAGAATTGGTTTAACAGCAGAAGATCACCTAGCAACCAAGTCACCAGTCAAGCAGGGATGTGGATCAAGCCATCCGGGCACACTGCGCTGCTGTACAGGCCAGGTAAAATGAGGGCAGTCTGCAGATCTCAGATGTGTCTCCACGACACACTCAAAGGGAATGTGAGTCAGAAAAGGGAAATCTTCAGCTTACTGGCTGTTTTACAAGCAATCTACATTTAACTGCTCCCAGTCTTGAGAGTAAAAAGCAATAGTCTTTTTAAAGCTCTGTAAAGCCTATTCCAGTGATGGGATCTATGCCTCTGGCATGCTCTTGGGAAGACAACAGCGGAAATCATAAGACTTATATTGATGGTGGAATACTAACAGGAGACTGTCTCTGCACTAGCAGAAAAGTGCTATGAGAGACAGCACTACCTTCAAACAAAAGGATGGATTAAGTGTCGTGCTGTACTAATTCTGCACTTGAAATTCTTGCTAAGAGGTCTGAACAGTGGCAAGGTGTGATATGAGAATGCTGTCTAGCTCTGCAGAGGTGAAAGCACACTATATTTCACTCAACAGTTTCTAACAAGGAAAAATCAAACAGGTCGCTTGCACCAACACATCCCCATTCTAGTATGTCTACCTGGGGCCTGTATTCCCATTGTACTGCTCAGGAAGTTGGCCAGGCTGGAACTGGCATCTCCTTTTCCTCTTTTATGGGCCTCATATATGCATACCAGGGCTTCCATCTCTTTAGTCTCCTGTCTAGGCAAGACAGTGGATGTGGTCTTCTTTTCTTCCTAGTACTTCCCAGTTCATTAGGAACTCTCAGGACTAAAGGAAACTGGAATTTTTCCACGAACTTAAATTCCCTTCCTTGCCAAAGACTAAACAAGTTTTTTTAAGGATTACTGAATCATCATGAATACAAATAAATCAGTCTTTCTCTGAAGTCTTTATGTTGAAGGATAATGGCACGCTGTCAAAACAATAGCAGATTAAAAAAATAAACTCTTGGAGAAATAAGAATCTGAAGGAGCCGTGTATCAAGGAAGAAAATTTGTGTGTTCTGCTTATGGTCTCATCATAGTACAACTAGTAGCTGTCTTGTGAGTCACACAGAGGGACAAAGGCAATTTACTCACATTGAAAAGAACAGTCTTATAACGGGCAGAGTATTTAAATAAATAACTTTCCAGGGCTTGATAGCACTGTCCTCAAGTACAAATACCCATCCATGAAGACAAAAATTACTGAGTAGGATACTTCTATTCATGTATGCACAGCAATTCCTTAGCAATGGTATTCTTGAACAAAAAGGGTAGTTATCAGAATTTCTGCTCCATTTCCTTTCAATATTAATCTTTCTTCAATGTCCAGACTTTCACACCACACTTGAAACAAACTTCTGGCATAGAAAGTCAACAATCTCAGCGTACCTTGATTTTTCCACCTATAAAATAGGTATAAATTTAAAGCTTCATTAAAAATATCAAATCACGTTGACAAACATTGATAGTTGTCATTATACATGAAATCAATGTGAATTTACATGTATGCTGAATATGAGTATGAATTTTCTTTCCCATCTTTCTTTACATTTAACCTTCTTTCCATTTTTCTTCTAGCATAGAATGCAAATAGGGAAATCCTATCCCTATTAACATTTTTGGCAAAACTCCCAAGTCTGAAACGGAGCCAGGATTTTACTCAGTAAATCTGGTTGACTGCTTTCTGCATTTTAATAGTATTATATCGTATAATCTTTTTTTTCTTCATTGTTTTCATGCGGTATACCTCTATATAAGCTTATATTTGAATTACCTAGTATGAAACTATGAGTAGTTGTATATGGAAAAAATATCTGAATATTATTTTGCCAGGTTTAAAATAGAGTATATGTGAGCTGCAGTCCTTTGTGCTCCTCTGATCAATATTCAGAGCATCTGAAACCTCTTTTGATTTCTCACAACAATTTGAAATGTCTATTACTTTCGGTATATTCCATACAAAATGTCCTCAGCATTTTCCAGCCAAGTTCTGTGCCTTACTTTCATTTATGAGGATGACTTTTTTGTTAGGTCTTTTCAGTTTCTCCACAATCCCAAGACACCCTTTGATCACTTTGGAGTTAGTGACAGGGTACACTCAAACTCTTCTCATGTAAAAGAACAAGCATGGCAGTAACTAAAGCTGAAGAAAAGTCAACACAAAAGCATCGGTAGAGTTATTCTGTACGAAGAGCATGTATATACCACATAAAAGGCAGGGCAGCAGTAGGATCAGTGAAACAAACAGGAACAATTTTTAAATGCTAAACAGGTTTTAAAAGAGAAAGCTGTCATTCAATCAATGAGCAGATAATTCAGTTTAGCCGGTCTCTTCCTTAATAAACTTAGAGATGGGCCTCCTTCTAGCCTAATTTTTCCATTCTTCACACTAGAAGAACATGGAAAAACAAATATGTTTTCACAGTTTTAGTCCACCTAAAAATGGACTCTCAGAACTAGTGAAGTTCAATACAGGGTTTTACGCCAAGCTGAGCACTCTACTTAAAGCACTTTCCATAAGAGCTATATGACCAACTACCACCATCCTCCCAAGGAGAGAAACATAGTCAAGTCATGGCTTGTAGTCATTATTTTATTTGTATTTCAGAGATGAAGAAATGAGAAGAGAGCTTTATTTTATCCACTTGTTCAAGGACTCTTTCACACACACACACACACACACACACACACGTATTTTTGAAATGACAGTTACAAGTAACACAAACAAACAAACAAACAAACAAATTTTGCAATATGGCCTGGAAAATGATAAGATTTTCATGATCCCTAGACCCCCTGCACATTCATTTCACAGTGATAAGCTAGCTGCCAAGTTAGCTTCATCTTTCTTGCATGTCAGGATATACCACAAAGCCAGAAGAGTTAAACTGTCAGCCATGATTTTCACCATGATGTATCACAAAATCATTTGAGTATCCTGTGCTTAGGCAATGGAGGCAACTAGAAGAAACAGACCAAGTCTTTGAATTGGGTTGGGAATCAATCCTACAGGAAAATAGTGCAGACATTAATCAATTGTTCCTGATCTGCTGTTGCTGAGGAAACACTGCATGCAGCTCCATATTAGCTGGAGTTTCCTAAGCACTAATCATGGCTAGGTATACAGATATGCTGTGGTTCAGCTGAAAAATAGTGAGGTTTTCAATATGACAAGACTGTGCCATCATCTACCTAGAAGAGAGTGGGCCAACTAACCAGTTAATAAAAGGGGGATGAGAACAGGGGATTGAATTTCCCATCCTTATTCAATGGGAATCTTCCCCCCATAAAGGGCTTGGACTGTTTTAGTAAATTGCAGTGGACCCTACTACCATCTACTTAAATCTGCAGAGTTTTGTGCTTTGGGTTTCTTGTAACTCATACTGGAGATCCACCTTCTCCAGAACAAAGCACTACTAGACTCATTGCTCTAATGAGCTTAAACTTTCCTTCCCAATAGTCATATTCTGTAGGTTTCTAAGAAAGTGAATAACTGGAAGAACTGCATGTTGTGAAATCTATCTTCTATGGATATATTCTAAAAAAATAATTATTGGTCCAACTGTGACTCGTCATTTGATCCCATTCTAAAATACTATTTTAAGGGAAATGTTTATAGTCAGAACCAACCATAATAGCCTGACACTGAAGTTTAGTGGAGGAATCTGATTCTTTCCCATGCTGCCAGGCACCGTTTAACATATGAGCAAAACTTAGCCATTCCTGACTATCTGAACTGCTTTTTCCTTTTTTTGTGCTTAGACGGGAAAAAAAATAACTTCCAAGTAGTATATGACACAGGAATTTTTCACCCTACCCCATTTAGTGTGCTCTTCTAGCTGTTCTGTGGCATGTCTTCCACATAAAATGATCTGATTTAATTCACAAGAGGACTGAATTTTTATTTTCTTTTATGAATAACTTCAGATAAAAAGATGTTTAACTTTCTGCTAAACTTTATTATTTGTTACAGATTCATTCCTTCTATCACCCATTCTTTTTCTAAGTAATTTGATTTGGAGGGTGTATATATATATGCACATATGCATGTGCATGTCCTTGTGTCTCTGATGGATTTCCAGCTTTAACGAGTGATTATGAAACTAGAATAACGTTTGAATGGAGGATTAATATTTGGGTCTTTATACTACATGTTTTTGCAGAACAAGTCTGGCTTCAAGTGGTAAATGTTGCTTCTCTTCCAATTTATGACAATTTTGTCTTCAACCATCCCTGCTGGCTGATATTCTGAGAGGAAGGAATATATTCAGGTTCAGGTTCTTTTCTTCTTTTCCCCTCCAAACTAATGTTTGTGCAAAAAATTACAAGCATTTTCATTTTTCTACTAGGCACTCACTTTTTTTAAACAGCCGACTGTCTGTCTAAGCATGTTAACTGAACTACCATTCAGAAGACGTATAGAAGAAGAGAATAAAATCTTTGTTTTCTGGCATTTGGGGCCTGTGATGTAGCCATTCCTGGTTAAGTCAATGGTAGTGCCACACAGCACAATGAGACAAGGCAACTTTTTGGTTCAGTTTTAGTTTCTGTTTTGAACAATTCATTCAAGATGGGAATTATTTCAAGTATGTCAAATAAAACTTGCTGGAGAAACTTCACAATGATTGATACTTTTGTTGTCAAGCCATTATACCTGTAGATATTCCTGAGTGAATCATGGTGAAGGCTGTCAAATATTTTGACAAACAAAATCATCTCTGAAAATTACAAGGAATAGGGGCAGGGGAGGCTCGCAAAAGTTCTCTTCAGTGACAAGCCTGACAGTGGAAATCTGCTTGACAGTAAACTAGAGTGGAAACCAGCCTGATCTCTCTTGTGCTTCCCTTTACTACTTCCTTCATGCTGTTTCAGAATGGTCTAAAATACTCTGTGGTAGCACTTTGTCAGGTAGTTCAAATTACTTGCATCACTGTTTTAGGGTTACAACAATAAAGTTTTTCCTTATTTTTCCAAAAGCTTTTCATTGAACTACAGAAAATTTGGCTGGGGGAAACCTTGACACTGTACCTAGCTTGTTCTTGGCAGATGTATTTTTCTTTTGTAAACTTATTCAGTGTTTATGTGATTCTACCACCTTCTTAATCAACATAGTCCTGTGCTTACCTACAATTAAGTCTTTGCTAGTCCCCAATTGATACCTCACCTGCTGCAATCTAAGTTAATTACATCTTGTTTTTTCCACAGTGGTCACATAGATCAAATTATACTTCTCACTGCAGCATGCTTCTGCATATTGGAAGATTGTAACACCTCCCTTCCCATCTTCACATCTTTAAAATAAATAAACCCAGCTCCCGAAATATCCTGTTTTCTGGACCTTACATCCCTTGATTTCCATGAATTTTCTCCCAGCCAGTCAATTCCCCTGACTTATGGTACTGGTAGGTTGTCTCAGAAAAAAAAAAAAAAAAAGCATACAATTAAAAAGGCATACTTTTTTTGTTAATTGATTAAAAAAGGGTACTGTCTAGGAAAAAAATATAATATAGAACATATGAGGACACTACAATCCATAAATTTGAATGAATTTGAAATAACTTGAAATAAATTTGAATATGTTTAAATATTAATATTTGGAGAGGAGATAATCGGTAGGAATAAGTTTGTTAATTTAGTAATTTGTTGTCTTCACTACTTTTAAGACTCTTTCAATACTCTATAATGTATTCATCTTTAGAAGCATTTTCTAAATATACATTTCATTTCATAGGCAGAATTTTTACTAGCATTTAGCTCTCCATTGAGATCATTGATAATAGACTACTATAATTTATAATGATCATTTACGGTTCGGGGTTTTTTTTCAAATTTCCCCTTCTCACACAGACTTTTTGTCAGTTTGGGGAGGCTTCTAGTGTCATAGTAAGGCAAAGGTTTTGTTACTTCTCAGCTAGCTACAGAGAGAGGTTTCCATCTAAACTTCTCCTCCCTTCAAAGAGGATTACCAAATCACGTTACCGCTTACACGAACCTGAAGAGAGAATATAAAAAATTATTCCTGACCTAGATTAGATGAACTTTTTCCAAAAGAATAAAATCACACCACAACCATCTTAGCCATGGGACAGACATGCTAATATACAGGAAAATCAGCAGCCTTGCAGCATTTAGAGGTCCTGTCACATTTACAAGAACATTGGCAGGAAAACTCTGATCTTTGGTCATCACAACTTTTTTATAAAAGACTCCTAGTTACTAAGAATAAGCATCAGATAGTAGCCTGCAACCTGCTAAGGCTTAGTTGTGATGAAAGAATGCTGAGAACCAGTATAATGGGCCCCAGGATCTGAAAAGGAGGGAAAAAAACAGGATACCATGATCATAAAACCTCTGCCAATGCTGTTTTCTGGGCTGTAACAAAATGTCCTCTGATGTAAGAAGAGATCTGAACACAATGCTACATAAACACTGTCCCTTTTCAATAGTTCGTTTTTTTTTTTAAGAGAGTAATGAAATGTTTTGGTTTTTATTTTCTTCAACTTCACATGGGTTCAGAGGATTGTGCAGACAAAGAAAAATAAAGGGACCCAAAGTCTACAGAGCTGGATCTCAGTCTGACAGCCATGAGATCACAGAAACATAGAATCATAGACTATCTCAAGTTTGAAGGCACCCATAAGGATCATCGAGTCCAACTGCCTGCTCCCCACAGGACCACGTAACACTAAATCATATGACTAAGAGCATCATCCACATGGTCATTGAACTCTTACAGATTTGGTGCCATGACCATGTCCCTGGAGAGACTGTTCCAGTGTCCAACCACCCTCTCAGTGAAGAATCTTTTCCTAGTGTCCAGTCTGAACTTCCCTGATGCAGCTTCATTCCATTTCCTTGTGTCTTATTGCTGGTCACCAGAGAGAGGAGATCAGCACCT
>Ga0065711_1045028_pt1 | contig 13737 bp, 10 predicted proteins | sample Hoacrofraction12_FD_59098 | JGI IMG/M metagenome (GOLD analysis project Ga0065711, IMG submission 59098) | Hoatzin crop microbial communities from Cojedes, Venezuela - Epithelial fraction 12 v2 (version 2) | ecosystem: Host-associated > Birds > Digestive system > Esophagus > Crop | place... | reverse complement strand
GGGGGGAGAGGTTGCCGACAAGGGTCAGGTTTGCTCCCCTCCTTTCCTACCAGCCTGCGAGTGAAGGCGTTTGAGCTGTAACTATCCCACCTACAAATATTTCCCTGAACAGCACTCTGTAGATCACCACAGAATAAATACTTTTTCATTTTTTGGCAATATCAGTGTTTCTCTCTGGCTTTTTTATGTGCGTCGTCTTTGTACTAATGTGTAAGGTGGGAAGAGATCTAAATGGTCCTTGGATAAAAGGGGCCGTAGGTGATAATGCTGCGGGGCTACTGGTGTCATACATCTACTGGAGTGTAACAGGGGCCGTCATAGCATCTGTTCTGCTAGGTTCCAGGTTTCAGATGTGACCCTGCATTTCTCCATCTTCACCAGCATCCTTGAGAGTAACGTCACTGCACTGTTTATAAATGCTAGGCATATTCCATATACACACCACTGGCAGGAAACTCGCTCTAGGAGGAGACACGGCAGGAGTTGTCTATAAAAGCACTGTGAGACACAAAAAAGTCAGAGTCGATCAAATTCTCCAGCTGAGTAAGCTAGAGAATGGAATAAATTGTTTAAAAGTTCACGTAAACTGGACCTTTTCCAGGTGAATATCTTCAAGGATGTTATCAGCGCAGGATTTGTTATCGGTGTTATTACACTTCTCAGCAGTGAACTTCATTAGCTATGCTTTTTCCATGTGCAGTGCTTTCTAAATGTTACTGTCCTGCTTACCATATTGATTTCTGTGCCCCTGCACTCTTTCTTCCCATTTTGTCTAATAAGCAAATTTCATTACCTGACCTCACAATTTTTCCTCTGGGCCATTAGAATTGCTTGACTGTATTCCTGGCAGAGCCCTTAATTAGAGATGGATCAGAACTGATGCCATTAAACTGATCCATTAACCACACTCTTCCTGTGACTCCAAATGCGGGTGGTTCAGATAAAATGCAACCTGGATCCAAATCACCATTGAATTCATTGTGCAAAGCCCCAGACCTCCTTAGACTGCCAAAGATGAAGAATAAAAGTTAAATGAAGTCAGTCACCCCCATGGACCTTTCACAGGTTCTGCCTAAGTGGTCCTGACACAGGAAATATCTCTGGTTTTATTCTGCAACCAAAGCATTTCTGATGTATAAATGATTTCACTTCTTCTTATTGCACTTTTTGGAAGGCTAGGTCCTTACTTCGGCAAAATAAAAATGTTATCATTTTCCTCTATTTGCATAAAAATCTTCTGAGATGCAGACTTTCTTCTTTTAGCACAGATGTACTAAGAGTGAGTGCACATCCCCGGAGCTGTGTATTCTTCCCCATCTCTAGCTGTCTCTGAGTAAGGGTCAGTCTCTGTGCGTGCTCTGGCACACTGCTAAGAAGAAAACAGGCAAGCTGAGCCTGGCAGGACCAAGCAGTCCTGCTGCGTTACGCTCCCAACCCAGTGTCTCAGCCTTTCTGAGCCCTTAGTTCCCTGGATGTGTTAACCTATAACTCCTTCGAACTCCAGGGACTCTGGTTTCTGCAATAGTAGGGCATGAAACCAGGAAGCCAGGTTTGATACGTGGAATTTCCTAACTATATTCACTTTGCCTTTCACAAAATACCCTCGAGAGCTCTCTGAAAGCCAGTTCAATTTTTTAATCTCCCGATAAAACTCAATTAGGTTGGAACGCATAGGCTAAGATGGACCTTTTGGCTTTCTGTAGCCCTGTCAGGTGCTGTCTTGTCCAGCAGCCTTGACACTTGTTTAAAGATATTTTTTCCTTCAAGATTTGCTTTCCTCTGTATCTCTGTGTGTTTTGTTTGAGTTTCAAACATCTGCATCAGCTAGCATGTGCTGAGACGGTCAGTGAGTGCTCCTGCTCGTAGGAGCCTCCTGTGCTGATGGCCTGCGGTCTCTTTTTGGAGCTAGACATAGCCGTAGGTGGACACAGAGAAGCTGAACGCAATGATCTCGGAAGAGATACTCTGAATTAAGCAGGAGGTTGCTATGCCATGAAAGTGCTGTAGTCTCCAACGGAAGTTACAGCATTGAGTCCTGACACAGAATGGGGTTTTCCAAGTCTGCCAAGATATACCATAAGCTGTCTATGGTTGCAAAAAACCTTAGAAATCATCTAGGACTTCATCTCATACCTCTTGCAGCGTCCACATTTACTTCCCCACAAGCAAAATGAAAAAGCCTCCCATCCCCAAAATCCTTGAGTGTGCACAACTGAACTCTGCCTTGTTCTGGTGCTGGTATTTATTTACATAGATATTACAATAGAAATAGTATTTGATTCTCCCCTTTCTTCCCTGGAATAACTGCCCCAGGGGTTCCCAAAGGAAGGCTCAGCGCATAGCTCGCATCATCCATCTTTCTGGAAAGTTATTCCCACCTCTGCTCCAGCTGGCAAGGGTTAACTTGGCCTTTCCCCGGACCTAGCAGGGGCAGCACTTGCTAGCAGGGTGGGGTGTTCCCTTGCACAGCTTGTCAGAGGCAGATGATTATTATTATTATTTTGTAAAATAACACGTTTCTTTGTCTGCGTCCTACCCCGCAACCTTCAATAGAGCGTCACTGGTTTCTCAGCCCTTGCTGCCAGTTTTGCTGCTTTCCCTGTTTGCAGAAACCTTAATGCTCCGTTTGAATTGGCCTGCAGAATAACTATTTGCGAAGGGCAAGAGACCGAACAAAAATGGGAGGCTTCCCCCAGTCCCCTCTCTCATTCCCCCAAAAAGAAGTGTAATTTGCCTTTAAAGGCTCTTAAACAGCAAACACATTCTGTCTGATCCTCCTTAATAAAGTATCGCAGCAGTGCTACAGTGCCTTATTTGAGGTCTGTGCAGTCTCATTAAATTTGATGTGTCACAGAGGGCTTGGACATGTGAAAGGGAGGCTGCAGGAACCAGGATTGAAGTTTGCCAGATTTGCTAAGGAAAAATGATTCATTACGGCTTTTCAAAATGGACGCCCTTCAGGCTTCCCGCTCCATTGATTGTGTGTGCGCGGACGAGGGAGAGACAGGCAAAGGGGCCATCGCAGCCTGCAGATTTAACCCTTATCAATAGCTGGTTAAATTAAGGATTCGGTTTGATCTCTTAAGATGTGCGCTCATGCTTCTGTGCTCTGAGTAAAGAAAAGAAAGGTTATTAAAGATTTAAGGGCTGAATGTCGCAGCTGAAAACTCGGGGCTTGCTTTTCCTGCCGCTGAGCTGCTGTAGGGGAGGGAGGAGGGCAGGAGCTCTGGGGTTTGCCTTCTTACGCTCAGGCCGTGCAAAGTCCTCCGTGACCCCCACCTGCAGGCAGAAGAGCCTCCGAGCTGTTCAAATCAGCGTCCTGCTTCCCCACGTGCCTTGGGAAGGGGAGAGTAGGTGCCGAGAGGTGTGTTTGGGCCATCCCTTTGATGTAGCCACCCTAGTGCTGTGGTCTGAGCCCAATGTGCTGGCGCTGCAGGGCTGCAAAGGATGTTGCACAAGGACCACTCTGGGTGGGGCTGTCTCCTCCTCCTTTCCATGCAGGAATTTCATGCTGGGATTTAGTTTCATGGACTGCCTTGTTAGGGACAGGTAGCTGGTAGATAACACCTGCCGTGTGTGCTGCGGTCTGGTTGATGTGTTGGTTTCTGCATGTCAGAGCTTGAACCCTGGTCAGTTCTTGTACCGGTGCCGCTGAGCGGCTGTGTCCTGAAGAACGCCTCGAGCATCTGCCCAGTGCTGTGCTGGGACCAGAGGCAGCGCAGCCCTGCTGGGTGTCGGCAGGGGATTTTCTCCTGCAGTGCCTTATGCTGTGCTAGTGGTGGGTGAGGAGGAGGAAGGTGGCTTGGAGAGGTGTTGTAGGAAATGTACAGGAGCAGAGCAATGCTGTTTCCCTGGCAGGCTGCAGGTCCTCAGGAAATGAGGCAGGGGCAGGTTAAGCTGGACACCAAGAAGCGATGGGCCTAGAGCTAGTGAGCGCATCTGGAGGTGGCATCCCGGGTCAACGGCTCCAGGCAGCAGCAGGAGTCAGTGAAGTGAGAGATGTCTCACAGCGTTAGCCTGTGCTCCCTGTGCCATGAGAGCGGTGATACAGCCAGGTTTATGGGTACGAAAAGGTGTTAATCCTGGGCAAGAGGCTGCAATAGTGAGCTGCAGATCCACAGGCTCACACATTACATTTCCTTCCCCTCCCTTCTCTCTCTGCCTACAGCATAAAGTTCGCCATACGGCCAAATTTCTATTCAAGACAGCAGGGGGGAAAAAGTCAAGAAAACTGATCCAGGGGATCCATGTCCATTTCTTTGGATAGCAACAAAAAGACGGGAGAAAACCAGGAAGGGGGATTTCCTGATGCTGCAAAGATTTCTTCTGATATGTGGCATCTGAGTGAGGGGGCCAAAAAGAAGAACATTTGGGCTTTTAAAAAGACTGTAAATCATGCTCTGAATGCTCGCCATTTACATTTTAAGTGAAATAGGATGTCAAACCATTTTGCTTTATGTTTTTTTTCAAATACTGTACGCTTTACTGTCCACTTTCTCTAGTGCCTGTGCATTTAAATCATTGTATATAGCCAAAGATGCAGGGAATATAAATCTCACATGGTGTGTGTATAGACCAATTATTCTCGGGAAATGCAGCCGGCCAGCTAGAATTCGCAGCACCTGAGAAACATGCGTACAACGGGCTATGCTATTTCTGTGAAGCTTTGGGTGTGATTCTTACGTGGCATAGGTTTAAGAGTAAGTTCACAGAGTTCGGTGGTGTGACACAGGTATAAAATGCATGTAAATGAGTTATTTTAATTTTAGAGAGCAAATTCCAGCTGTAGACGCATACAGATGCTGTGTGAAATATACAGTCTGTCAACCGCATATTTAAACAAAGCATTAAAGCATTCACACTTCCTGTTGGAGAAGTATTTTATTTCTTTTCCTTTATTTATACAGCGTGGCAGAAAGAGTAGAAATAAATTTCATCAGCTTCTTACTGCCTCATCACCAGCAGAGACACACAGGAACAAGATGAAACATTGTTCAAATAAAATGTAAATTTAACTCGCATGCCTTGTCCAGTAAAACACTGTGAGACTTGGCGAGGAATAACACAGTGCAATATGGAGAGCTAGACAGGACCACAGGAGGGATGGACCTGGTTGTGGTCCAGAGCTAAATGAACTGAAGTAGTGGGGGTATCGGTATGCAGGCTTCGGGCTCAGCTTCGTCCCTAACGTCCATGCGTATCCATTCCCTGACTCCTGGCGCTAACGAAGTTTGGTTCCTGTTGGAGTTGTGCCTCATTTTCGCTTCCCTCAGCGTTTGAGAAGGTGAGAGTCCCCACTGAGGCTTTTGCAGTGGCAGTACTATTTGTGAAGCGCGCTCTGCTGCAGGTTCTCTGGTCTTTCATACAGTGTATCTTATCAGCTTTTCCACAGACCAGAGTGTTTGCCTCTACTCTCACCTGCCTTACAGCTATGAGTATCACAGGAGGTAATTCCTGCTGAGACAACTCTGCCTTTGGTGACATTGTCTAGCAGGTGACAAAGGAGTTAGGGGTGGAGACGTGGTGAGTGGCTGCCCGAGCCTCTGTTCTGCAGGAACCTGTGCCAAACCCAGCAATGCCGATGATGCAGATAGAGCAGGATCTGTGCTGAATTTGTTCTTTCTGGACAGAGGAATTCTGTGTGTTCGTAGGAAAAATATTTCTCTACCAACAGTGTCGTGAGCGGCTTGGATCGTCTTGCCTTGAAAATAAAGCGACTGTCTTCCTCTGCCTTTAAGCAGCGTCTCTTCCCAGATCGTGGTGAAACCACGCAGGGTTCCATCACCTAGGCATCAAGTGCTAGAGAGCGCAGAGCAAGGTGCCCCTGTTCCCCAGGCACCCTGGCTGAAATGGGCCGGGCAGAGGGGCAGCCTGCAAAGCTCCACCTGTGCTGGAGTCAGATCAGCTACTGTATGAGCCCAGTTAAACCAGGGGAGAGCAATCCGAGTCATTGGGAATTTGATTTGCAATTACTGCTCTACCTTAATTAGTATACGTTTTTCTCACGGTGAGGCTGGAAACTCGGCTAAGAGACAGCGCTAGATCTTCCCTGTGCTGCCCTCCTGGTTAATTAAAAGATGTTCTCCCCTATAGCTTCTAGCACAAATCCCATTTACCAGGCTTTCTCATGGGCAAAGAAAGGCTGAAATTCAAGCTATAAGGCTAAATAGATCCACATTGTGCTGGGGAATAAAACCCCACCCCACATCACAATTCAGTTAGCTGCTTAAAAAGCTGCCTTGCTTATTGCCATTGTTATAAAACCTAATAAATCATGAACTTACTTTCTCAGGGTCCTAGAAGCTGTCCTGCGGGTGGAGAGCTTTAGATAGCAGATGAAATCGGGATGTTGGTTCGGCACTCGTTCAAATCAGTGGGCACAAGTCGACACCCCTGCCGAGAGTCCCCCAGCCCTAAGCGGTGTGTCTTGCACCGGAGGGATTTGTGCAGGCTGGGGGTTTCTGGTGGGAAGGAAGGCTTGTGAAGCCTCCGAAGCATTTAAGGATCTTGCAGGGCTCTGCTGCTTTGTGTCTTACATCTTCTGTTGCTGAAGAGGCTTTGCTTTGCAGTCACCCAGATCCCATGATACTTCTCAAATTTGAACACAGGCACTCTGTACAGTATTCTGCCTTATATTTTACAAAGATATTCCTCAGCTTTTTAGTATCAATAAGTCTGGTAACCCTCAGGATTGAAGCTAGAGTACAAAAGATTGTTGTCCTGTTTCTCTATCGGACTCCGTGTGTCCATTGTAATTCCCAGTTCCCCGTGACTGAGGAGCTAGTACTTAGCCACCATACAGGTGCACACACCTAAACAAATTGTGGGTGTAATTCCATCCAAATCTGTGTTTATGTTGGAGATGATATTTTGATAAAAAGCTGATGGAATAAAACCGAAAAGTATGTATGACACTAGGATAATTCTCAAAGTCCCTACTATAAAAATCTCATTCTTCATGAAAACTAGTAGTTCCCTAAGAATCCTGTTGATATAATCTGTTAGATTCTGCAGGCAATGAGTTTGACCTAATGTCCATGTTTTGCCTATAGAAAACAAGCTGTATGAAACTACAGCTCAACCTGCCTTTACCTAGCAGTAAAACACGATTGTCAGAGCGGGTTTCTACAGGAGACAGCGTGGTGCGGTGGATGGGACGCCGGCATGGCCGTCAGAAAGAGCGGGAGCTCTTCCCGGCTCTGCCATTGACCTGTTGGGTGGCTGGGGCAAGTCTTTTAATCTATTCCTCTTCGCTTTCATCTATTTAGAGCGCAAGGGCTTTGAGGATGAAACGGGCTGTGTGTGCACGTACAGTGCTGAGCACAACAGCGTCCTGCTCCACGCTGGGAGCAATGTACTAAGCCCCACTGTAACAGAAATGAACCCAGAATGAATTCACGCAGCTCCCGTTCTGTCAGCGGAGCCGCACCAGCTGACACCAGCCGAGCACCTGGTCCTAAATTTAGCTTAAGACCTGACACGCTCTTCCAGACAAACTGGGACAACCCTGTTCCTGGGTGAGCAGACAGGAGCAGTTCTGAGAGATAACATATTCCAGTTCTTCCTCATTACAATTCTCCTCATGCAAGATTATCTTTGATTTTTTCCATAGCTCCTCCACAATGGCAGCCAGAGGCTTTGTTTAAAATACATCCGTCATTATCACTTGTAATGTATTATTATTATAACTTATTCATTCATATAGCTTTTTCCAACAACAACCTAGGAATCAAAGTATTTTACACTTTGCAGTCTGAAAGCAATCTGAAAGAAGAAATTGTGATGGGGTGGGGGGGGAGGAAGAGAGGTTAAAAATACCTAAGTAAATCTGTGAAACTGATCTGATGTTCACTGTAAAAACTCCAGGTCTACGTAGAAAGCTAAAGAACGGTGAGGAGCTGTGGGTAGCTGAGAAGGAAACTATTATTGTGTGTAACATTAGATGAAAGAGAGTTTAGAAGATACTTTGCCTCATCTCTACCTTGAAGGATGTTCTCCGGGTAGCTTTGTGATACTCATTATCTCTTCTCTAGAACAGGAACCCAGATCTTGCTTCGGCATATGGACATCTGGGAGCTAAGGTATAGATTTAGCTAGACATAATTAATAAGGATCAAGGCTGATGCCTTAGCAGAATGCCAGTGATGCTAACATTTGAAGTTCTCCAGGTGTGTGCTTTTCTCTGCAGCTGTCTAAAGAAACCCCAAAACAAAATAAAAAAATCCCACAATGCCAAAACAGAAACAGAGAGAGACAAATGAAAAAAAAGAAGGGATTTTGAATGGGGTGAGGTCAGTGTAAACAGCTATTAAAGTGGGAAAGTGAAACCCTAATAATGCCCTGGTCCCTTCTCAAAAAGTGAAACTCTGTCTTGCATCTGCATCACTCCAGACAAAGACAGCAAGAGACCCAGAAAGAGATTGTCATGACATCTGGATTTTAGATCTATCTAGACTAGAGAACCCTGAAGCCTTCAATAATTAATTGTTTTCTTCTCTTAATTTCCTTCCTGCTACGATCATGCACAGTGCCGTGTATTTCGTGCTCAAGGGTTTGCTGAAGGTGATTTTGTTTGTGCAGCTTTTAGATGCAGCCTCCTCCCTTTTTAATTTTAATGCAGTATTTTGAGGATGTCTCCTGAAAACCTTGATGGCTGCTCTGTGGGGTATCAGGAAGGCATGAAAAGATATGACTAAGGTAGATTATGATATCATTCTGCTTAAGTGCAAATGCATTTTATAAAATGCTTTGGCTTCCTGCCAAGAGGAAGTGGCAGGTCATCTTTAGCAATTTTATTAATGCATCTTTTCTGCATTGTTCTATGCATGCCCATTATTTTCTAGATACAGGCAAGGACCAGCATTATTTTTCTAAATCTTTCCTGTCTTCTCTTAAAGAACCTTGTAGGGATTTTGAAAATTGTATCCCAGATCCAGATGATCTTTCTCCATTATGAAATATCTGAAATCCTTATTAAAGTATCTGCCCATTGGTTATTTTATATCATCATTTCCATAGTTCAACTTCAGCCTGCGAGATTCAAGTACAACAGCCACCCTCTTGGCATGTATTAACAAGACTATTGCCTGTCTAGGAGTTCACTTAGATGTCTTTTGAAAGCTGGCATGTATGTAACTAGAAAATAAGGCAGAGAGTCACAGTGGCCAAGAATTTCCTGGATGCCTTCCGAAGAAATGTTCCTGACAGCCGAGAACCAGTGTCTCTGTCGCCACCACCTCGCTGAGGCATTGCCGTCCCTTAGGGTAACCACCCAAGTAAACGGGAATGGCTGGCCTATAAGGTCTGTCTCTTTGGATACTCATATGCTCACAAGGGTTTTATCCTTCTTTTCTGTCCTGACTTCTTCCACCACGAGTTCGGTGCATTTTCTGGAGGGAGGGGAGGCAGTTTGTCCTACATGAGTTGGTATGCAAGGTCTATAAAACCTGGTGTCCATCTGTCCAGCATTGCAGAATGTGTCCTTATGTTCTGAAGGCCACGTGATGTTTTTGCCACAGGAACAGACGTAGGGCTAATTACGGTATCAGAGAAATGCTAAGAGACTAGTCAAACACATAATATTCAATTCATTTAATATTCCTGATGAATAGGCAAATTACTCTAATCACATTAGTTATTCTATTCATTTATTAGCTAAGAGTGATTAGTAGTGAATAGCTGTAAGAGGATCTTCCAGGTGCAAAAATTAGGCATCTATAGTTTCATGATATTTATTTTCAGCTGAAGATAATTGTCTCTTTAGTTCATCTCAGACATACATATACACTGACACACAGATACACTCTCTTTTGTCCATGCATGGTGAAAAAAGGTAGAAGAAAACAGGGCTGGCACGCAGGTGTGGAGAGATAAGGACAATTCACCGCAGAATTTAACAGGATTTATTTTAAAACAGTTGGGAAGAGATTTCTCAAAGATTATGCCAAGTGAATGCAAAGGGATTTGGGTCTCTGGTTCCCACAGAGCGCACCGATAATGCCATTTTAAGCACTGGGCTCTACTGCATTCATGCTTGATTTGATTACACTAGCGAGTTGTAGCTTGGCTTTATCCGTAGCACAAATATGACACAGGTCCCTTGCGTGACAGCGGCGCTGCCGTGCTGCTCCATTTTCACCGATCCTCACTAGTGGCCAGATACGCTTTGGCATTGTTCCTCATGAGCTAAATGCATATGCTGCCTGTGTGCAGAATTATGGTGGCTAATTGACAAATCATACGCAAGTCTGAAACTTCTCCTTTGTTAGCAACTGTATCAGTGTGCACAGATGACTCCAGTACGTGAGGAAGAGCAACTAAACTGGCTGGAAGTCTGCCTGAAGCAACCTAATTTATAGAAGTCCAACAAATATTCATCAGAAAAATCCATCGGGTACTCACCCAGCTCTTCCTGGGATGGACAGTTAAGCACTAACAAACACATCCAGCAGGGGACAGGAAAGAGGACAGCTGAAAAAAGCAGTGGTATTGGCTGCGGGTAGTGTGAGAGACAGGTAACAGGGAATTTCTGCATAATTAAACTTTGGCTCTCATACTGGCGTCGTTGCCTTGGGACTCACCTTTCAGTTCATACCTTGTGGCCTCATGGATTTCACTAGGGCTCTGCACCAGTTTGTCTCCAGGCATTAAAATGCAAGATCTGAGTTTGGATTGCAAGCAAGGCATTTCACTTATTTCACCAAGTAGAAATCAATGGGCAATAGTATTTGGACAGTAAACTGGCAATAGTATTTACTTCTATATTGCACGTAGTGTTACCAGGTTGCATTAATTCAATGTTCTCATGCACTTTCAGGATGTTATGTTAAGCAAAGGCTGAGCTGTCATTACATTTTTATGAAGTCAATGCAGTTTCTAACAGCTTAGAAAAAAGAATTTAAAAAAATTGATCAAATCTCTCGTTTTTCTAAGAGAATCTGTTCCTCTGGATTTCCCTGAGCTGTCAGCTTTCATTGATATGAGCTGATTGATGCTGTTTGCCACATTAAGAAATGTCGGATGCTAATCTCTTTTAATCCCATTCTCTGTTTTTAATATAATACTCTTGAAGGGAACTGAAGGTTATTACTTATTTTAAATAGCTTAAATATTTGTGTCAAAACATTGTCCTGAAAGGTTCCAATCCAGCCTTTGCCACAAGGTTGGGGAAAAAAAAAAAAAGAAAACCCCTGAACCACCAATGTTGAGACCATTTGGAATGATCTAATCCATGGTTCAAATCCCTTTGTTCTCCTGTTCCCTTGCAGTGTTGGAGAGTTTGAGCTGAATGCTATTTATTAGATAGAGGGTGTGCTGGCTGCTCAGTCTCATTTCAAAGATTTTCTTCTGTAGGCTGTTTTGGGAGGCTGCGCTTTTCAAGCTCACAATTTGCTCCCACTTTGGATGAGAACTGCCATATCGCAAGTCATTTTCTATGGCGAGGACTAAGAATCCATCACCGCACTGCGGGAAAACCTCCGTTATGTTAAACTGGTACCTTTGTTTCTGGGGGAGAAAGCTGTGGTTTTCCAGGACTTGCAAACCAGTATTTGGGGGGATTGGAAAAAAAAGTCCTCTGGTAATGAGAGTTGTACATTATTTTAGAGGAATCATTTATCTCTATGCCAGTTGTTTAGCCGGGTTTGCCAAGCTTGAAAATTTAGATTTATTGGTGCCAGAAATAGGAATGGAAGCATTTAATGGGCTTGTGCTCTATGGAGGTGCTGAGGAAAAGCAAAGGAAAGTCAGGAGGTGGGTGCAAGGGTGGCTGGAATTGTGCATCGAAGACTCTAATTTTTTATGTATTTTTTTTTTAAAGAAGAAATTCTGATTTCTGAAAGAAAAGATGATTTTTAGGAATTTGCAAAATGTAAGCTGCTGGATATGCTATAGGCAAAACTAGTCAGAATTCCACCATTTCATCAGGGAATTGGTGTCATGACATTAAATTCCTGACAGAACATGGCATTTGAACTTTAAAGTCGCACCTTTCCCCATCTGACCTATATTGTAGCAGTGTGCTGTGGCCAGTCGGCCTGAATTGCGACCGTTCAAACCCTGCCATTTAGAAAGAAGAGTTCTGACTTTTCTCTAGTCACTGGGTAGCGTGTACTGCCTCCATTTTTGCTGCAGTGCACCCAGGGAATAAACAGAGCTCTTCTGCTGAGGAACTGGCCCTGTGCAGGAGCTGGAATGCCGCATCCCCTCGTTCAGCGAGTGGGGAAGGGCTGGGGGACCCCACCGCTGGCACAAGTGACAGCCCTCCTCCTGCGCACCACGGTGGAGGTGGGGACCTAACGTCAGCGGGGGGCTTTTTTAGCAGGAAAGGGACACAGACCCTACCCGCATGTGCATGAGGGCCAGGGGCTGTGTGCGAGCATAATCCCAACAACCGGTGCCTTTGTCAGGGCTCAGTTTGTTTTACCAGCCATAGTAAACCCTCACCTGCAGAACCACTCTGCAGCCCAGCGCAGGGGGCGTTTTCTCCTCCCTGGCTGTTGCCAGGCCAGGCGCGCCTCTGTTTCCGAAGCTGCTGGGCTCAAGATGGCCCCCACGGCATATGCACATTTGCTTGCGCTTGTGTTTCACTAGTGATGCTGTTGTTTACACTACATGCTAAAACAGGGCTTGCACTGGCTTCGCAGGAGCAGATGTGAAGCATAATCTTGGACGCTTTCCCAGCCCTCGCTCGGAGCGTCCAAGTGCTCAGTATTTCCTGCACGAAGCAAGTCTAGTCTGACACAATGCCAGCTGCACTAAATGTGCTCTCGGAGTGAATGCTCAGTGTCTGGGTGGCTGATTGCGCTCATACAAAACCAGCGTTTTCAGTCGGTCCCATTTCTAGCTCATTTGCTTCCCGCGCAGCCGAACCTTAAGCGTCGTGGTGCTACTTCTGCCGCCTCGGCAAATGTCGGTGTTGCTCCCGTGTGGAGTATCTCCAAGTGGGATCATGATGTAGGAGGCAGCGGCGGTGGAAACGCGTCCGTTGTGCCCGACGCCTTCCTCGCGCACCTGCTGCTGCTGCCCGTACCAAAGCAGCTGCCACCGCTTTCCCCGGACCGGCGGCGGTCCAGCACGAGCCCTCGGGTTGCGCCCGACTCTGGCTTTCCAGGGCAAGCTGCCCTCACGGAGGCACGAACCCTGGTCCAAAGAAAGGGGTTTTCTCCCTGCCCGGTCACCTGCGTTTGATTACGCCTTCAGAGCTAGAGCTAACAAATACACGTGCTTTTATGGTTTGCGTGGATCAGGCAAAGCGGTGAACATTCAGTTCCTTCCTGCCAAGTTTTTCTCTCGCTGTAGTACATGGTCCACTTAAGAGCTACAATCTGGTTGCTTCATTTGCTTTCAAATTCGGTTCCCATTTGTTCCTCCAAGACATTTGGGTAAGTGGCAGCATCTGTCTTATGTTTCTGTTATTCACACTGAATTTCCAAATGGACATTTCAAATGGGTGCAAGATGCTACTCCGGCTTGTAAATCAGACTTCTCCAGGCTGTGCTTGACTTACTAGACGTTAAGCAGGCTCGGGTTTGGTGCGGGGCTAGACGGAGGACCTCCGGAGCAGCACGGGGCGGGGGGGCTCTGTAAGGAGCGCTTCCTCTGCCGAACGCCTGCGGGCACCGCTGCGGGGAGGGCCCCGCCTCGGCGGTAGAGTCGCGCCCCGATGGCGGCGCCCCGCGGAGGGCTGGGGCCGCGCCGTGCGTCTCTGTGCGGGCCGCAGGCTCGTCTGTCCGCCCG
>Ga0065711_1045025_pt1 | contig 13737 bp, 11 predicted proteins | sample Hoacrofraction12_FD_59098 | JGI IMG/M metagenome (GOLD analysis project Ga0065711, IMG submission 59098) | Hoatzin crop microbial communities from Cojedes, Venezuela - Epithelial fraction 12 v2 (version 2) | ecosystem: Host-associated > Birds > Digestive system > Esophagus > Crop | place... | reverse complement strand
GGCTGCCCAGGGAGTTTGTGGAGTCTCCTTCTCTGGAGATATTCAAGACCCGCCTGGACAAGGTCCTGTGCAGCCTACTGTAGGTGACCCTGCTTCGGCAGGGGGGTTGGACTGGGTGACCCACAGAGGTCCCTTCCAACCTCTACCATTCTGTGAAGAAACAAATTCCCAAGTGGCAGTGAGGTCACGCACCCTCCAAGCCACCCTGTATACTTCAGTATACCTCACTGCAGCACAAAATTGCGTCTGTGGAAGCTACCAGGAGACTCCCTTTCCTCCCTCAGAAGGGCAGCGATCACAAAACCCAAGATGTTCTCCCTTTATCCTGAACAAGGAAAGGCAGCTCCATCTCCAGGGTGCTGAAACTAATACCCCAAAAGCAAACGATTTGTTAATGTAACGTTTTCCCCACCTGTACTGGGCGGGTGGTTGTTTTGTTGTTTGTTGAGGGTTTTTTTAAACAAAATCTGGCCATTCCAGAGATGTGGTGCATTCATTTATCTAGGAAAACGATTTTGTGGACTAAGGTCCACATTTCTAAAGCATGAAGTAGCATGAAGAAAAAGCACCTTGTGATTCTTCACAGTATGCTTCAAGAAAACTACTGGGCAATATTAACACCACATTTTTTCCGACAGTAGTTATCCCATCTAGAAAGAAATCAATCTATCGTGACTCAGCAATAATGTCGTGACAGCTCCCTCTGAACACTGAGGCTAGAAAAGTCCGAGATCACTTAGTACATTTTATGTTAAAATCCTGGCTGGGAATACCTAGGAAATGTTTTTTAGGGAATTAATTTTTTGGAACTGCCACAGGCAGCAGTTGCCCCCTGGATGTACCAGACACGCGTTCCTGCAGTAGCTTGTCCACAGGAGCGGCGTACGCACACGCTCCACCTTCTGTGCTTATTTTTAAATGAAAGTCGTTAAGGTAAGTAATGGTACCTGTGGGCAGGGGGCCTGCAGAGGGGATTCCTGCGGAAGAGCTGACTGCTACGCCACCCTGACTTCATCACCAGTTCCACTCCTCTCCTGTTCCCTTTCCGCAACACTGTGGCCCACGAACACTTCCAGCAGCTCAAGGTAAAACATTTATTCCTCTAATAGGAGGGAAATGGCCTAACTACGCTTCTGAATCACATTTCACACTTTTTTCTGTTGTAAGGAAAGAAGAAAAGAGCTCAAGCTGAAAATCCCAAGCACCTCAAATAAAGACGAGCTCATGAGATTTCAGATCTCAGGCAAAGAACTGAGCAATAGCACAAAAAACCCGCAAGACGCCTATTCACTGCTTCTGTGCAGCACTCTGTTGTTCAAGGTAAGTCACTGTGTCAATGTAATTTAGAAATACCATCTGCTGGGGCAGGTAGGGCATTTGAAAAGAACACTGAATTCTCTCTTTCGGTACATCTGTCATTTTGGTGATCATCTGCAGACGCTCAGGGAGTTCTTTATCACTCGGTAATGCTGTTGTACTAGAATACCTCCAATCACAGGGACTCGGACAAATAGTTGCTCAGTGAGCAGCACAGATTTGATCCCAATCTGGAGTGACCCGGCTCTCTTGCTGGAACACCAGGGGAGGGAAGAGATGTATAGTAAATGTCGTATGGGTGTTCAAACAAGAGCTACGTTTTTTGAAACTTCCAGCACGGCACAGGTAGTTTCCAGAACTAAGCCTCTTCATAACGCCCGCTTTAGATTACCCATTTTAATTGTGAACTGACTTTCCCTTCAACCCAACCAAACAACGTGGATAGCAGGACGCCCGACGTTCAGTTCAGCAGCCGCCGTTACAGAAACACCACAGACCAAAGCGACTGGCACGCAACAGGCACGAAGTCACCCCGCAGCCGGAGACTTACTCAGCCCCTTCCAGCCCGGCTGGACATCGGGGGTGATGCTGTCGAGCTCTCGCTGAAACTCTTCTCTCGCTGTAGCCACAAGCTCGTGGTACTGAGCCACTATCTTGGCCTCGGATTGCGCTGCCTGAACCTGTAACAAACGAAAAGTGAGGGCCGTTTATTTTTCGAGGTAAATACTGAAAACAGAGGCGTACATAATTTAAAGCCAGGTCCTGGCAGATGTCGTTACCTTCCAGCCCAAACTCACTTGAGGGAGAAAAAAACCCCACCCTGTGGTATCAGGCCTTTTGTATACAGAGGAACTACCACAAATCCATTTCTCCTCACACGCACCCTGTAACTACATAGCCAGTCTGTAGCCCAGACAGGACCAAAAGAGTATCTTAATTCAGTTTAAAGATCTCAAGCTCTTTTTCTCTGCTTTCAGCTCCCATACAGGCCTCGTAAGCCAGTCCTGTGCTGGCTGCCCCCCGCAGTGAGCTCTGATATTCCCACTATTAGGCTAAATTCACTCCAAACGCACCTGATGACTGTGCTGCAAAGGAGATCAATCTCACCTTTACATTTCTCCCCCAGTCTTCTGAGCTGTAGTGATTTACCCACCAAGCCATTAGCACAGTTTGCTCCTGCTCCTCCCTAATCTCGTGCTAAATTCCTCTCGGCCTCAGGTGGAAAGAATTACAATCTGCCTCCAGAAGGGACAGGCACCAGCCAAGCTGGCTGGAGACTCTTTCAGGACAGAGCTCAAGGTCATCTGGCAGAGGTCTTGTTCACTGGCATATAATCAGCTCAAAGCCCGAGCATAGCTAAGAGAGACCAGAATTCGTACTTTAAAAATGCTTCACCTACGACAGAGGATTTGGGAAGGGGAAGCCTGCGCAAGCTGCCAAGTAGTCCTTACTCCAGTGGCAACTGAAGAACGAGTCTGTGGAAGCGTTACCTTTTTCACGACGTTGTCCAAGTCAACTATCATATGGTGAAGATTTTCTTCTGCAGCGATGATGTGAGATTTGGCTCCTGCGATCTGAGACTTCTTGGCATCCTCGATTACACCTTTCATCTTCTCCAGCTCTTCTCTGAAAAGAGAAGCAGCTGCTAATCATAATGCAGACAGAAAAATTTACTTTATGCTGTCTGTATTCATAGGAAGAGCTACTGGATAACTCTACTGGCGTCCCCATCTACCAGCTCTATGGCTAAGACGCTGCGATTAAAGATTTTTCTTTCCACAGCCTGAAGCCCAAAGACGCCAGCGTGCCCATTCCATGTAAAATGAGAATTATTTATAGTGCAATTAGTACTCGAGACAGAGCTGGAGAAGGCAGATAAAGGAAAGTTCACTGAAAGGAGTGAGTATTAGTAAAACTAGGTATTGGAAGGCAGACATTTCCATCACGTAACAGAGTATCACGGAAACGTTTTTAATATAGATGGCTTACTCTTGCAGAAGCGTTTTGGACATGGGTGACTGGTGGAGATAAATAAGGATGGGAGAAAATTTACAGAGCTCTTTAAAGATAGATATTTATTTTTTTTTTGTAACTAGGAAAGAACCGCTTTCCTCTAGCTTAATTGGAAATCAAGGAGACGGTGAAAGAGCATTCCTTTTCCAAATCCGTTCAAACACCTCACTGGAATAAGGAACAAGCTTTAAAATTAATAAGTAAATAAAAGCGAACGCATCCAGTAGAGCAACAGAGAATGAAAGCTAGCACATCTGGCGTTTGGGTCAGCCTTGTTTTACTCTTTGAAACGTTGGTTACACCTCCTAACTATTTTTAGGCAGCACAGCAACTTCAAAGAGAAGTTTGTAACTTAAATAGCAACCGTGCAACATCAAGGATGATGTTGCCCCCTCAGCCCCAGAAGCATCAAAGGGTTTCCAAATTTATTCCTATCCTCATTACAAGGGCAACTTGGAGATATTTGTCTGTCATCTTATTTTTGCTGCTATAATCCCTACACAGTGAGCCTGCACACCAGACTCGATGCACATCAACTCGGTTCACACAGAACCTTGGGCTACGACCAGCGCTCCAGTTCAGAATTCAAGTTTTTCTTAGACACATGCTTAGTAAAAATCTAACCTTAAAAGCAGCTCTGCTGACAGATGGAACTGCCAAAGGACGCTGTCAGGTTTCACTTTTCAGTACAACTGAGAGCAGCCAGTGACGTTACTGACTCAATGCGCAGAGTGTGCAGTCACGCAGTCCTTACAATAGGTTTAGTATTGACAAAATTACCAAAAATAATACAAAAAGGATTATGGATTATTTTTTTAACTTGAACCTACCAACACTATATGTAAGCAATAAGGAGATAAACAAGTTTTTAAAAAGGACTGTTTCCGACTCTTTCGTACAGTGAGGACCCTGTGCACACACACCTCAGATCTACGTTTTGCAAATTAAAATATAGAATCACAGGCTGGAAAAGCCCTCTAAGATCATGAAGTCCAACCATCAACCCATCACCACCATGCCTGCTAAACCATGTCCCAAAGTGCCACATCTACACGTTTTCTGAACACTTCCAGGGATGGGGACTCCACCACCTCCCTGGGCAGCCTGCTCCAATGCCTGACCACTCTTTCAGGAAAGAAATTTTTCCTAATATCCAATCGAAACCTCCCCTGACGCAGCTTGAGGCTGTTGCCTCTCATCCTATCACTAGTTACTTGGGAGAAGAGACCAACACCTGCCTCACTACAGCCTCCTTTCAGGTAGTTGTAGAGAGCAAGAAGGTCCCCCCTCAGCCTCCTCTTCTCCAGACTGAACCACCCCAGTTCCCTCAGCTGCTCCTCGTAAGACTTGTGCTCTAGGCCCTTCACCAGCCTCGTTGCCCTTCTCTGGACACGCTCCAGCACCTCAGTGTCCTTATTATAGTGAGGGGCCCAAAACTGAACACAGCACTCGAGGTGCGGCCTCACCAGTGCCGAGTACAGGGGCACGATCCCCTCCCTGCTCCTGCTGGCCACACCATTGCTGATCCAAGCCAGGATGCTGTTGGCCTTCTTGGCCACCTGGGCACACTGCTGGCTCATGTTCAGCTGGCTGTCAACCAACAACACCAGGTCCATTTCCGCCAGGCAGCTTTCCAGCCGCTCCTCCCCAACCCTGTAGCCTTGCACGGGGTTGTTGTGACCCAAGGGCAGGACCTGGCACTTGGCCTTGTAGAACCTCATACAGCTGGCCTTGGCCCATCGATCCAGCCTGCCCTGATCCCTCTGCAGAGCCGTCCTACCCTCAAGCAGATCAACACTCCCGCCCAGCTTGATTTCATCTGCAAACTGACTGAGGGAGCACTCGATCCCCTCATCCAGATCATTGATAAAGATGTTAAACAAGACTGCTAATGTTCATTAGCGTATGCGACTTTTTTTGCTGTGGCACCAAGGTGTCAGGTTCATGTGAACACAGGTGACTGCAGGCTTTCTAGCAACTCATCGCGCGTCTGCCAGCCTCGCACGGGTGCTGGTAACTCACTGCTGGGCAAGCCTGGCAAACTGGCAGCTTACTTGGCTTTCAGAAGGGCATCAGCGGCTTCATCCACCGCTCTCCTCCGATCCTTCAGCGCTTCCTCCAGAGTGCGCCACTGCGATGATTTCTTCTCCCCGGCAGCCTATGGAGCACAGATGCCTAATTAGGGCCACCACAATCATGAAATAAGGGAGTCATCAAAAGAAGAAAAGAAAAAAGCAAGCCCACAGAGATTCAGAAGCTGCCACATTCATTTCACTCACATTGAGTAATATTTTTGTGTTTTACCAACAGCACAGCTGGAAGCTTTGCAAATTATTTTTCCCTTCCAATGCTGCTTCTTGTTTGATTCTTAATATTTTGTTCCACCTGAGAACAGCCACTTGTCCATGCAGAAGGGCTTGTGTGAGGATCGCTGTACGGTGCCACAACATTTTGGGGGGAAATCTCTACGTGTATTAAAGTACCATAATACTTTTAAAGTTGCTTAATTTTAAAGTAAGCTTAATACTTAAGCTTAAAAGCAAACTCTTAAGATACTTTTTCTAACTACTACATTAAATCTCAAGTGCTTGTTTATTTGCCCGTATGCCCCTGTTCGTTTGATTTAACCACTAAATTACAGCCTCTGCTCCAGAACTGAAGAGGAAGCAGCGGTGCCACAGAGCCCCCAGCATCAGCATGCCAGGACCGCAAGCTGGTATCGCTCGTGCATCCCCTACTCATTTCCAGACAAGAAACCAACAACCCAGCAACAAGATTTTGGCAAAGGGAATTGTTCAATGGAATTATCAGGGTGGACAGCATGATACCCTAACTAGAACTAGGTAAAAGATGGGCCTGGGAATTAAAATACAATGAATTAAAATACAACATGAAGACTGCCAGTGTAGAAACTTGAACTTTTCTTTTTGCAAAAGGGAAATAAAGGAGTTGGGGAAACCAAAAAAACCCTAAATTCCAAAGCAAACCCACTGTATTATTGAACTACACCACATTTCACAAGTGGAAAGATTAGTTAAAACTGTGATAATAGTAAACACATTGCAAGAAAAGCTTCCAGCTTTAATCATGAACAGTTTTGCTGAACACAATGCAAAAAAAAGCTGTCCCCGTTTGCCCAGTTCACCTCAGAATCGTCCATGGCCTCCTTCAGTATTTGCGAATGGGCGTTCACTGCCTGCACAGCAGACTCCTGGGCAGTGATCGCCTGAAGGGTTACACGAGCTGTTGTGCTTAGGGCTCCTTCTAGAGTTGCTGCAAGGGCTGGGAAAAAAATGAATTAACTGAATTAAATGATGAAAAAAGAGCCTCAGAATTAGTAAAATGACACTTTCTATCCTCCACATCTCCTTGTGTTATTTGCTTTGACCCAGAAGAGTTATTCAGCTCGGGAAGTGCTTGCAGCCTACAGAAGAGGAAAGGCTGGCAGAACACGCTCCTCTGTATTGCCAGGAGCGCTGCGGTGCAAGTCTGTGCTTACGGCAATAAAGCTACTTGGTGGAAGGCCTTTACCACGCGCCTGCAGGGGGGTGCATTTAAACCAAGAGGTATTTTCCATCTTCGTTTGTTACGATGGTTCTGCAGAGGAAACAAGCCCATTTTCTTATCTTCTACAAGGAAGATATAAGCCAAAAGCCAAGTTACTCTTCCTAGCCAAGAAGGTGGTGGACTCTTCTATTCTTATTAGTACAGAAGCACCGATGAGCTATTAATTATTCAGGCAGGAAAGAACCAGAACGGTTAATCAGAGTGAGCAACATCTGCCTCTCTGGAGTCAGACACTCATTTCTAAGTAGTAGGGTAAGTAAACCCACCTGTCTAGTAAATACTCCTCTTGAGTTTTTTCAGTGTAATGTTTCACGTTCTTCACTTGCAAAGAAGTCCTTGTATGAAGCAGACCACTAAAGCCAACCAAGCCTTTTGTTGCTGTTCATGTTGGCCTCCCACACCACACCAAGTTCTGAGCAGAAGCACGCAGCAGGAGCCCACAACCAGCACGTCTACTCCGAGCCCATTACGTCCAGGCTTGTACATCCTTCTCACCCCCTGCGTGCGGCAGCAGCCCGAGGCTCGGACGTTGGCTGAGGACCAGCGTGCTCAGAGGAAAGCCCGAGTGTGGCCGACCCATCTGCCAAGACGCTGCTTCCCGTGCCCAGACAGGGCACAGTGTGCCAGGCCTCTGCCACCACCCGCCCTTCCCAAGCACAAAGGGAACAATAAAATAACGAGGCCGTAGCTCCTGCAGCAGGCTGACGCATGTCCAGCACGTGGCCTCAGTACTGTTAAACTCCCTTTCAAGCCTGTTCTCACTGGCTACACCCGTGTTAACTGTACACTTTCGCTCACTTTGAACACAGGTTCTGTTCGGCGCCCCTGCAGTCAGTGCCTCCAGCCTACCCACCCGCAAAGACTCCTTCCCTCACTGCAGAAGGTCTGCGGAGCCACTGCAGTCGGCCGTCCTTGCGCTGCCCCAAGTCCAAAGTCATCCTTCACCACCCAGCCGTTTCTCCAAGGGGCTGGTCTCCTTCTCGTCCTCATCAACACCAGCCAGAGGACGATATGGAAGCTTTCTGACACTGCCAGCAATCTGCAGCTTGGGTTTGCTGTCAGCAGGTAAGTATCAAGGTAGCCTGGCTACAGATGGCCCAGAGATGCTACACAGCAAAATGCCATCTACCAAAATAAATTTCTCTACTTTTCTGGCTTCCCTTGAGGAAAACCAGGAAAAGACCCAACACTCCCAACTTAAACAATTATGCTGCAGCCAAACCAAGACCAAACAACAGCCCAGAAGTATTTAAAATGTAACAAACCAAGTGGAGGGCAAGGGGCAAGCAAAGATCATTGTTTTGAGCAAGACACAGAAGGAGGACGTGAGTTTTGGGACACAGGAAAAGCCAGACCACCTCCCAGTAATACAGCTGGATTATGTCCGAATCAGAACCCAAATAAGGAACTGTCATAGTTCCCAACCCAGAACCTAGAGGCAACTCTTCACAGAGCCTGGATACGCTGTCCCTGAACCGCTGCCGAACAAGTCGAGGCAAGTCTGTAGACAAAGACCTGGGGATCCCAGAAGATGGCAACCTGAACACGAGCCAACAGCGTGCTTTGGCAGCGGTGAGTCCTGACTGTGAACAGGGCTGCATCAAACAGCGGCACATCCCACAGATCACACAAAGGAATGGTCTCCCTCTGCCTGGCACGTAGGAGACCACTGGAACACAGCGTCGTGTTTGAGAGCCTCAGCATGAGATAGATACAAACAAGCCGGGGAGAGAACAGCGCAGAGGCACTAAGATGGCGAGAGGATGGGAGCACGTCACGCAGATGAGAGGCTGAGGGATCTGAGCTGCTTCTAACCTAGAGAACAGAAGCTGAAACAATATCTTAAGTAACGCCTTCCACATCTAAAGGGGTGTTACGGAAAAGGCGGAAGCAGACTTCTCCGAGGTGCCCAGAGAAAGGGCAAGAGGCAACAGATCCAAATGCCAACAAGAGAAATTAATTGGAGGTATTGAGTTCTCCGTCGCAAGAAGCGCTGCCAAAGCTGCTCAGAGAAGTGGAACAATCTCCGTCCTTGGAGAGCTTCAAACCTCCAGTGGAGAAGGCCTTGAGCAACCTTCCTGTTGGAAGGACCACAATTTGTACTTTTAGAAAGTGGTCGAACCCTGGAACAGGCTTCCTAGAGAGGTGTCCATGCCCAAAGCCTGTCAGTGTTTAAGAGGCATTTGGACAATGCCCTTAACCACATGCTTTAATGCCATCAGCCTTGAAATGGTCAGGCAGTGGGACGAGACAGTCTGTGTAGGTCCCTCCCAACTGAAATAGTCTAGTCTGTCTGTTCTGACCTGCCCCAATTCTCCAAGCAGGGGGATGGACTAGAGGCCTTGGAGGGCCATTCCAACCCAAAATTTTCCATCGTTTTTTGACTATCACTTACTTCTCACCGGGTGGAAGAAGCTTCTACACCACTCATTCTGCCACCACAACACAGGGACAACAACAAAGAGGTGCGTAAGCACCTTAGAACTCTAAAGCCACCACAGTCCAACAATTTTTCTGTCACGTACAACACATACAGGAAAACTAACAGCACAGCCTTACCCGATATCTTCTCTTGCTCCTCTTTGTCTTGCTGGGCAAGCCGGGCCGCAACTTCTTCTGGTGACCGTTCTTTTACAGCATGGGAACCTTCATGTTCTTTACCTATTCAGAAGTAAAAAAGAGTTAAACTGTTTAAGTGGAGAGTCCAAACAGGCGTATGCATTTCTTGTAGGGAAGTAATTTTCTTTTCAAAACTGATTTTTACAGTCAATAGTACTTTATAAATCTGACTTCTGCATGAAGCCATGCTGTAATTACCTCAAGCATTTTTATATCCATAATTACAAAGGCCAGTCTCACATCATCTTAAAATTAAAGATAGTAGCATGGATACCTCCCATGCACCTGTAGATTTTATGTTGTCTACTTACAAAAATACACAAGATTCAGAAGTGAAAGGCAAAGCAAGTGAAAAACACTTATGGAGACAAGTTTAAATTTTAAGTGAATATCTGTTCTTACTTTGTTTCAGTTCTCCTTTGGCATGCTTAGAGAGTCCAGCCAAAATAACCAAAGATTAGTGAGAGGGCTATGGTGAATCACAACTGTACTCTACTCCCTAGCCCAAGGCTACTTCAAATGCCTAAAGAGCGAGCACTGACCTAAGCGGTTCTCTCAAGATCAACAGCAAGTCTGCATCTGAGCTGAGGAGAGAGCCCAGACCTCTCAGCCTCATGCTGCAACAAAAACCACCAGGTTACCTGCTAATAACGCTGATGCCAACTCCAAATAATGTATTTACTTATTGCTGGCGTACTTTTTATGAGATGTGTTCATACGTAAAGAAATTAATAGAATCTCAAGTGAAAGAGACTATCTATCATATAGAAGCTAGTGTTTCTCGTGTGGTTAAACAACAAATACAGTTCCTTCACTTGGTCCTGAGCAGACATGCTTTTCTGAACCTCAATCAGAAAGGCACAAAGAGCAGCGCAAACTGGACTGTACAAGTTCCAGTTCAGCACAAAGGCAGGCTTTCCTCTCGCCTTCACGCCTCTACCTGTCCCAGGTACGAATCTGACTGTGTTAAACATCTATTAACAGGTGATGGAAGCTGTTCCTTCTGCAAAAGGCACAAAGAATCGCGCCTTTAAAAACTGACACAGAAGTAAGAATTCATGCACTCGAAGCTAGAGGATTTTGTTTTTCTTCATCATGTTCAGATGATTTTTTTTCACCTTCTTCAGTCTGTATCGCCGGAGCTGGCACCGACACGGCTACACCCGTTGCGGAGATGATCTGTGCTGCAGCCTTGCCTGCTGTTAAATACAGTAACAAAACAAAACTAGTTAGCATACATGAGGTATAATGCAAGCATTGGGATCTCAGACTTAATTTTGTTCCTCTGTAGGAATATATTATTTGGACACTGATATCACTATTTCCAGAAAAAGACAGTTTCCTGGACAAACAGCAACCAGGTATTACTCACACATCCACACACGCGGCCATGAAAGAAAAAATGAAAAGGATGTCACAGCTGCTCCTCTCTAGGCCAGTTCCATTTGAGCTGGCTTTACAGCACCTCAGTAATTATCCAAAATTGAGCTCCTTCCGCTTGCATGAAAAAGAAGAGGTAAACAGCCTCAGAGTGCAGCAGCCAAAGTGCCCTCCCTGCTGAGTATCATATCTAAGCTGTGCAGGAGAGTCTTTGTTTGTGTTAGACTCCAAATATTCTCTAAGGTAAATACATTTTTTAAAAAAAAACAAAAAAAAAAGCTAAAGCCATTTTAGACAAATTTTCTCATGACTGAAAAGAAAATAACATTAATTCTAAGAAATTATAACATACTCATCTTCACCCACTCCTACTTTAATCTACCCTAGGACGTATAATGTAAGAGATCATTAAGTCTTTTGCTTCTCTCGACAGGACATTCTGTAAAGTTACCTTCTTTTTCCTCCGAAGGAGCAACAGCTTCTGGTTTGCTCGTCTGGGATTTGGTTGTGGGCTGCTTGGACTCTTTCATTACTTCTGCTACAGAGGAGATCTTCAGTGGACCTTGCTGTATCTTGAAAAAATCGAAAATAAGAAATAGTTTTCCAAACAGCCTGTGTCTCACTGATTCCATTGTAGCAAACAAGAACAACTCCATGTCCAGACAACCGTATTATAAATCTAAACTTCAAGGTACACATGAAAACAGTAACAAGGCCATATGACTTCTTGCCTTGATTTTTAATTCAGAAGGAATCTTCACAATTTTCACCTCTCCAAAACTGAAGGTATAGTAGTGGCAGTTTTCACTACAGAAATTTATTAAGGTATGCATAAAACCCAAATCATTTCATGTCCCAAACGCTTCTGAGCATTCTGAAAGACTACAGATAATGCAGAAGCTATCAAAACCACAAGTACATGAAGGTCTGGAACAATTCCAGAAAGCAGATTGCAAATGTTTCCCCTTGGACATTATTTAGCCCATACAGGTATACCTTAAATTAATTCAGTTGACACTTCCCCTCTTAATTTCATACCTCTTGAGCGCATATTCCTTTTCAAGTTGTAGTGGAGAATACACATAATTGTTTTAAAGAGATGTGACTGAGTAATTCACGCTATGTTTAAACAGAACAAACGTGATTTTATCCGGTTGTCACTGAACAGAAGCTGCTGCAGGCATGGAAGCAGCAGATCTGCGCGGCCTCACTGACTTCACTTCGAAAGGGTTCCGATGCTCGCGTTCATGGCAGGCGAACACTTACTCAAGCACAGAGGACTGTGAGGTTTCATATTAATCCTTTCATATCCATCATGCAAAGCCACAAGGTAAATATAAAAGCATTAGAGTTAGAGCCATGAGTGGGCAGATGGTAACTCCGCCATCTGACCAGTCTGTTTTGCAAAATTTCCCACTGCCTGGGAGGCATTTAGGGCTTGGGTGATGACAAGTGAATGTAGCTAAACACCAGAGGAGAGATGGTTTTGGTTGACTGATATTCTCCCATTCATTAAGAACAGCTTTCTTAAACGCCAATTTAAAATATTTTGGGTTTCCTGAAGGTCAAATGGCTTCTGAAAGCTCAGGAGAGCCACGGCCAGAGCAGCCTGCCGGCCCTCCGGGTCACTTGGGAAGCATTTGCTTTCAGATGCAGAAACAGAGAAACCTCCGGATCGCCTTTCCAGAGCTGTGCTGAGGGCAGTATCAGGTTTTCCTTTCCGCAGGGTCAGGCCACTAAGATTTCAAAGTGCGACGCTTATGTCTGGCTCGGTACCATTCCAGCTTTATTCTCAGTCCTCTTTAGAAGTAGTTCAGCTCAGAATAACAGTTTTCTAATCCTGCTACATAGCTAATTACACTAAGTCTTTAGTAGACTAGTTAAATTCTAGCACGTCACCTACCTCTCCCCCCAATTTACTTCCGAGTAGAAGCAGAGCAGCTATTCCTACTAGATCCTACTAGATTATTTTACCATTAATAAAACCAGCAGTTTTATAACCCACAGACCAGAATCACAAGATGATAAAGGGAAATGTACAGGCACCACTGTCACGCAGCACCAAGTAGCACCTCAGTTCATAACTCTTAAACCTTCTTAATTTAACAATTCTTAAAAATTCTTAAAAACTTATCACACAGCAAAATTAATCAGAATTTGAAAACTAAGAGCAGATGCTCTCTTTAATAAAAAAAAAGTAAAAATGACAGGGGTGGAGTGAATGGGAAACACTCACCGGTTTCTTTGGCATCGGTGTGCTGTAAGGTGCGGGACCAAGCGCCATCTCGAAGAGTTTATCCGAGTAGGGAACGGCCTTCTCCACGTTCTCCCGGAAGTGCGGGTCATAGCTGGCGTACAGGACGGTTCCACCCACTCCCCCACCCACAAAGAGGACACCTGCACCAATGATTTTGCCTATGGAAACACTGGTGGGGGAAAAAAAGAGTGAAAATTATGTAGGTTATATTACATGACAAACATCAAACAGCTTGTGAGTCTTTAGCTTGCGGCTGGGGGTGTCCTCTCCTCCAGACGCTTGCCAACAAACCCAGCACCCACTGTAAATCACTTTCAGCACCAGCAATACCTGGGACCGTACTGGTTCATGACTACTCCAAAGATACAACGGCGACCCACAACCTTCCTTCTAAATATTGATCACCTTGATTAGCTTCGTTTAAATCTGACTGAGTCAAACACACAGAGTCAGAGAATGGTAGGGGTTGGAAGGGACCTCTGTGGGTCATCCAGTCCAAGCCCCCTGCCGAAGCAGGGTCACCTACAGCAGGCTGCACAGGACCTTGTCCAGGTGGGTCTTGAATATCTCCAGAGAAGGAGAGT
>Ga0065711_1008240_pt1 | contig 13737 bp, 10 predicted proteins | sample Hoacrofraction12_FD_59098 | JGI IMG/M metagenome (GOLD analysis project Ga0065711, IMG submission 59098) | Hoatzin crop microbial communities from Cojedes, Venezuela - Epithelial fraction 12 v2 (version 2) | ecosystem: Host-associated > Birds > Digestive system > Esophagus > Crop | place... | reverse complement strand
CTGTGGGGCACAAGGGCTTCCTCGGGCTTGGTGCTGAGACCGTGTTTGCTCTGGGAAGGAGTGGATCAAGATTTGCCCTGTGTTTCTGAACCATTTCTCTGCCCCCAGCAGCAGCATGAGGACCTGTCCGCTAAGAAGCTGCGGCTGACCAAGCCCAGCAAGTCGGCGGCGCTTCATGTTGACCTGTGCAAAGCCACCTCGCCCGCAGATGCCTTGCAGTACCTGCTCCAGTTTGCCAGGAAGCCTGTGGAGGTGGAGAGCGTGGAAGGGGTCGTCAGGATCCTGCTGGAGCATTATTACAAGGTGATGAAGCTGGGAGCTAAGCGTTCTTGGAGTCATAAGAACATAGGACGGTTTGGGTTGAAAGGGACCTTTAGAGGCCATCTAGCCCAACCACCCTGCCATGAGCAGAGACATCTTGAACTGGATCAGGTTGCTCAGAGCCCCATCCAACCTGACCTGGAATGTTTCCAGGGATGGGACATCGAACACCTCTCTGGGCAACCTGTTCCAGTGTTTCACCACCCTCATGGTAAAAAATTTCTTCCTTGTCTCCAGTCTAAATCTCTCCTCTTAGTTTAAAACCATTACCCCTTGTTCTTTCAGTTCCAGAATCATCCTTCTGGTCTTGTTTTCTTGGGGTTGGATGTGGAACAGAGAGTCACAGGCTCCTAGTCCTGACTCGGTTGCCAAGAGCCTGGGCTGTTGGAAGCCTGGTGTGAGGAGGGTGAGGGGCTGCAGTCCTTTACCTGAGTGATTTCTGATCATGTTGCTTGGATCCTTCGCTGATGGTTTCAGGAGCCGGTGACAGGGATGTGACTCTGTTATCCCTATAGATGGCCTGTGTTATTAGTATTACATTAACTTAAGAAGGGACAAAGATGTGACAAGTTTTCCAGACAACCCAGCTGTCCAAAGCTTGCTCAGCTTTATCTGAGCCCTTCCTGACTGGTGTTTCCTTACCTTGCTCTTAATTTCCTCTAGCAGTGGAGAAACTTTTTAGCTATTGCTTATGCTGCAAACAGCAGTTTTAAAATGACACTTCTGAAAAAAGACTTTCAACAAAAAATTCTTAACAGCAGAATAACAAACAAATAATAGAAGTAATACATGCTTTGTAGTACCCATGTATTGGTCCTTCACTTGGTAAAGGAAACTTTGCTGCGTCTGACAAAGCCGTACTGTTGACTGAAGTATTTGTTATAGATGTCTTTGTGCTATTCTGTCTTTCTTTTACAATTGGGTCTGTTTTGCTTTGAACTTACACTAAAGCTCTGAGCTGCATTTTGTCTGTTTCTGTACTTTGGCTTGTGTGTTGAGACAAAAGTTTCACATTTTTGATGGCAGCTTATTTCCATCTCCACTCAAAAGAGTGTACAGCTTAAGGAACCTATTTTCTGTCTTAATAGGTTCTTCAGGAACTTGTTTTCTTTCTGTGAAGAAACATGTATTATTTGATCTGGAACCACAATTTATTTGTGTCTGAGGTTTGTTTTGTTGCCTGTATTAGAAGAGAGACTCTTAAATCTACAGATGAGGTCACATTTTCAGCCCGTTACAGAAACCAGCTTTTAAAAAGCATTGCAGTCCTGTTGCTGACATTATTTTACTTAAGGACAAAAATTTCTGAAGAACTGGTTTCGTGGTGTCTCCAGAAAACTTGCACTTGAACTGATCTTTCAGAACCCTAACCCTGAAAGCTGTAGCTGCTGTGGAAGTTGTGTGATGATGTATTTGTTTGTGGTGGCATTGTGTTATTTAAGGCAGTGCTGGAGCCTCCTGCTCCTTCATCCCTTCATATTATTATACACAGTCCCCAGACAGTCCTGATGGCCTCTGAAATAGAGCAGAAAAATAATCTGGCTTTTCCTTCTTTCTTCATTTTCCCACCCGTAGCTCCCATGGCCCTGCTGACAGCTGAATCGACGCAGCTGAGCAGGGAGCGTGTGGCAATCTGGGGGGGGGAAAGCCGGGGGGACAGGGTGCTGCAAGCTGGTGTTGCTGTCAGTGGCCTGAGGCCATCCTGAAGGTCCCTTCCCGGTTCCTGAGGGTGGTTGGGATGAGGGGTTGGAGGCACCTGCGCCTACTGGTGTTCTGGTCCTGGAGACGGTGATCAGACCTGCAAACTGCAGGGAGAACTCTCTCTAATTGCCCGCTCACAAACCAGTAGAGGGAGGGAGAAAATGCCCTCTGGGGCTGGAGGCTGCTCGTAACTTGGTAATGGTGACGTGGCAGACATCATTCCTTGGGCTTTTAAAAGTGCCTTTATCAGTGTCCATTTTTAAATTGCCGATTTCATCTGTACTTGTGGAGAGGGCTGTTCTTTTCTTAAAAGAATGTGAGTAACGATATGGAGATGGAGATCTGTGCGTCCTGCCACTGGTGTAAGTGGTCCAGCGACAGTAACTGTTGTTCAAGCACATAATTTCGACCCTGAGAAGAGAAAATGCTTCTCAGTTCCATTGAGAAAGAGATTGCTTCCACGGATGTTGTATTTGTCACTTGGGGGGGGGGAGGGTGACACTGGAGTCTCTCCTGTACACTGTTGAAAGACGTGAAAGTTCTAACCGTGACATTTCTGCACCCATTGAAAGGTGTAATATTTGTAATTGTGATATTACTGCACCTCTGTGTTCAGCGTAGCACAGTTGCTTGGTCAGAGCTAAGTATGAAATCCAGACTTCTTTTTGCCTTTCTACCCTGTATTGGATATCCTTGGCAGTCCGATGAAAGAGAGAGCTTCCAGTTATGACCAGAAGTCTTGTGTGCACATGTCTGTAGAAGACTCAAAATAAGAACTCTTAAAAAAACAGATGAACTTTTAAAATGAATTTGAAACCCATACTGATTTCTGAAGCTTATTTACATAATTATCACCTGTGACAGCTTTTCCTGTTGCTTAAATGAGCAGATGTGTTGTTGTATTTTTTTTTTTAACCTTGCTATGTTTGCTTGTTTCTTTCTTGCTATCAGATTGGCAGGGTTCCTCTCCACCGTTAAGAGAAACAGTTGTTTTCTGCAGCCCACAGACCCTGCTGCTTAGCAGAGGTCAAGGGACCATCAGTCTCAGTTCACCTTGTAGAATCATCTGATTTGTTCGTTAAAAACTTGCAAAGATACAAACATTATCAACAGTGAATTATCCAGCATCTTGAAAACCGCATCATTTAAACTTTAAATTTTCGAACAACATGAAGGTAATTTTGAGGAGTTATGAGTAAAAGAATCATTTTGAAATGTACCTGAAGCTGCCACGTTCCTCAGCTGAACATGAGGAAGAACTTCTTCACTCTGAGGGTGACAGAGCGCTGGAACAGGCTGCCCAGGGAGGTTGTGGAGTCTCCTTCTCTGGAGATATTTAGACCTCGGCTGGATGAGGTCCTGTGCAGCCTGCTCTGGGTGACCCTGCTTCAGCAGGGGGTTGGACTAGATGATCCCAGAGGTCCCTTCCAACCCCTGCCATTCTGGGGTTCTGTAAACATTCTGATACGGTTAATTTTCTGTAGGGTGTGCTATGGACATACAGAGGAGGAAGTTGCCTGACAGTAAAATTCAGACCTTTGTGCTGAATTATGTGCGAGTCCTACCTGTCTGTGGTGGTTTACACTCTTCAAACTGGAAAATGAATGAGGATCTCTGCCGTTTCCTTCCAGGAGAATGATGCCTCTGTAAGACTGAAGATTGCTTCCTTGCTGGGCTTGCTGTCGAAGACCGCAGGATTTTCCCCAGACTGTATTGTGGATGATGCCATTAACACGCTTCAAAATGAGAGTAAGTCTCGCTTTTCAGGTGGTGCTTGAGGTCAAGGCAGAATCACGTTGTCTTCTAAACTTTTAGGACACTGACAAGGCCCTTGCAGCTGAAGTGTATCATTGGGAATTGTTGCTCAGAGAATTTATTTTCTGCTTTTGTGAACGATAACAGGCAATACCATGTTCTGAGGAGGAAAAAAAATGTTGCTTGGACCTGTCTGCCATATACCTTTGTTTTAAGGGAGTAAAAGGTTTGCTTTTGCATCTCCACGTGAGAGCTGTTTCTTCTGAAGTGCTCTGTTTTAGAGGACAGTCGCTTAAACTGGAATCTTTGGAGTGTTTTTCTTATCATGCTGTGGGCCAGTTCCTCAGAGCTAATGCAAGAAGGCATGAGTTTTTGAGCGTTGGGTTTGAGTAGACAGGAAAGTATAGGTTGTCCTGTTTGTGACTTCATGAAAATTCCTTTTTGTTTTCTGTGTTGTATTCAACAGTTTGTATGTGCCTTATTTGATGCAGTTTGATTCTGTTTTAATATCTTTAATAGAATCATAGAATGGTTTGGGTTGGAAGGGACCCTAGAGACACCCAGTTCCAACCCCTCTGCCATGGGCAGGGAAGCCTTCCACCAGCCCAGGGTGCTCCAAGCCCCGTCCAACCTGGCCTTGAACACTGCAGGGAGGGGGCAGCCACAGCTTCTCTGGGCAACCTGGGCCAGGGCCTCACCACCCTCAGAGTAAAGAATTTCTTCCTTACATCTAATCTAAATCTGCCCTCTTTCAGTTTAAAGCCATCACCCCTTGTCCTGTCACTCCGTGCCCTTGTCAATAGTGCCTCTCCAGCTTTCTTGCAGGCCTCTTCAGACACTGGAAGGCCACAATCAGGTCTCCCCTTGTCCTTCTCTTCCCCAGGCTGACCAGCCCCAGCTCTCCCAGCAGAGGGGTTCCAGCCCTCGCATCATTGCTGGGGCCTCCTCTGGCCCCGCTCCCACAGCTCCAGCTCTGTCCTGTGCTGAAGGCTCCAGAGCTGGACGCAGGACTCCCGGGGGGGGTCTCAGCAGAGTGGGGCAGAGGGGCAGAATCCCCTCCCTCACCCTGTGCCCACGCTGCTGGGGATGCAGCCCAGGGCACGGTTGGCCTCCTGGGGTGCCAGCGCACACTGCCGGGTCCTGGCCAGCTTTTCATCCCCCAGCACCCCCAAGTCCTTCTCGGCAGGGCTTCTCTCCATCCCTTCATCCCCCTGTATTTGTGCTTGGGGTTTCCCCGACTGAGATGCAGGACCTTGCACTTGGCCTTGTTGAACCTCATGAGGTTCTCACAGGCTCATGTCTCCAGCTTGTCCAGGTCCCTCTGGATGACATCCCGTCTTTCTGGTGTGTCAAGCACACGGCTCAGCTTGGTGTTATCTGCAAACTTGCTGAGGATGCACTTGATCCCATTGTCTGTGTCATTGATGAAGATATTAAACAGTATGTGTGCCAGTAAGGACCCCGAGGGACACTACTCATCACTGGTTTCCACTTGGAAATTGAGCCATTGACTGTAACTCTTTGGACACAGATGTCCAGGCAATTCCTTATCCACCGAACAGCCCATTCATCAAACCTCTGTCTCTCCAGCTTACAGTGAAGAGTGTTGTGGTGGTCCAGGTGAACAGCAGGCTGGACATGAGTGAGCAGTGAAGGTTCACTGCGTGCTGGGCTGTATCAACAGGAGCGTAGCCAGCAGATCAGGGAAAGATATTATTCCCCTTTACTCGGCACTGGTTAGACCACATCTTGAATGCCATGTCCAGTTTTGGGCTCCCCAGTGCCAGATAAGTTCTGGGAAGTTTGAGCGAGTTCAGAAGAAGATCACTGAAGTTGTTGGGGGCTGGAGTACGTGATGTGCAAGCTGAAGCTGAGGGAAGTGGACTTGTTCGGGCCTTGAAAGGAGAAGACTTCAGGAGGACCTTCCAACTGGAACGATTTTGTGATTCTGTAGCTGGTAAGGAGCTCCATAAAGACGTACGTGGCCTTTCACTGTTTTGTTTTGCAGAGTCTCACCAAGTCCTTGCTCAGCTGTTGGACACCCTGCTGGTGATCGGCACAAAGCTCACAGAGAATCCAGCTGTCAGGATGAGACTGGTGGAAGTGGCCTGCAAGGTAAGGCGGCCTCCCTGGGGCGGGAGATGATGCTGAAGGGCAACGCTCTGCTTTTGTGTGCTGAATCTGGATTCGGTCTCTGGGGAGAGAGCTCGGAGTGCTGAGCTGACAACAAGAGCAACTTGAAACTGAACGTAGCACAGTGAGCACAGCACTGAACCTAGTGAAGGAGTCTAAGTGACAGTGCTGGCAGTGAGGCATCTTGGCTGCTTTTTTAGTTATTGTCTCTTTCTCTGTATGCTGTGTAAGCATTTCTGTTTTGCAGATGATTTTTACAAACCCAGCTGAGAATGTTGCGTGATAAACAGCTTATTTTATTAACTGAAAACCATCTCTTGGGGGAGGGGAAAAGCAAAAAGACCTGGAGGTGTTGGTTGACAGCCGGCTGACCATGAGCCAGCAGTGTGCCCAGGTGGCCAAGAAGGCCAACAGCATCCTGGCTTGGATTAGGAATGGTGTGGCCAGCAGGAGTAGGGAGGGGATCGTGCCCCTGGACTCGGCACTGGTGAGGCCGCACCTCAAGTACTGTGTTACATTTTGGGCCACTCACTACAAGAAGGACATTGAGGGGCTGGAGCATGTCCAGAGAAGGGCAATGAGGCTGGTGAGGGGTCTGGAGAACAAGTCTGATGAGGAAACTGGTGCTGTTCAGTCTGAAGAAGAGGAGGCTGAGGGGGGACCTTATTGCTCTCTACAGCTACCTGAAAGGAGGTTGTAGTGAGGCAGGTCTTGGTCTCTTCTCACAGGTAACCAGCGATAGGATGAGAGGCAATGGCCTCAAGTTGCGTCAGGGGAGGTTTAGATTGGATCTTCGGAAAAATTTCTTTACTGAAAAAGTGGTCAGGCCTTGGACCGGGCTGCTCAGGGCAGTAGTGGAGTCCCCATCCCTGAAGGTGTTCAAAAAACGTGTGGATGTGGCCCTTGGGGACATGGTTTAGCAGGCAGGGTGGTCTTGGGTGGATAGTTGGACTTGATGATCTTAGAGGTCTTTTCCAGCTACTGACTGTGTGATTCTACCTATTTCAGCTTTCATCACTGCTGCAGGAAAAATAATGTGTAGTCAGTATTTAAATTATTTTATTTTTTCTCAATAAACTGTTACAAAACTAACACTTTTTTAAACTGTCTTAGTATGATTAGTTGTTTCAAGGGGTGAAAGAACACTCAAAATCCAGGTACATCTCTTCTTCTCTTCCGTTCCACAGCATCTGACAGATTCTTCCCACGGTGTGAGAAATAAGTGTCTGCAGTTAATTGGCTGTCTTGGACCAGTGGAAAAAGGTGTTGCAAAAGAAGCTGAAAGCCAGGCTGCCAAAGACGTCCAGAAGATAATAGGAGATCATTTTAATGACCAGGATCCTCGTGTTAGGACAGCAGCTATAAAAGCCATGGTAAATATTGCTGGTACAGTGGAATAAATTGTTTGGGGTTATATAAGGAAGCTGGTAAGGTTCCAAAAGAGGTTTGGGGTAGAGGTGATTTGGCTTTGAGAAAGTCCATTTAGCATATCAAAATTACCTGCAAAAATAAGCTAGATTGCAAAATACGAGAGTAATGTGAGAGCTCAAATGGCATTTTAGTGAATCATAACACTAAATTCATATCTGTTTCAGCTATAGCTGAAGAAGCTTTTTATTTGTTGATTTTATGAGTGTGTGTAAGCTCTTACTTGTAATGAGAAATCTGTATATCTCAGTTCAACATGGGTTACTGCAATCACAATGCACCACTAGTACTCCAACACACAATAAATAGCTGCTTATGACAAGAAACTTGTGTGGTAAGTCCAAGAAAGAAGTTTGTTTGTTTGAAACGTTTATGTTTTGCCCCAGGGTCACACTCACTCGCATTCTGTAACTGTTTATGAGGTTAACTGGTTTTGATGTGGGCTGGGGTGTTGGGGACCCTGCAGAAGTTTTTAGCTTGGCAGAAAAGCAAGCAAAGGCCGTGCACTTCAGAATTTTGCTGAACGTCAGTTGCCTGTGAGTATGTGGGTATAGAGAAGCTTCTCCATTACCCTTAAAGTTTGTAGCAGTGTCCCATCGGACGTGATGGTCAGCAAGGGTGCTTGAATTAATGATACAGAACTGAAGAAAAGTGGGGTGGGTTGGAGGAGGTCAGATTGCACGCTCACATCTGTCTGGGATCTCCCTCTGCTGGAGGTTGCACTCGTCCTTCATTTTCGTTCCAATCTGGAGGTTTTGGTACAGTTGTTTGTTTTTTTTTTTTTTAAAGTCATTTGAGTGAGTTCTACATTGGCATTTAGTGAAATCCATAGCAAGATTTATGACCTTGAATTTATAATTACAACAAAGTCAACTGCCTTTCTGTAGTTCAAAGCATGGAAACGCACCAAGTGAGTTCAGGGTCACTAAACGCTGCTGGGGTTCTTGATCATCGTTTTCCTTGCTGTGTGGGTGTCTTTGGTGTATTTTTGGTTTGTTTTGAATTTTGTCACTGGCACGCATTACTTTTGAAGAGGTGGATATAGAAATGCAACTGTTTCCTTACTTGGTGACAGCTTTCAACCAGATATTATCCCTTGGTTTACAAGTCACATTCATGATACTGCTTCATTCCAGATAGAAAAGTGTTTAGCTGGACGGTTTTTGCTGTTTGTGGTTTGGTAACTGAAAAGATTTACAGGGCATGAAAATTCATTAGCAGTGCTACTTTTGGGTCCATGGTGCAGGAGTGGTAGGAAACTAATTAGTTTGAAGATACCTACATCTGTTGTAATTGTGGTTGAATATGGGTAACACTAAACAATTGTTTGAAGGTTGGGAGAATGGACAGATGATGTATTTATGTAAATTAAATTTTCCTAATCAATCGAAGTATGAATGGCTGTGAAATTTAAAAAAATTATCCCAAAGTGAAGGTTATTATTTAAAATACTTACGGCCAGGATAATGAAATATTTTAATTCTAGCAGCAATCGAGAAATGTAAGCGACTAAGTTTACTCAAAGCAAAAAAAATGTTGGTGAAAACTTAGTCTGTGTCGCTTAAACCTATAGTTATACTTTCTTGTGGTTTTTTTTTTTTCCCCTGTAGCTGCAGCTTCATGAAAGAGGATTAAAATTACAGCAGGCTATTTACAGTCAGGTAAAACCTTGTAATAACTTGTATTTATTTTGTACTTGTTTGCATATCTTGCTTTTTAGATCTGTGACAGTGTGCTTTGAGAGGAGGGAGGCACTGAACAGAGGTGGAGTGTTTTGCACTTAGGTTGCTTGCAGTCTTTATTGTCCTAAGACAGTGGAAACAAAAATCTGGTTTGCATTTCGTTGTGCTTAAATGCACTAAGGCCTATGCTTTGATCGGAATATATTGTTTATTGGGGGAGATAATCATGGGAGGGGCAAGGCATTATGTAATTATTACTGTCATCTGGCAGTCTCCAGGTCTTAAACCCTTGTTTATCGGAGAGTAGACATTAAGTCTGTAATTGTTGTGCCGGAAAGTGTGTGCAGCTGAAGCCTGTGTTGAATTAGTTCTAGTGCAGATTCACATTTCGTGCTTGCTGCGTAGTACAGCCAATTCTGGAGGTTTGCAGTGTGTTCCTGGTTGACTTCGTTAGGACTAGTCTAACTAATCAAACTTGGAAATACTTAGGAGTGGAGGGGAAGACTGAATTTTATAATCTATGCTAATTGATTCATGGTAAGGATACTAATTGCACTGTGGGAAGAGAACGACAGCTGGGGTGGAGATATTTCGGGTGTACTGGACTGTGAATCTGCTTTCAGGCCTGCAAGCTGTTGGCAGATGACTACGAGCAAGTGCGCAGTGCTGCGGTTCAGCTAATTTGGGTCCTCAGTCAACTCTACCCGGAAAGGTACGGGCTGTGTGCAAAGTGACTCAAAGTGTTGGTGTGGTAATCACCCTAATCCCGAGAGTTGTGTGCCAGTAAGGCTCGGGAGTAGCTGTTAGAAAACTGATGGTGTTCAAATTGCTGATACCTGGTAAGAGTGCATGGATCCGATGCAGTTTCTGTTCCTGACACTTGTTGCATGTCCGTAGGAATTCAGCATGGTTGTTGCTTGTTTGATGCCATCCAGCATGGCAAAAGGTCACCGTACTGATTTGTGTTTCTCTATCTTAGCATCGTCCCGATTCCTTCTTCTAATGAAGAAATTCGCTTGGTTGATGATGCATTTGGAAAAATCTGTCATATGGTTAGCGATGGTTCCTGGGTTGTTAGAGTGCAAGCTGCCAAGTTATTGGTAAGTTATTCTCTGTCTGAAAATAGTTCATCTGATGTTACTTTACTTTTCATGAATATTTGAAAAGAAGTGGGAGGATGTTGAATAACTGTGTAGGTAAATTTCTACCAAAATTCTGAGAAGAAAGAAATGAGAGAGGCTGAGGAAAGCCAGAAGTTTCTCAGCTGAACTCTGCGGTGATTCTGTCCTTGAGAGTAGAGGCTTGGGTATCCAAGAAAAAAAACAAACAAGTAATTCCCTTCCCCTACTTCTCCAGCACAGGACCTGTTAACCAGCAGAACTCAAGAAGGACCGTGTCAGCCACAGTGGGAAAATAGATATTCTCACCATCTTAAGTAAAATTGCTTAGACTCTGGCGTACAGTAGTGTCAAGCCTTGTATAAAGCTGTTAGAATGAGTAGAGAAGACTGAATGCTGTGTTGGGCTAAGTCAGGAAATTATATGGTGTTTCTTCCTTCTGATATCTATTTTTCTTTAGGGTTCTATGCAACAAGTTAGCTCCCACTTCTTAGAGCAGACCCTTGACAAGAAGCTCATGTCAGATCTGAGGGTACGTAAACGTTTGGGTTTGTGTTTACCGTGTGTAGCATACTAAAATTGCACAACAGGTATGTCAGTGTTGAGTGTGTTTGTTTACCATGTCCTTGCCTCAGGGCTGCTGAGAGTTAATTGCTGATGACAGGTTTTCTTTTAGATTAAAGTCAGTGAAGCAATTGCTAGTTTTAGATTTCATTAGCCGAGCGTGTAATAAACAGCTCTTGGCTATTCAGGTTTCGCAGATGAAAGGTGAGTGTTTGTGCTCTTCTGACAGACTTTTGGCTGAAAGCTTTCTTTATTGTGTGTGGAAAGATTGCATCCTAGTTTTAGGAGCACGCTTATGGAAAATTCCTGCAAGATCCACCCAGTAGACCTAGACATTTCAATAGATGCGAGTTGCTAGAGGCTGGGACCCCTGAGCCCTACGAGCAAAACTTTTCAGTTAAATTCCTCTCTTAAGCAACTCGCTTGAGTTATGCGTTCTGTTTTTCTATCTACAAAAAAAATGATGAAGCTTGAGCTGCTAGATTTTGTGGGCTGCTTTGTAAAGTCCAGTAAAGTGCTGCACAGCCTTCTTCACAGTGTAGGGGGGGAAAGGAGAGGGACCGGCACGCATGCTGTATGAATATCGCATTTTACACATTGCTGAACACGGTGTAGCGTCGATAGTCATTAAAGTATTTAATTGCAGTTTAACAAGTTGAACTGCAAAGTGATAGCATCTGTTTTTGCAGATCAGTTATTGGATGCTTAACTGGACAGGCCTATGCTGTCACCCAGTTTGGCTGTTCTGATAATGGGTGTCTAAGAATATGTTAATTAATGTATTAATTAGTTAATCTTTCCCAGTATCAGAAATACAAAGAGTTACTGGCAATTAGAAATACTCATAGAAGAGAAGATATTATTTGCTTTTCTTAGCATGTGCCTGTGCCTGTCAATGCCTAAGCCTCTCGCTACACCTATTTTCAAATCCAATAAAGCTGTTTAATATTTTGTTGAGTCATCTTTGAAGTTTACCGTGGTTGTAACTGAAAAACTTGTTTGGACAGAGGAAACGCACTGCGCACGAACGAGCCAAAGAGCTCTACAGCTCTGGGGAGTTTTCGAGTGGCAGAAAGTGGGGAGATGATGCCCCCAAAGAAGAAATTGATACGGGTGCTGTAAACTTGATTGAATCGGGAGCCTGTGGGGCATTTGTTCATGGCCTGGAAGATGAGATGTATGGTAAGTGTTAACTTACTGGGGAATGACTAAAGGAGGAGATGTGTGCTGGCTAAGAAGCTTTGATTTTGGGGTTTTTTTTGGTCAAAATAGGTCACTTGGCTGTTGTGCTTGGGTTTATTTTAATGAATTGTGGACTTCAGGGTGGGCGGGGGGTTATTCCGGTTGTTTCAAAGATGCTACAGTGTTGTACAGGATTTTGGGTAGAAATGTTCCATTGAGTAGCCCAAACCAAACAGCTTTCTGTGAGCGGTGAAGTTTTAGTAAAAAATCGCTAAGAAGTGGTTGCTTATGTTATGCAGAAACCCGCTGGGATGATTTTTTTTTAATGTAATTTAACAGTTGCATGTGACTCTAAATTGGCAGCATTAGTTGCTACTGTTTGAAAGTAGTGTTTTCTCTGCAGGAGGGAAAACTGAAATTTATAGAACTTGTTGTTTAAAACATGGCACTAGAAGGAACCTGTGTCTGTGGAGCCCAGTAATCATTCATTTTGTAAACATAGCAGCTTCCATCCTTACGAAGGTTAGAACTAGCGGAGACAAACCCACGTATTTTGAAAAACGTTTCAGAGTCCAACAGCTACAACAACCAGAATTTCCCCTCTTCTAATTTCCAGCCCAATTTTATCCATAGCCAATGTATACCCATTTATTCTTAGCCAGTGGTAGGTCTCAGATTAAATAGTTGTTGCTTTTCTCAGGGATTGGCTTCCCTAATGAATTAATTAATAGACAGCTTTCGTTTTGCAAGGGGGTAAGCAGACTAGGCTCCTTCTAGTCTCTGCTGCTATCAAAGCTTTCCTTTTCACCAGCTAGAATGCATTTTCCCTGAAAACTGGTGACCGGATCTGTATGTTTTCAGGTATTTAAATTTCGGGGGATGTGTTGCTTACATCTTTAGCAATATTAATGATCTTTCTTTCTCTTTAGTGGAAATACCTATGTTCTGAGGTGACATTTACCTGTTCCATAGTTGCTGTCGTGTTGGTCTCTTCTGGCCTTCCTATGATGGAAGCTGTAGTCTCTTTCCAGCAGATTATTTCTGATCTGTTCTTTCGAAAAGGATGAATTATGAATGTCAAACTGGAACACAGGTGTTCTTGAGCTCCTAGGTTTGGCTGTAGCATTGACCACGCTGACGGCCTCAGGAAAGTCTGTGTGCTCCCTTTCCCAGCCCAACNTCCCTGTGGGCAGAGCCAAGATTTGTGTTTCTTAAGGCTGTTGAGACTGGCTGGTATTTGCGTAGAACCGCGAAAATGCTGAGCTCTGAATGTTATTCCTGAATTTGCTTTTAATGTTACTGGAAGGACGAGGCTAAAGTAGAAAGTACAAAACCACCATAACAAAAAATAGCACTGCAGATTGTGTTGTTAAAGTTGGTTTATTGTTCCATGACTCCTGCAAATAAAAACACATTTTCCTAACAGCTAAACTTTCCCCGAAGCTTGAAAAATGCAACTTCGTTTTTTTTTCTGACTAACAGTAAAAATAACATTTTTTTGCGGGCTCAGTCCGTTGACCAGTGCGAGACGTTCTCCAGTTTGTTGTGCCATCGCTCTTGTGGCAGTGTGGTGCTGTTGGGGATTGTTGGTAAAAGGGGCAGATGTGGAATCTACACAGAGCTTTAAATAATGTAGAACTTTCCCTCCACTGCAGCATTTTTAAATACTGCTGGGCTCTCTTCTTCCTTACTTGCAGCGCTGCTTCATTTCTTGAATTCCATATTGTAACTTAAATCTAAATTAGTGTGTCAGCTTATGAAGGCAATACTGGCAAAAGGTTTTTCTTTTCTAATACCTCGGTCTTAATGACCGGGGAGACTTGTGGCTGTGAAAAAAGCTTCGTTACTGAACA